>Ga0325403_1002152_pt1 | contig 17210 bp, 9 predicted proteins | sample PopdelMetagenome_19_FD_205665 | JGI IMG/M metagenome (GOLD analysis project Ga0325403, IMG submission 205665) | Populus deltoides microbial communities from Bellville, Georgia, United States - Xylem-PdKOR-R4 | ecosystem: Host-associated > Plants > Phyllosphere > Stem > Wood/Secondary xylem...
AACCCCAACCCATACCAAGCCCATACGAAGCCACTCGCTCAAGCAATATAATCGGGCCCACGCAAGCCCACGATTAGAAGCCCTATCTAAAAGAGCGATGACAATTTCTCTCCAGCCAGAGCCTGTTTGTTTGGAAATTGGAACTGAACAGATCAATGAAGGCACATGACATGATACGCTGATCCAAGGAAATCACAGTGCCGATTCTACTTAAGAATCTTGTACAACGATGATCATTCAGTAACGGTTTTTGCTACAAATATCAAAATCGGATCTCCAAGTTCCTTCATTTGAGCTCTCTTTGCTCATTCGTGCCGCAATGAATGGTACCTTCTCGTTTTCTTGTATATGTTTTTGGTTGATTGTCTGTTTTTTTAATCCTTTTTGTGATTATTTTCGTTAGCTTGGCTTGGCCTTTGATTACTGATGTAGCTCAGCGTTAAGATTATTTACTGAAACTGAATTTTCTTTTCACGATTTCATGGGCTGAAAATTATGCTGTTTTGAATGATATTTGGCCTCATTTTCTGATGCTTTTACTCCATAATCACACTCCAAAGACTTGAAATCAATCAATTAATTATGCCTAGTAGATACAGATGTAAGCTATAATTGAGTGCAATTATGTTGTGCAACACTGTGGAACTCACTGTTTTGGACCCCTTTTGTTTGTGGATTGGATGTTGAAGGTGGAAGTCCTGCTCCACCAATGTCTGAAGTAGAAGAAAATATTGGACTTGTGTGCTTTACTTCAATTCTATGGATTCTTAGTTTCGTTTAGTTTTTGGCATTTTATGGATTCTTAGTTTCGTTTAGTTTTTGGCAGCTTTTTTTAGGTTGATAAGATATCGAGGTGACATAAAACCTCTGTCCATGGTCGTGAAGTTTTGGCAAGAAGAGGCATGGTGATGAAATTCTTGCTATTGCCAACATCGCCCAGGTATTCGTCCTTCTTTATCCTTTTAAATTTGTGATGCTTCTCTACTCGTTTTCCATTGTGCCTAATGTTTAGATCCAAACACAGTCTTTGTAGAATGAAATGATACCTCTTTCAAGGTTGGCCCCAGGTGTACCCTGTCTCTCCACTGAGTCTCATATTTGAACACTTGCAAAGAGATTATCATGAAGGGTATCCACTTTCAGCTAAATTTTTTATAATGGATGGCAGTAGTCAGTCACTCTCTCAACAAGACAGAAAAGACAGCAGAAAAATCTTTAGTTTGATCATTTGACAGAGCATAAAAGGTGGGAAACAATCTTGGTCCACCCTGCTGATTCTAAACCCTACAATAAATCCTTGGTCAAAGCACTTTTCATAATAAAAGGTTAATTGGCTTTGCTATGAGCATGATTAAGAAAGTTGGGGTTTAGCACCTAGTCCAAGCCTCACCAAATGTTGTGATGAAATCAGCGTGGTGGTAATTCTATTTAGAGGGGAGGAACAATGTTTTAACATTTTATCAATCTGTTGAGGATCTGTCTAATCAAAACTGTGACCTTGGTGTTTGGCTTCATTTAAATGGTGCCCAACATGATGGTTTCATCTGAATGAAGGGGGTGAAAAGAGAGTTGATGCTAATAGCCTCTTTGATTTTGAATGACCTTTCATGTTTAGTATATGATGCAAGCATTTATATTAGAGGTAATCATGATTTGCTACCAGCTCTTCAATTTTTCAAACATTCTTGTCTCAGATATGTGTGACCATTATTAGTGAGTTTCATCCAAATCCACAAATATTCCTTCCCCATTGACACCACAACATCTGAGTTGCTTGTTGTAGCAGCAAGTTCCATTTATGACTGGCATCCATTACTGATGTCCAGAAAAGGAAAAAAAATACCATGGAATTATCTTGGAGTCATGACTAGTAGAGTATCATTTCTACCCAAAGCCATCCTGGGTTTGAGTTCTTGGGCCCTGTGACATCTATCATAAATTGGCCAAAAAAAAAAAAGAAATTTATCAGACCTTTTCAATAAGGTAAGTTACACATTTGCGTAGTTCAATGTATGGTTAATCATCATATTTTTGTATTTACTGCCATAGCACTGTGAAATCTAAATCACCCTAGTTATAGGCCAACAATTATATACCTCCAAGGACTGCATGAAAATTCTTGAAGAAACAGAGCAAAACTACAGTAGATACAATATTACCGTTTCTTTACCAGTGCTGAACAAGTTGTCTCTCATTTCTTCAGTGGTATATTGAATAAGTAAAAAATCATTACAATATTGTGACTTAGTACAAGTGGTCATGAACTTCTGGATTGTATACAGTATGAAAGAAATATCTCTCAATTAGTTGTCAGGACAAAAGGTTCATATTGTAAAACGAACTCCTCCTTCCTTGTGTTAACTTGAGCATTTCATAATGTGCTTTCGGTTTGCTTTACCTGCAAAACACACAAGGATTGTGTGAGTGTGAAACGACTTTCCTTTTTTATTTTCTGAACTTTGATATTATTGTTCTCAATTAGTAGACTGCCTTTTAGAACACTCAAAAGTTCTTCTGATCCACATATGGCCAATCTGCTGCCAGATTGGATGTGTTTGTTTTGTTCATTAAGCCAAAACATAAGGTGGAATTAAGGATGCACGAGCATGTGCTTATGTGAGGGTGACTTGAATTATTACATAGTTTATAGCATGGCTGTTTGAATGCTGGATCTTCAGTTATTGCCGGAGGCTCCTGACCAAATATCATCTCACAGCTCATATCATCAAAATCTACAAAATCAGACAGCAAACCATTAGTAACTTAGCTGCAGTAGACAGATCCCCTTCATTTAAATCATCGTGTGTTGATTGCAAAATTTTAACAGTGGTGGCCCTGCACTCAGCTAATGATTGGCACGTGGGAATGTGACTAACGTTCAACTTAGGTGCTTGTTGTCATGATATATGGGAGCAGGTTAAGGATCATGATTGGTTTCATGGGAAACAGGTGAAAATTAGCGGATTGTATTGAATTTGGACGACCTGGTGGCACCAATCATGGAATCATATGTTTTTAATTAATGTTCACTAATTCAGGTAATTTTGACTTGATATATTAGCAGTATTCTTCTATATGCTGAAATTCACACCTTAGATTGGATGGGTTTACTTGCAGTTTTGCACCCTTAGTGGTTATGCTTGGGCCCCCCTTGGGGCCCTCCATTGACATGATGAGCATGGCTTCCACATTCTCTAGTGCAGGTACTATTGCTCCTTGAAGTATATCCCTTTTTATTTTGTTCCTTTTCAATTGCCATTAGAGGAAAAATAGAAAAATCGTTGTTCTATTGGCAACTTTCTATTCCAATGTTCTGCACATTATACGCCCTTTGCAGTGCAAAACAAAATTTGAGTATTGATTTCTTATGCAGTAGTGTTCTGTGTTTGTCCTTTCTTTCTTTTTGCCCTCAAATGCCGTCTCTTATGATTGTGCCACATACAGTGATTTGGTTCTTATGCCTGTGTGGCCATGCATATAGTTGCTGAATGAGAATACTTACTAGGAACCATGTCAACTGGCATTCCAAGGGAGTGCTTGATAAATGTTTGACTCGGAATCTTACACAGATTGGTACACATCCCAACACAGTTTGTCTCCTCTAAAAACCTGCAAGGTGTAGGATTGATGGCTAAGATACCAAGTGCAATAAAAACTTTAATGATGATTATTGCCATTATGATGGTCATGATGGAAATGGAGAAGGAGAGGGCCTTGAAGCATCAAACTTATTGGAGCAGATTGATTTACCAAGTAAAGTGTCTTAGGCTGGTGACATGTATGGGATAGTGGGACCCCCGTAGGTTATAATAATTTAGTTTGGAATTGCAGGGAAGTTATTTTACCTGCACTTTTTTATGTGGACTGCATTCTTTTCCTTTTTTCCGTTGAACTCGGATTCCCGCACCTTGTTTTGTAAAATCCATGAAATCACTCTCGTTAGGGTATAATCACAGTTTAATAGAAATATCTTAATTCGCAAAATGCTTTGTGGGGATGTGTGCTTGTGCTTTATTGAGTGATTAATCTGCAAAATGTTCCCATAATTGTGGACATCAATGATTGTCATGACCTAACGTAGAGCTAGCTATTGAGAGGAATTTTGGGTCAAAGAAAAATATCAAACCGAGCACAAGAGAGAACAAATATGAGTAAACAGATTCAGTATAGATGAATTTAAATGGAAATGTGAATATTGAATGAATAGCCCGACCTTTACGTTTAGGATTTTGACAACATATTCAATATATTTTTGTTTTGGGAAGCTTAGATAATGTTGAACATATAATCAGACTAATTATTTTAAAAAATAATTTTTTATTTACGAATTACGATTTTAAATAATGCTTAGTATTACTTTCATAAATTAAGTTATTTTTAATCTTTAACTTAAAAAAAGGTGTAAGTATATTTGGTTAGAAATAACTTTTGATTTTATTTAAATTTTATTACAAATTTAATTCAAAATTTTGATCTAATCAGAAGAAATTTTTAATTTTTAACTTATAAATTATAACTTGCACTATATTCCTTATTAAAAAAAAATTGCTTTGGGTGATTTTTACTAAACATATTTCTATTTAAAGTTATTTTTTATCACAAGTTATGTATGAAAATAATTCTTCAACTATGAATCATAATTCAAAAGCCATGCTAAATGCACTCTTAAAAATGTGGTTTTAACTCTTATATTTAATAAATCAACTGTTTTTCTTTTAATTAGTTACTTGGAGGTTAAATGCATTAATTTTGTATGGAGCACTAATTTTCTTTTAATATGAAATTACAACTTAGGGAATTAAATTGTAAATCCAGACTACCGCATAATTTCTCGGATGGAAAATGAAATTAGGAGTCACAACGTGCGAGTTAATTTTTCTCCTAGTTGAAGGAAAGCCATGTCCGGGGGAGGCTAATTCTCCATTATTCAAAGGTTCTATATTTTTCCGGGTGGACTTGATACTCAATTTTCAGTATGCAATGCCAAACTATTCCTTACTGGCTTTGTTCTGCTACTGGCATGGTTTTTCCCCAAGGCAAAGGATCCTAGGCCCACTAACCTCCCAGATCACACCCCTCGGGTTTCAGACCATAAAAAAACAAACAAACAAACAAAGCAAGCATGCCCACAACTATAGTTCAGAAAACAAATTGAAAGCTTTAATTTTTGGAGTAATGTTAAATCACATGTAAAAGCAACAAATCATGTTTGTTTTTAAATCTTAAAAGTGTTTTTTAAAATGTTCTTATTTGTTTTTATTTTTAATTAATTTTTTAAATATTTTAATATTATTCTGAAGTGCTTATATTAAATATAAATTTTAAAAAATATCTTTTCAATATCTTTACAAATAAAATATATTTTAAAAGACAATCATCACAACAACATAAACAAAATTCCTTACCTCGCTGGGTCCGACTAGCCAAGCAAAGAACAAGGTTGTGAAGGCCGCAAAGAATTCTCTTTTAAACGTGGACTCTGGTAGCATTATCTTTATCTGCCACAAATCGAAACATCAACGCTGATTCATTATAATATTGGAGCATGCTATGAAGAATTTAGGAATTACACCTCACATGACATAGATTAGTAGAAAAATTATTTAAGATTTCCATATAATCTAAAAATATTTTTTGCTTTTAATTTGTAATCTCCAAACAAACCGTCTTGTAGTGACTCTTGAGTGTCTGTCTCAAACAATTCCGAATCAATTCTACATGAGGGATTGAAGGAATTAGAGGAAATGTTATCTTCTTTTGATAAATTATGCAAAGAAGATGAAAAGGATGGATCATAATACATGCGCAACAGCTAAAAAATCCAGTCAGAATGCTTTATTTTGGCACATGGTTCCACTATAATTCACTCTATTCAACTTGTTCTCAAAGAAATAAAGATGAGAATTTGGAAGGCCTAGGAGTTTCCATGCATTTCTCTATAGTATGTGTGCATGAAAACCAGAATAATTATTACTCTTACACGAAGGTAAAACCAGGAAGGAAAATATCGAACTTGCCATGTTCAAGATCAGTCTGGGGATGGCTCGATTAAGAGATTGAAGCACAAGCCCGTGTTGTTGAATTGGACTGAATTTCTGCCATGTATCTGTAGCTGTCTGCGCCAAGCTCTCATAACCTCTCTTGCTGTTTCTTAACCCTGCACATGTTCTCATGGTCTGATTTTCTATCCTCGAAAAGGAAATGAAGAAAAGCCCATGAATAATCAATATTAGATATTAACTAAACCTGTTGCATCTTGAAATTGCTGTGATAGATAGTTTATCGCTAGCTCGGCAAACCAGCTATCATTATAGATAGTCTTTTTCGTAAGTCCTGCTAACTTGTCTGTCCGATTTGAAGCTTTCCTTTTCTCTGTTACTCCAGTCATGTTATTATCCGGTGCTCTTGTAAGAACTGCAAGAATAGCAGGAGAGTGATACTTGATCTTACAACCACGCGGCTGTCGCGGCAGGGATGGAGTAGGACTTCTAGTTTGCCAAAGAATCCCTGCTTCCATGTCTCTGGTTGATCAGAAAGAGAAAGAGAGGTTAAAGGGCCTAGACTTTGAATTGTATCTTCGGATCTAGTTTTTGGCAGAAGTGGAGCGTATGACAACAAAGAGAGCATACGTAGATACCATTTTAAACAAAACTCCTAGTTAAGAAGATCCTGTAGTTTTTGTTTCAGGTTTTTTGGAATCTTGCAACCTTAATTTGTGTTATTGCATTTCTTGTTCACACTAGCATATATATATATATATATATATATAGTACTAATGGTAAGTACAAGTGGACGTTTACTCGGTGCATTGATTATCGTCACCTTATTGAGTGATCAGCGTAGGTTCTTGTGGAAGCACCCTGTCTTTCATTCAACTTGCATCACATCAAGACATCATGGATCAAACAAAACACAATCCAAAGAATCTTTCATTGGGAAGTTGCAAATTATGCTTTTATTTTTTCTTAAGGTAAATTGAGTACGTATCCTCATTGGACTAGGTTCATAAAACTTTAGACCAGAGCCAGAGATGTTTGGATCTCTTTGAAACCTGTGGTTTATGACCATGTCAGAAAGAAATTCGTGGTGAATGGAAAACGAACATGAGAATCCCGTGAGCAAGTATTACACGGTAGCTTAGAAAACCTCTTTTTTTTAAAAAAAAAAGTATAGAGATTTCAGAAAGAAATGCAAACCGGTGTCTGTTATTTTGGTTCATGTTAAGAATGTGAGAGCTCCTGCCCGCGGGACAAGCATGAGTGCTGATTTTGGTTAGACACTGAGTTAGGACTTGGGACTCTTTTTTTATGCGTTATTAACATTATACCGTGCAAGGTTATAGTAAGTTTAGCCCCTCCAAATTAAATTTTGTGTCAGGCTCCACCGCTGAGCCACCATTTAATATTTATTTGATGTCTAACTTAATCGAGACCATCTCACTATCAACTGACGATTGAGGATGTAAGAGGGCACGATCATGTATTTGGATTTGGATTTGGATCCCACCAGAGTGTAGAATAACATAAATTAATATACCAACCTCCACAGACCAAGATTGGATAAAGATCGAATAACTGGTTATGGAGGAGGCTGCTGATGGTACAAATATATATGCTTGCTCATCAACAGTTTGTCAAGCATTTTTATAATGATAAACTTAGAAAAGAAGATTTCCAAATCAGTCATCTCAAAAATCTAAAAATTATACAGACAATACATGAACAAACGAAACTGTGAGTCATTAAGGCGTATATAGGTTTTGGATCCCTGATCATTTTCAGAATCAGAATGTCGTTTTCCTGGAAAACACAACTTTCCTGAGCTGCCATGCCACTTTTAGTAGCCACAAAGTAGTTTTTCCTGATGAAGTCAGTTCTCGGTATTGCATGACAACATTGGGGGCTGCTAGCATGATGTATTCCTCCAAATTTCGAGATGAATGGAGGTGATCGATGTTGTAGACTATTAAAGATAATTTTAATGCATCATGTTGATCATTGATCAATTTATGCTACTAAAATCAGTACTTTTCGTTACTCTTTGAGCCTCAAGATTTTCTTTCTCGTCCAAAAGTAATTGGTTTTCATCTAAAAATTGTGTAAAAAGGTGATGACCCTGAATTCAAAGCTCTATAATCATTCAAGACTTACAAATTCAAAGCTCTATAATCATTCAAAGCTCTATAATCATTCAAGACTTACAAATTCAAAGCTCTATAATCATTCAAGACTTCAGCACGAGTCACCTTTTTCCGCGTCTAGACACACCATGTGATCCATTTCTATATTGGATCCAAGAAAGATGGTTCAACTTCCAAGAAGTCCTTGTTAACCCAATAGACTCACGGCACCCATCGTTAAACTTTCGGTAGAAGGCTAGCTATGATCTCTCAAAAAGTCAAGATGGAACCACACAGCAAACTACACCAACCTTCGAGTACATTCCACTTGTGTCAAATTTGATCTACTCGCTTAGAACCATGACAAGATATACATGTATTAAATGAAGGCACGTATCTCTCTGAGATCACTTTTATAGTCATCGTCAATAGTACACAGCTCGTGAAATTCATAATTTTAACAGCTTTCGCATATACATGTTATCATTTCTAGCACCTGTTTCCATGCAGTTCAAGATTATAGTTTTCAAGTATATTAACAAGTATTCCCTTTGTTTGGACACCATATAAACGTTTAAAGCTATATGATCTCGAGATGAATCATCTTCAACCTTGCTATCTTCTTCCCTCTGATCTTACCAGATATATTTCTCACTACAATCATTTTCTTTAAATTCTATAAGCAAGCATACAACACTCATTAACACACAACACTCTTTTAAGAATTTATTTCTCCTACATGAACGCTTACTTAACCTGTCCAAGTTCAGTCTTCTCAACTTTCAGTCCATCAATCAATCTCAGAAAGAATCTTATCTCAGTGGGATTTTCAGCAAACCTCGTCAAAAAGTCAGTTCTTGCATGTGTTCCATGCTTAAGTGTATTATCAAGGAGCCTGTTCGAGCCACTCTCACGTGAAAAAGACGGAGAGAGTCTAGGTGTGTTGGGCTGATAAAAGCTCATGGGTAACCTATCGCAAGTGAGCCCATATGAAGCTGTGGAAATATGTTGCCCCGGGAAGAATGATCATTTGTAAGAGTAATTATTGTTGAATACCTGTTATTTAAGTAAAATAATTTGCTAACCCCTTTGTTTTAAAAAATTAATATCGACTCCCTTTATTTTCCTACTTGTTTGTAACTTGATTATTATTTCTCTAGAATGTATTTTATTTCTAATTAAAATTTGCATTCTCACCTACTACATAAAGTATTTAAAATGCATTTAAAAAGAGCAATTTAGAAACTTGTAAAAAAAAAAAAAAATTCAGCTTTAATCAAGGGACTAACTCATAATATCGTAAAATTGACAGGGCTAAATTATAATTACTCTTTGAGAAATGAGAATTATGCATTCTGACATCTTTGTTCGCCGTCTAAAATTGACAAGATACGTTCAATTTTTCTTACATTGAATTTTTGTCAAATCTCTGCTCGCTAGCAGCACGAGTCCTTCGGCTACTTTCCTGCCATAACGTCAGCCTCAACACAGCTGACATAAAGCTCTTCTTCGGCAGAAATTGTTTAGCATGCCCGACTTCATTGACCCAAAATGTTTTGCAAAATAGTCTCTCATCCATCCTCCATAGCCAGGCAAGTGAAGAACATGTGATCTCTGTCCTCACATTTTTTGGTTACATACCGCACAAGCGGCATCAATAACCCTGCTATTTTAACCTGTCTCGGCTTGGTGGGTGGCCTTCTCAAAAACTATATCTGGGCGCACATGCATAGGACCTTGGATTAAATCGAACCAATCTACCACGTTTCCCTTCTCTGAAATAATCCAAAAACCTCTCTGCAATACCGCCCTTTAGATGAGCTTGCAAGAAACGTGATCATCGTTCTCTACACCTCGGACAATAGCACCACAAATTGCATATTGAATTGCACCCATCTCGTCAGATGCAGCTGGAGGCCACTCCCAATCCACATTACAAATCACATCTGACACTTGCGGTTGTAGGCAAACCAGATTCATGAGTAAGCCTTGGGATTAAGTTCCCAGCAGAAGGACCTAGAGGGTACCGCTATACCACTACAGGAATGTGCTTCCAGCAGTTCCAATATTATGCTTCTTTTCGATTTGATCCTTGTTTAACTCGTCTTTCTTATGGAAAGAGAGAAAACTTGTATTGCAGGATAAGGCTATCTGATTTACATTTTTAATGACCGTATGCTACACAGTGATTTTAGGACAACCAGTTGCATGTTTTCGTTTAATAATACTATACAATTTGTAAAATCAATCCAACCTTTCTAATCGATATCATAAATTATTCACGGATGCTAGTTCACAATGCATCGTTTAACGACCTTGTTCCTGGTAAGTAGTGAATTGCCTGGAGTATTTAACTGGGATGCAACAGAGCAATAACTGGCATAATCTTCATGCCAGAAAGAGGCTAACCCATCACAGAATACTTTTTTCTATTCATGATAAGTTAAAGAGGAATTTACCTTCATCACCTTTCAGTTTTTAGTAGCATAATTATAAAACACAACATTTAGAAGCACAGTCAAGAGGATGCTAAGAAATTTAAGGTACGGATCCAACAAACAACATTCCTATTCTAAACGAAGGAACTAGTTCTAGAGGACAAATCTAGAAGTCAAACGATATGTACTTAACCAAGATGTCCTACACAAACGCAAGCACAACATTAATACCAAACAAGTCTAATTTAACCTTGACCTACACCCAGATACAGTCACCAAATTAACACATGATTGTCCAGCTGAAAGCAACTTGAGATCAGATGCCAAAAACTTTATTCTTTGGTGGTTTTGTTGATGAGAGACTTGTGAATGTGAGGGATGACACCACCACCAGCAATGGTTCCCTTGATGAGGGTATCCAGCTCCTCATCTCCTCTAATGGCCAGCTGAAGATGCCTTGGTGTGATTCTTTTCACTTTCAGATCCTTGCTAGCATTTCCAGCAAGCTCAAGAACCTCTGCTGTCAGATATTCAAGGATTGAAGCCAAGTAGACAGCAGCGGTGGCCCCAACTCGCCCGTGAGCTGAGATCCTTTGCTTTAGATGCCGGTGGATACGACCCACAGGAAACTACACCCATCGATCATAGACATAAGAAAACCATGTCAAATGAATCCAAACATCGTCAATAAATCATAACAGTCTTGAACAAATGCCACTGTGATAGAAATAAAAAACTTCTTTAACAGAATATATGCAGATAACCAAAATCTTACTCTATAAACTAAAGTAATGACCATATCTGTTCTTTCTACCCAAAACAAAAATACTTTAAATAAATTTTAAAACAAGATGGACTACCATTCTTCTGATTAGCTCAAGTCAGATACTAAAACCTATATTAACACACACTGGCAAGCTTAAGGATCTTTAAAATTACACGTTTCATTTCGTTAACAACACCTAATTATTTCTTCAAAATGTGTGTTTGTAATTTCATATGCCTAAAATTGGGATTCTATTTAAGCAGAAGAAGACCCACTTCCTGAAAATCACAGCCGTTTTCGTACAAAACCAGGAAGAAAAGGAACAAATACTGGCAATTATAAGACAGTTTTTGCAAGACATGACAATCCCAAACAAGCTGTAACATGTAATAAAAACTATCAAAGCAATGACCTTTGATTTACTGCTAGAATCAGTGAAATTAGCAATGATAAATGAACGCACGAAAATTAATTTGATTGGGCATATATTTTACCTGAATGCCAGCACGAGAAGAGCGAGAGACGGGCCTCTTCTTGTCCTTGTCCTTATCTTTGTCCTTGTTAGCCGCTGCAGTTGTTTTCGTTGCCAGAAGCCCTTTTCCTCCTTTCCCAGCCATCTTTCACCTTTCATTTAAACAATTCAAATTCTCAGATTGATAATAGCTAACAAATAAAACAAACGGCACAAAAAATTACAAAGCTGAAGAAAATTTGTAAAAGGCTGTGCCTCTAAGAGGCTGTTAGCAAAACATAGTTCGAAATTATTAGCAAAATCAGAGTAAAGATATAGGTAACCCCCAGAAATGAGAGCAACTGACAGAGATTTGTAGTTGAGAGAGAGAAAGAAAGAGATCTGGGCTGGACTTTTTAGGAAAAACGAGAAATTTGGAATTTGGAATATCTAAGCAAAATCCAGTAAAAATACTCTTAGAACTTAAGAGAATTCAAAAGAATTTGAACGTAAAGGAGTAGAGTAAAGAAAATATGGAAGACCCAAAATTCCAATTTAGAAAGAAAAAGAAAAAAAATCAGAGAGTTAGAGAGAGAGAGAGAGACCTGAGGAGCTTTGAATCTGGAGAGGAGAGGAGAGGGAACTGTAGAGATTGACTGAAAATAAGTGGCTAGCGTTTGGTGTTGAGGATTATAATAAATTTAACAAGGAAGGAGGGAATTTGAATGTGTAAAAACCCAAGGGGCGGCTTCTTTTGGTGGGAAATAATTCCCCAAATTTTCGATTTCGAAATTTTTGGCTTTGTTTCCCTTTCTAATTCTGTTCTTTGGGTTTTACCCTTGGAGGATGTTTGTTTTCCTGTTTAAAAAGCGTTTCTGAATTTTTTTTTTTTCTTTTAAAATAATTTTTTTTAATTTTAAATTGTTTTGATTAATTGATATTTAAAATATTTATTTTTTAATATTTTTACCTTCTGCTGTAGCGTGACCTCGTAAAGTGGAAGCCCACTGCTCTGCTGTATTATTCAGTCAACAATAGAGCTCTCTGCTTCCTTCGCTCCTAAACCTACCCTCGAGCTCTCATGGGCTTGAGTTGGTGGGTTCCAAGGGTTTAACCGAACCCAAACCTCTTGAGAGGTGGGCTTGTGCAGGCTGAGCCCAAACCCACTATGAAAATTGTTTTTGGGTCAGAGCTCTTAAAGCCCATTCCCGTAAAAAATCCTAAAGCACCAGCAAGCTTAGCATGCGATGTTCATAAAGCCTGGCATATGATATTCATCTTATAAAAGGTATTGAAAGCATCACTTTAGAAATGGATCTGCAGACATATCTCAGATTTCAATCCTGCGAAGTTGCTATTCGGAAGAAACTACGTTATGATGGTGAAATACTGAATTTTTCTTCGTTAAACTGGAATATGGATGCATGCATGTCAGCTACTTTTCATACTAACATTCGTTTCTGGAACCTTTCCATGTACAGGAATTCTTCAACGCACAAATTTATATCTGCTCTAGTGCAGAATGGCATTGGAAACACGACTCTAGGAACAAAACGGCCATGCTGGAATTTTATTTTGAAAGCAAAGATGTCATTTTTTTCCCAATCGAAATGGTCAAAATATTAAATTTTGGTTATTGAACATGCTTTATTTGCAACCATGATGTGTATCTTGGTTTATTACTGAGGGGATGTTGCAGTCGAAGCAAATATGGAGAGCATTGACTCTTGGAAGAATTTGGAAGAAATCATTCACGTATCAGATGGAGCCATGGTAGCCAGAAGAGATTTAGCTGCACAGATTCCATTAGAACAGGTCCCGTCAGAACAAAAGAAGATTTTTCTGCTCAGATAGCAAAATAAGCCTGTTGTTGTCACACCCCAGCTGTTTGAATCCATGGCCGATCCTATACCAACTAGAGCTGAAGTTGCTGGTGCATCTGAAGCAGTTTGACAGCGGGCGAATGGATAATTTGTGCTTTCTGATGGGTCAGCCATGGTTCATTTTCCTTAGAAGGCATTAGCTGGGGTAAGAAGTGTTGGTTTTGAGAATTGTGAGGTGGTGGAAGGAGGAGAAACTCCATGGAACCTCTAGTTATCTCACCTGTTGGTATATCAGAACAGAGATGCAGTTCAGCTGCCAAATTGGGCATGCTTTCATTCCCGTAAATTGGGTATGGCCAGATTTTGCATTTAATTTGCAGGGTTATATTTAGGGTCTCTTGTCATTCTTACATGGATTAATAAAAATTTTGGGAAAATAACACGTAATAAAAAAATAGCAAATATGAACACAATTGTTTCAAAATTCATATTGCCTACAAATTAATTAACACTTACAAAAATTAACCTAAATTTTATTTTATAAATATTCAAAGATCAAGATATGAGATTTAAAATTTAATTGCTCGAGAGAAAAACTGATTTGACATGAAAGAAAAATAATAAACAATAAAAAAAAATAAAGAATGGATCATTATGAATATATCAAAGCTTAGTTTTTGACATACTTGATATTATTAGAAAAATCACAATTAAATAATTTTAACTACACATTAAAAAACCACCACAATTAATTTAGGACCACCAAACAATATCGTAATTAGATATAAGTTTTATTCACAATTAATTTAGAATTAATCACAATCTTCTTTGATAATCTCTCAAAATATAGTAATAATTATCCCATTAAAATTTTTTAATTGCACCTAATGTGTCAAATTCCCAGTATCTCTAGTGACATATTTTTTATTTTTTATTTTTCTTTCTTGTTACATCACCTTATCTTTTTTGTTTCTTTTATAATTATATCTTGAGTCTTATCATGTAATTATTAGATTTTCATTATGTTTTTGCCATTGAATTTTAATTTTCTTTTATTAGATGTTCATAAAATTTTAAGTTAGTTTTTATTAAGATTAATTAATCAATTAATTAATTTGCAACATGCTTTTTGAAACAGGATTAAATAACCGTTACTGAAATAATAATTATGTATAAAATTGATATTTATATACACAGTCGTGTCCAAACTATTCTATTTATCAAATATGACTTTCAATCTATATCATCCTTCCAAATTTTTTGACAAATTGTGCCATTTTTTTTATAAAAAAAAATCCGGTTATAAAAGGATATTTTCCCAGGGGTCTATGTCACGAGAAGACATTAACATCAGTTTTCTCATCTTAAAGTCCTGTTTCTACAACTCATCGTTGATCTCATTGGTGCTACATAGAGATCTTCCAGGATTTTTTTTTCCTGTATGTATTTGTTCCTGCGAGTCATGCTAAACCGTTGAAATTTTTCTCTTTGTTGATAACAAGGCAATCTTTTTTGGAATTTCAGATACCCCCAAATTGGAAGACGATGCATTTTTGGTTTTATATGGAAAATGGGCAGATGGCATCTCTTCTCTCCCGTTCTCGTTCTGACCTCCCAATCCTTGCATTTACATCGTCATTTTCTGTGCACAGGCGCTTTAACTTGCAGGGGGGTTTGATACCATTCTACCTTCTCTCTTTTTTTTCCCTGTGATGTCAAGGCAAGCAATCTAAAAGGAACTTTTTTGGCTTCTTAATTCAAGAGAGGGATCATTGTGTCTGGTGAACTTATCATTGTTGCCTGTCCTTCAGTCTGTTCCAAGTGATTGATGTTCCCTGAACGTAATGTTCTTCTGGTTATACTTATACGGTTGCCTTCGAAAGTCCTAACTCATTTTAGTTCAGGTATTTCTTAATTTATGCACACTAATAAATCGAGATATCCAATAAAGCGAGTTATGAACATGACAAATTCTGATCGTCTGAGGATGTGAAGGAGATCATTGATACCACCTGCTATTCTTTTTCAGCTTCATCGAGGCGAAACTCTAGCTAGAGAAATGCACCTTGAGAGCCAGTACATCAGTACATGCTCTACTTTATTTCTTTTTCCCTGTACGCTGACTGTATCAACAGATGCAAGTATTTTTTTGCTAGTTGTGAACTTGTAGTTTAGCTTTGGCTGCGGTAGTGGTAGGAAGGAGTTTTGGACTGACAATAAGATTGGCCTGTACACTCGCTTGTCACTCTGTTTCCGGTCAGCACTTGGCAATCTTGTGATCAAATATACATCAAGGGCCATTACTATTGTTTTAATTTGCAGAGATCAAGTTGATTGGAATCAATTGTACAGATTTTTTTATAGATTTTTTGTTGTTTCAATTAACAAGGGAAAATGTTCTTGTTTTCGTTTTTCTTTTACCTCCCAGTTCAGTTTAGTAAGAATGCAGTCTGTGAATTGCAGCATTGCTTGTTGCTATACATGTTACTACCATACATCATCGCCTTTCTTACTAGTTCCGCTGTAATATTTTTGCATGCCTGGCTCTACCCACCATTAATGGCGCAGTGAAATATTTATCCCATGCCGTATAGGCGTCAACAATATCAAGAACAAAGAGGACTTTGTGCCCGTATGGTGCTCGGTGACATGGTTCCTCATGGCGCTGGGCTCTTTATTGACCATCGTGACTCCATCTCTGGGCTCTGGTATACTCTTTTACCATGAGTTTAAATGACAGTGATCATATAGCAGTTCAAGAGAATTACTTTTTGGTGTATATATGATGTAGTTGGCGACAGAAAATCTTAAGATACTCTCTAGGAGTAACTAGTATTTCTTTTTAGCAGGAAGAATTATGATGCTCTTCAGATTTTATGATTTCTCCATTGAAAAGTTGGATGACTATAGGGTACATGTAATTCTTTCTATAAAAAAGCGAAGCTGTGCGTGCTAAATTGGTTTGATTTTTGAGAAATTCTTATGCACATCTGATTTACGAAATCATCACAGCCCATGATCATTGAAACTTGAATGTTCCCGATTCCAGGTAGAGAACTGGCGATAGCCATATAGGATGGGTGGCAAAACCAAGCCCTTGCTGGCCCATTTTCCTGAACCCCGCCATTGATCGATCATCCAGCGTCCGTATGTTCTTTCGCAGATAGCACTCGCAAGGCATCATGCGTAGGTGATTGATGGCTCTGTGAAAATTGCCACCCTCAGACGCGTTAAGAGGTGCACTAGGTAGTGTGGTGGAAGGGAAATCTAACGGGTGTTGACAAAAAAGTAGACAAGAATAAAGCAAATCCCAAATGTGGAGAAAACGAGGAGATTGTGTTGTGTTCCCCTGAGATCAATTTGTCGTCATGTTGATCATTAAGAATTCGAGGAAAAGAATGGAGTCGTTGATCAAGGGACCAAAAAGAAAGGCAGCCAATGGGTCCGAGCCCTAAAGCGTTCTCGGAAAACATCATTAACTTTGCCCCAAGTCAAGAAAACTTGTGCTTTTGTAGTTGGCAAGCTAATTGAGTAGCTTGCTGCCAAAAACCTTTTTGCTTTACTCATTTTAAAATAGTTTACCCAATGAAAACTTCCCACATGTTCGTTCTTG
>Ga0325403_1002153_pt1 | contig 17207 bp, 7 predicted proteins | sample PopdelMetagenome_19_FD_205665 | JGI IMG/M metagenome (GOLD analysis project Ga0325403, IMG submission 205665) | Populus deltoides microbial communities from Bellville, Georgia, United States - Xylem-PdKOR-R4 | ecosystem: Host-associated > Plants > Phyllosphere > Stem > Wood/Secondary xylem...
TTTTGGAATTTAGCACTCATGAAAATAACCCAGTTTTTCCCAGCCTTTCAAGTCCATGTCACAAAAGCCAACTCAATAATTCACAATTCGAAAACACAATTTTAAACTCATCTTCCCAATATTATTTAAAAATCAACACCCTTCACAATCACAATCCATCAAGATTAGCAATTAACAACTCATAATTAAATATAATAAGAGTTCATATAATGTTCGGAGGAAGCCACTAGAGGAACTCATTAAAGGAACTTACTGGGGGAATCCATTGGAGGAATCTATTATGGGTGGAGGCTGTATTTAGAAAATTTCTAAGGGGTCGAGAGAAATCCATGATGGGTGTTATTGCATTAGGGAGATCAAGCTAAATCATTCATTGGAGAGTGATGTTATTGCATTAAAGAAATCTCATGTCAATCCTTCGGAGAGTGGTGCTATTGCACTTTGAAGATCTCATACCCCCAGGATATTGATCTAGGAAGATCTCACGCCATCCTTGGGAGGGTAGTACTATTGCACTAAGAGGACCTCATACCAATCATTTAGAGAATGATGTTATTGTACTAGGGAGATCTTATATCATCGTAGATGTATTTGTAGGCATTGTTGTGGGTATACCCGCTAGCGTAACCGCTAGTATAGCCGTAAAATATAGCGATGGCATAGCTACCGCTGTGTTAGCATTTCGTTAGCCAAAAGACTTTGGAGAAATAGGAATGAACTGGCTTTTTGTTTAGTTCCCACAGAAGGCGCCAATGATAAGATCCTAAACACTTCAAGTAGCTTAAGAGTAAGGCTTATGTGTTGGATAATTGATTTTTTTTTTTTGTTCTAGTAATCTCATCTATTCTCCCTAGCCAAGATGACCAATAGTTTATACCTGCAAAAGATTCCCTTATATATATTTTAAGACTCTCAAATACTTAAGTAATTAGCACTCTCAAATACTTAAGTAAGTATCTTCTTAGAAAGAGAAAGTGCAATGATATTTTATAAAGATAGACTCTAAAATATATATGCTAAAAATATTGAGAATAAAGAGATTTTGAACCTGGAGCTTGAAACTTGAAGGATTTATATGATATTTATAGCCCATAAGTATTGTTCTTTTATGGAGAGCAAGGGCTAAAGAGTTATTTCATCCATCTAATATTTTGAGTTGTATTCCATTCAAAATAATACATATTTGATTAATATAAAATATTAACGAACTCGCGTGGAGGTCTCAAAAAATTACTGAGGGAGTGTTAGGCTTAAACGAGCTGCCTAAGCTTGTTAGGGTTGTAAAATAGACCTAAGCATGTTGCCTGGGGCCATGGTCATTTAAGGGTTTAGAGCCTATTAAATTTAGATTCATCACTTGAAATTTATTTATTGCACTTGTAGAGTCGTATTAGTAGGCAAAATGTCTTTTTAGCCTCAACAATCACTTTCACTTGAAGGCAAACAATAATAAAAAAAAACCTATCGAATCACTATTATTGTGATCACATATACGTAGAAAGTTAATTTTTCTCCTTTACGGCTCGTTTGTAGTTTTTTAAAATGGTTTTCATGAAAAGTAAATTTTTAAAATGTTAATTATTTTTTAATAATTAACAATGTTATAAAAAATGAGTTTGAATATATTTTCTAGTGTTTGACTATGCAATGAAAATAAGATGAAAAATTAATTATTAATGTTTTATTTTTTTCAAATTTATCTAGCATATGATTTAAAATGTATGATTATTGTATAATATAACATATTTTGTTTCCAAATGTATTTTCTATCAATATTATCAAATTAATATATTTTTATATTGTATATTAATATATCCTAATATATAATTTCCTATATTAGTAATTTATTATTTTTTAATAATATTATATTTTAAAGTGTGTGTGTGTGTGTCTATATATATATATATATATATATATATATATATATATAATGAAATGATACAAACCAAGTCAAATCCGGATTTGACCTTAAAATATCTGCTAACCAGTTTTACGAGAAGAAGCATATCTTTTAAACTGTACATCAAAACAAGCTGAAATTTTACAGGAAGATGATAGACACATGAAACAATATATTGGGTAAATTTTCAGGTTAAAATGGAGTTCGATAACATATTATTTTAGAAGGTTGAAGTTACTAGACAAATCTTGTCAAATTTGTCATACTAGACCTTTGTATACTGTTTGGGACATATCTGGAGCTAGAAGTAGAATGTTGCTACGATTCAACTTGGGATGGAAACTAGATATCTCAAGCTTTGCAGTCATATATGATAAGCTCAATAATTCATACAGAAGAGAGAGAACAATGTGTTTGAAGTAAAGACTGAAAATCTGCCAAGAATGTGTGAAAATTAAAGATTCGAGCTATATGGAGAAATTTTAGCATGAAGTCATTGTTTATATTATCCTATTTTATTTATTTATTTAATGTTGAATAATTATTTTTAATTTGAGTTTGTTCTAATTCATTAGATATTGTTTAGGAGTTTATTTTATTATTGAATTTATGTTAATTGATTACTATTTTAGGCTCATTTACTTGCAACCCAAAAGGGGTCTATTAGGGTTGGTTAGAGGAAATTATATTATGTTTTTTTAGCTATAATTTTCAGTAGCAAGTAGAAGGATAAATGCGAGTTTTTGTTTGTTTGTTTATGGCAAAACAACCTTTTTTTGTAGGGATAAATATCATACACTGACTTCTCGAAGATTAATTAACTGGCTACGTAGCGTTATTCGCATACTTAGGGTTCTTAGATACAATATTCTCTTTGGGTCCAAGTCTTTTTCCAATTCATTTGGTTCTTAGGTACAAGGTTACCTCTTTGTCAAGGTTCTACCAAACTTGATTTTTTGCTTTCTGGATTGTTATCTACTTCATTGGGGTTGTTTGATCATATGATCAAGAAGTTCGCATCATGAAATATTGTACCACTTTAGTTTTTAAAACCTTCTTGGAAAGTGTTTAATAGTTTTTTAAACCAAAAAACACTTTTCTCTATTTAAAATTTATGTTTTCTTTTGATCAAAAAATGAATTTCATTGATCGGTTTATTATAATATGGCCAAACATTAAAAAAAAGAACTTAGGAAAATGCTTAAAAAAAACTCTTTAATACAAATAACAAGCTAGTGTAAAGTTGAGATTCATAAACGATTTTTATACATATTTCTATGTATACATTTATATGATAGAAAATTATACAATTTTTAGTATATACAATCTTTCTATTAATAATAAGCATTAAAAATATATTATAGTAAAAGTAAGCTTACAAAGAACTTGATAAATATTGTAATAATAATTGTTTTTCAAATTATTTTTTACTTGAAAATGTATTAAAATAATTTTTTTTATTTTTTAAAATTTATTTGTGACATCAACACATCAAGATAATCTGAAAATATATAAAAAAATAATTTGAAGTAAAAAAAATTAAATTTATTTAAAAATAATTTAAAAATGTAAAAATAAATAGGCTTTAAGCAGTAGCTTCTTTGGCTTCAATATTTTTTGGAAAACGAAAAACAATTCCTTTCATTTATCACGACAGTAGTGATGTGATGCTTCCAGCCATGAAAATCCTTTATGGTGCTTGCAAGTGAGAAAGAAGGATGTCACGGTTCAATCAAATTCTACAAAACAACCAATGGCAAAAGGTCATTATCTTAATTGATTGAGGATCAGGAAATAATTCCAATAGTATTTCCTGATTAAATTATGGCATAGAACACAGAAATAACTGAAACAAACATTTGGTTAAACAGAATATTATTTACAGAACATTATTTACAGAACACTTTAACTCTTATTAAACAGAATATTGATTAATGAAACCAACCAAAACAGCTCTTTCACTATACAATTTGATTACAGTTAATCACAAATCCGAGAGGGGACATTCATGAATCCTTCTCTGTTTTTTTTTTTTTGGGTGCAAATCTGGATGCATATCCTCCTTATTCTTACTGCACAATTAAAACGTCTGTTCTGTTTAATCCATATATAGTTTCTTAGTTAATGTATAGACCTCTGTATTATTTCTACAAGAACATACCTCATCACTCATTGAATTCACAGTAACATGGCCTTTTGTCGGAGACATGCTCAGATTTTTGTCTCTTAAAACTCTTCAAGATCTCTCCTGGCACTAACATCTTCGAATCCACGAGAGCATAATTGAAGAAACACGGTAGTGACTCACGTTCTTTCAATGATCTTTTCAACAATCCAAGGCAAATGGAGTCTGCAGGAGATCATAAGGTGCCCAAAGAGCATCCAAGGGACATGGCCGATTCGCGTCAAGTCTAGCCCATGGCTTCCCTTTACCACTCCAATGTAAAAGACTAGCAGGACCAGGATGCAAATCTCTACAAAGTCCTTTGAAATTATCCCCACCAAGCCCATGTTGATTCCACCGGTGATCAACTGGCACTATATCGCCTGCAAAAACTAGCATGAATGGTGGCAGTGAACCCAACTCGTAAATTCTTATTCTCTTCTGTAGTTCCATCCATTCTTCAATCTTTGTTGTATAATCTCCTTCCCTCCATCGATCAAGATCGATTACCATGACACCAGTGTTAAAGTAGCAAGGTTTTCTATCCGCGAATGTTAGTGATAAAGAAGGATTGGACCAGAAAGTCGGAGTGAAATATGAAGTGAAATTTGCATTGCAGTATTCAGGTGCTGCAAGAACTGATTGTTCACCAAGCGGGGTAGCTGCTAGCTTGGCAATGTCATCGACAAGAACCAGGTCCGAGTCAAGGTATACAACTCGTCGGACGCACAGAGGTATGATATTGGCTAAGTAGCTGCGAGCGTAATTCAGAGGGCAATCGAGAGCTGAACGGATTGATGTAGAGATGAGTCTCGACACCGATGAATCGTCGAAAGTATAGACACGGAAATTGAGGTAAGGGAAGGAGGATGAGATAGTGGCGCGTAAGAGTGACGTGTTCGCTGAGGCAGAGGCGACGAAATGGAAAGCTATGTTTTGGGGACAGGAAGTGTGTTGCAAAACTGAGAGAATTGCTGCCATGGATCCGCGGATGTAGGCTGTGTCTAATGTCATTGCCACGTGGACGGCGTGCTCGGAGCAGAAGATGGTTTTATCACCATCTGATTCTGAGTCGGAGTCTATTCCATCTTGATCAATTGAATGGCAATCAGGGGAGTTGTAAAACTGGGGGGCTTCTTTGAATTGCTGAGTGATAGTCGCGGTGGTTAACGAGAGAAAGAGGAAGAGTAGTGTGAGTTTGTGGATCAGTCTAGGCATAAGCATGTTGTGTTTTCAATTTTCAGATTTTTTTGAAGCCGAGAAAGGGAAATTATAGGTGTTGAGTTCATATGCAGGTGGGAATGGAATGGGACATGTAGCTCTTGGCTATGGAGTTTAATTATTGTTTTCGAAGAGCTAAAACATGCTCTTGGCTTGGGTATATAGTGCCTGTGCTGCTGCAGGGGAGCTTGGTCAAGAATTTTCTAAGAGGGACTTGCTTGCTTTCATATTGGTTTTAGAAGGGGGTTTTTAGCTTGACCTTTTGGCAATGGGTCGTTTATGCGGTCCTATATCCCTTTCAGCATTTACTATCTGCTTCTTGCTTCCTTTTTTTCCAAAAAAAAAAAAAATATCTAAAATTTGCTTGCTTCTTGTGAATTTGGAAATGACAGCATGCATTTTCAGCAAAATCAGTGGCGCTTTTGGGTCATAAAATCTTGCGATCCATGAAATCTTACGAAAGGAATTAATTATATATCTTTAGTTTAAAAGTCTTTTTTTAAAAACATTTTTTTAATAAATTTTCAAAAAAAAAAAACCAACCAATAACCTCGAATTCCCCTCTAAATCATCTGAATCTTAGGGGGATTAAATTCCTATCTTTTTTTTTTCAGGGCAAGTTAATGCCTTGCACAACTCCACATATGGGGCTACCATCAACAGAGAAAGATAAGCTAGCACACATTTGAAGTTAATATATAGCCTTTTAGTGCTTGTGCAATCAAATGCAACAACAATTCACTAAATTTAGTGGCATTTGACAGAAAGGTATCTTGTCATTTTCTAAAAAAAAAGGAAGAAAAATGTTTATGCTTCTTTATGCTAAAGAAGAGATCAACGCGGGAGTGCTGCCTGCCAGGCGCTATATATTATGATATTTCAATCTCCTTTCCTTTCCGCGCACTGGGCTCTGCCAGGGAGGAAAAGGGAACAATAATGCTAATTCAGAAGAAAATGTTTTGTTATTCATAGATTCTTTGTTATCTTTTGCTGCTTCTTTCTTTTTCAAGAAAACAGTCCACGTGATAATTAAGACCAGTCCTTGTCTTCCCAACTAAAAATATGCACAGCAATGGCTATGGCTGTATCGTTGATGCTTCATCATCGTCACCTCTCTCTGCAGAGATGTGTTAAACCATCACATTCGAAGAAAACTGTGTCTGAGCAAACCCTCAAGACTTTGGACAGAGTCTTCAAATGCAAACATGGTTGATAAAATGTGTGCTTTGTTATTACGGGCCTCGTACGTAAGCATTGGATTTTGTGTTGTCAAATCCCAGTTTCTTAATTCATTACAACCTCGAAAGACTACTCTGCATCCAATGGATTAATTTGTTAGAACGATCTTTTACAAGACCCCTGTGATTTCATATATATATATATATAAAGACTTCAGCATCATATATAATTGTGATTTTGATATTGTAAATTAAGCTGGCCAGACATCAAACCTTGAATAAAATAGACCCCCCAAATAATAATAATAATAATAATAATAAAAACACATTGAGGATGGGACTGGAAACTTGCACTATCATATGTTTACGTGGGATGCTTACCATAGAGGAAATTTACAGGTCCAAATTTTTTAAAAAAATAATTTGTACAAGCCAGACAATTTTTTTTAACAAAAATGGATATATTTTTTAACATTATATTAGGTAATTAGTAAACATTATCTTCTTACGGCTAAGATTCCCTGAAACGTAAGTTTTTTTTGAATGACACCACCTGAATTTTATATATATATATATTTATTTATTTCAGCCCATGGATTGTAGATGTTTTGATTAACATCTCTCCTTCCATATTAGTCATTAATATTACATCAAGTAATGTGTTTTCCTAAACAGAATCACCAAAAAAATCATATTTTTCTTTTATATAGAAAAGCAGAAGATTGGTTTTCTTGGTGACAGTACTTTTATCATATTTTAATCGATATTTTTTATTTTACGAAATCAGGGAGTATTTTTCAAAATAGCCTCTCTTTTTCTTTTTCTTTTACGAAAGGGTTGTGGATGGATGTGGATTATTTGCATCACCAACCATCGTATCCAAGTTCTAGCTCTCCTGGTTCTACGTCTCTTTGACTTTAAGGTGATGCATGTCTTGAATTATTCATATATTATTCCTAATTATTGATACAAAAAGAAATGGGCACTTAAGCTAGCTAGCGAAGTAATACGTACCAATATCAGCCTAAATCCTAATCTAGCGAGAATAATGGATTGTATATGAGTGTGTGTTTCCCAGCAAAAAGATCCAATATATATTGTTTTTGAATTGTATAATGAAGACGGTACGTACCCATTCCTGAGCTCTAAAGTTTTAATATATAGCTTTAATTGGGCATGCTTAGGAAATTATGAAACTCGAGACCACCTCACAGGAATCTTAATATTTAACACTTGGATGTCTCTTCTACGAGTAGTATGCTGTTATAAACTCGTACCAACTAATTAGAGTTCTTAAATTCTATAGAGGACGTCGAGGTGATGGAGGAGAGCATGGACAACTTACTTAGATCTCGTTTTGCAAAAGGGGCAGCTGTAAGGCATGAATTACACAAGGCAAGTGCACAAGTTCATGCTATGTATGGTCATGTCATAATCACAGAATGAATATGCGTAAGTAAATTCAATGAAACCATCCTGAACAGAGGAGAAATCCCCACTCTTCCCAACATCATCAGCCCATCACCACATCTATCACCAGCATGCACCAGCAACAGTCAGGCTCGGAGCTTTATATATTAATTAGGGTTGGAGCTGCAGCAGGCAAGATTAAAAATCTTCGTAGAAGCGATTCTTGGAGGAGATAGTTTAATTGGTCAGATCTTGAATTTGCTTCTCACTAGTTATAAGTTTGAATTAATTTCAGAGCCCGTGAGATCGAGCTGACCCGGATACCCATGTTTAAGATAAAAAAAAAAAATCTGCCTAAAATGTCATAACAGCCAATTTTACTACTAAACATCTTAGGTTATTTTGATCGCAAATATGAGGATTGTGTAAATTATAGGTGACGTAAAGGCAAGGCAGAAGATGGATCGTATAAATCTTCTTTCTCCAATGGCCACCGACACCTGACCCGCTACCAAAAACGTGTGCGGGTGATGAGGCAGTCAATAATATATAGTTGAATTAAATGAGGAGCACATGCTTTATGCCCTTGTCTGCCTAAATAAGTCGTCTTAATTATTATATTGCCAGTATTATTTTTAGGTTTTACTTCTTACATAAATAATTGGATTGATAAATTCATCTTTTTTTCTAATCGGAAAGTGCTAAGGATTTTGGATTATACATTGAGGTGATCCTCTCTATCTACCATGACAAGGTTTATATATTATAGTAGTATCTTTTGATTTTTTTTGTTTTACCTAATTATAAAGAAAAAATTACAAATTACTTGGTTAGTGAAATAATTTTTATTTTTTTATAATGGATCATATATATAATTGCGCATACTATCCAGAGAGCATGGGTTATCATCATAAGTTCATAACCCTAAAACCTTCTTGGCTCTCCGTGCATTTAATGAAGGCTCCAAAAATCAACATGATGCAAGCATAAAACAGTAAATAGATTGGCAAATAAACACTAAAAATCCTCCATAATACCACATCAGGGAAACTATCAAACTTCAACAATCTTCTGATATCCCTAAACTCAAACGTAAACACCAGCGTGCAAAGTCTGAGTAGAGTAGCTCATCCCAAGTGCAAGTCCACTAAACTTCCCTCGACAAAACTGCATGCATGATAACCACAATCGCCCTTTAAAAACGTCGGAAAAGCTCTCTTCCTTTAAAATTCACAAATCACAGAAACATCCATCTATATATTTAATCCTTTTCAGATATTCCAGGTACTGAAAGCATTGCTGGATTATAGAGCACTGCACTTTCTGTGAAGTAAAATCAAATAACATCCATTCACTTAACAAACACAATTCACAGGAAACTAGCAAGCAAGAATCCGGTAGCATTGCTAAACTCTACAACTGGGACCTTGCAAAACAAGAACAAGAACAGGGATGACAAGGCTGTCTGTACTTGTAATATGCTTATATTAAATAAGCATTAAAGAAAATTTCCTGAGTACGCTACACAAATGAGACTCAAAATAAATGTTTCATAAACTAGCAGTATGAAGTGACATTTATAAAATACCCCTGGATTTGAAGTTATTTCTTGAACTAGCAGACACTTTAGCATGTCAGTGAAATGCAAGAAATTCTAGGTGATTGAACCGGATGAGGCTCAATCAGTCAAGGAAAATTGGAAAAGAAATGGATAAAAACTGAAATCACTTAGCTGAGGAGCAAAATTTTGAAATCAAGCGCAGATTTGTTGCTCAAAGTAGACATATTTAGATCTTGATATGACAAGCTGCGAGAGAATGTAGCATGGATAAGCTAACATACAGTATCACAAGAGGACTCAAACCCTATGGAAAAGAAGAGATAAAAACATTACAGCAACATCGTTTTACTCCTAAATCTTGCAGCAAGAAAAACACGTAGGTTGAGTTCCGTGCACTTATGACACACAAAAGAAGCTACATGATACTGGTTATGGACAATTTCCTCAATATGAGAAAAGGTAGAAAGGAAAAGAAAAACACAAAATGCACTAACAGATTTACAAAGACTTGGATATGGACAACCATAAGCATCTGTTAGCAGTTTAAGCTCCGAAAGAAGACTAGCTCTTATTGCCAAATAAGAGAAAGGAAAACACAAAAAACAATAAACAAAAGCAGCCTCTTCAGGTAATAATCCTGCTGTCCTTGACCATGGTGCTGACGATGTCCATGTGGATGGCCGCCGTGAAATGAATTAAACCCATAAGGAAAGCCAGCAGGACCATACATGGCAGCATCAGGAAATCCATGCACTTGAAGGTTAAAAAGTGAAGGGATAAGACCACCAAAAGCAGCAGAAAATGTGAAATTCCCAAGCCTGGCAGTTGCCATTGGTGCAAAACCTCCCAACCCTCCCATAAATCCAAACCCATGCTGGCCAAAATGATTTGGTTCTGGAGGAGGAGCAGTTTCAGGTCGCTGTCCTGCAGGACGGTTGGGAATATTAACACCAGGAATGGACTTTGATCTCGGGTCAGTCGATGTTTTCCCTCTGCCGTACAAAGGAACTAACTTCTCCTCTTCCACTAGAGCCTTACAAACCGGACATTCCCTGGATTTTGAGTGAAAGTGAAGCCATTTGTAGAGACAAGGCCAGCAGAAAAGATGGCCACACAAAGTTACAATCGGATCCTGAGCTAAGTCAAAGCAAATATTGCATTCAAAATTACCAGCATCACCATTTCCATTGTTGCTAGTAAATGAAGAGTTATGAGGAGCCCTGCTAGTCGATTCCCCAAACCCACTTGCCATCTCTCAAAACCCAGCCAAGTCCCTACAAATCACATCAAAAAAAAAACCATTAATCAATACCGTACCAGCTCTTAAAATCCCCCAAAAGCACAATTTTCACAAATTTGAAACCTTAATAGAGCAAAATCACGATGCCGAAGCAAATGAACAAATCATGAATGGTAAAGGGCTATATTCACAAACGATAAACTATTTTTAGAAGGTCAGGAGGGTTTTGTTTCGCAATTCCAGATTTTCATGCAATTGGCAATTTTACCATGGCGTCAATTTCAATTAACCAGACAGCAAGTTAAATATAATTCAAGCCTCCAGATTAGATTCATGACAAGAAAATGAAATCTAATAAACTAAAAACACCAAATCCTCAGATATCTCTCTCTCTTAATATAATAATTCCGGGTCGCCATAAACAACATCTAGATCCAGACTAATACAATAATTCTAGAAGATCGACACATTCACAAATCAACAAAAGTGCAAAAGGGAAAATCTGATCCGAAGAGATTAAGAGACAGAGAGAAATTACTGACCTTTTTGGATAGAGATGCGTATCGACTGAGTCAAAATGGAAAATGCCAGAGACTACGCAAATAAAAATATAAAAACAAAATGTAAAAAAAAATCATTTTGACTGTGAAAGAAAGAAAGAAATCTGACTTTTAGTTTTATTTCCTTTTCTTCTACGCCAAAATTTTGCCCCTGTTGAGGCCCCCCCGGTGATGCTGCATTCGATCCACCTACTTTTAGTTTATTTTATTTCGTCCTTTCCTATATTTTGTTTATTTTATTTGGTCCTTTCCTATATTGTTTTTATTTTATCTGGTCCTTTCCTATATTTGTGTTGGAGACATCCGGAAAGGAATACTATTGGACTTGGTTTTTCTTATGGATAAAAAAAAAAGAAAGGAAAAACTACTTTATACGATGAAAGACTTATTCAAATTATTCAGCTTTTTATATTATCTTGCCCTGGTTTTACTTTCTTTGTTTTTTTAATATGAGATTATGGTGCAATGTATTTTTAATAGATTTTATATTCTTTTAGTTTTAAATTATTATTTTTGAATAGTTTTAATATGTTGACGTTAGAAATAAAATTTAAAAAATAAAAAATGTATTATTCTAATCATTTTAAAAAAATTGATTCTTTTACTGTCATTTTTTTTTGTTTAATTAAAATAAAAACATCTCGTTCAATCCAACGAGCCATCCGATAGTAATCATATCATTAATCTACATGTACCTAAAATAATTAAAAATAATACTTTAAAATTAATTCAAAGAGCTTTCTTTTTATGTACCAAAACCAAGCTCAATGAGCTGGACCACCACCACCACTTCCTAATAGTGCGATGTGATGGGATACCTTCTGTTCCCGAATCTAGATTCCAAAATTCTTCCTGTTCTATTGCCTTTGGCTTCGTATTGTTGCCTTGTAAGAATATGCCTACACTGTTCTTCTTTCTTTCGTCTTCTCGCTAACAACTCCTTCTTTGAACCCAAACTCTTTTCGCTCTCTGTTCTCTCTACAGATACACAGGTAACCCATCTTTCAATTCAGCTTTCCTTCATTTCACAGATCGTTTTAGAATTATGCTGCTGTTTCTATACATGTGTGTGTATTTGAGGCATGGATTGATGGAGCTTGTGAATTTTAGATTCCATTTTAATTGTGAATCACGTGTATTAGGAATGTGAATCTATCGGTTTTGTGTTTATGTTGAGAGAGTGGGTGCTTGCTTGCTTAAGCTTCAATAGCTTAACCAAAAAGGCATCTTTGCTCGTTTATGGAAATCAGGAATAATGGGGTTGGTAACGCAACGTTAAAATAATTGTCTGTGCTAGTTGTAGTTTTAACTGACGATCAATGGTTTTGTTGAACTGGAACAATTGACGGCCCAAAAACTCACGGGTGTAAAACAGTGAGAATTTTAGGTAATTCGAATTTCAGTGTTGACCATGATTTTTTATGCATGGCCACTTTTTTTTATTGATATTAATGGTTTTTTCTATGGTCCCGAAATAACAAATTTGGAATCAATACCTAATTAATATACGACTGTCATTAATCAGGTAAACTATTATAACAGGTTAATGCTACTGGTTTGAATCATGCTTGAAAACATTTGCAAGCTTTGGATGACTGATTTAACACATAGTAAGAATAAAACACAATGGGTCCATTTTTCGGGGAAAAAACGGGTGCACAACCTAAATTTGTGCTTCCAGATTAAGGGTCAATTTCCTGCTCAGGGAGCTTTGCTATCTTAACTGAAACTCTGGTTTACCCCACCTTTTTTTTGGTTAACCATTTAACAAAACAGCACCGATAGTGTTCTAGTGCTAGTGTCTTAATGTTTTTTGTTTTCTTGGTGATGTGAAAATGGGCTGTTTGTTCTAGTTGAGGAACTGGCCTCAACTTGATATTGTCTGTCATTGTGCAGCCAAAGAATATCTATTTCACTGACATCCAAGAGCCTCGCTAACTGTGGTTTATTCGCATGAGAAGGTTTTTATTGAAGAAAGTATGCATCATTGTTTAGCTTCTCGTGACTTTACCTTGGATTAGCCTGAGAACTGGAGTTCTTGTGTTGTAACTCCAGTTGGCTGTTTGACAATGAGAAGCACCATGGTGTTATGTGCTTGTCCATTTTTTTCTATTTTCTGTTATCATTTGGATATTTAGCTTGTTCTTTGTAAAATGATGAGGTTAAGTGATATCTCATTTGACTCTCGAGGCACATTGTATTGCAGCTGGCTTTGGGAGGCAGGTGGTTTTAATTGAAAGTTGAAGGAAATGGAAGAAACTTGCAAGCCTCTCGAAACCGATGATAGACTAAAGCACCACCCTTTAACTCTTTTTAGGTTGATAAGGGGTCTTATATGTTTGTTGGTGTATCTTTCCACTGCTTTTATGTTTCTAGTATATTTTGCACCTGTTGTGGCTGTCCTGATGCGCCTTTTCAGCATCCACTATTGTAGAAAAACAACCTCCTTCATCTTTGCTTTTTGGTTAGCTTTGTGGCCCTTTCTATTTGAAAAGATAAATGGGACCAAAGTTGTATTTTCTGGAGATTTAGTTCCACCAAAAGAACGTGTTTTGATAATTGCTAATCACAGAACTGAGGTTGATTGGATGTACTTGTGGGATCTGGCATTGCGGAAGGGGTGTCTGGGCTACATCAAGTACATTCTCAAGAGCAGCTTGATGAAACTACCTGTCTTTGGTTGGGGATTCCATATTTTGGAGTTCATTTCAGTCGAGAGGAATTGGGAAGTTGATGAACCTACCATGCGTCAAATGCTTTCGACTTTCAAGGATCCTCAAGATCCCTTGTGGCTAGCACTTTTCCCTGAAGGAACTGATTTTAGGTACTGCGTTTCTCCCCTTTAATCTCTTTGATTATTCAATGTGCAGGCATGTTTACCCGAATTATTAAGCTTAATTTTTTAAAAAGAAAAACATGTCAGCATCATGACTGACTTTCCTATTCTGGCTACTAACTAAAATCAGATATCTTACATGGAGTAATTGACGGGCTCTCCTGTTTTTAATTTTTGGCAGTGAACAGAAATGCCAGAGGTGCCAAAAGTTTGCCAATGAAGTTGGACTTACTGTGCTTAAGAATGTGCTACTTCCTAAAACAAGGGGTTTTTGCGTATGCTTGGAAGTCCTACGGGGTTCCTTGGATGCAGGTTCTTTTTAAGTAATTTCATTCCTGTCAGTGTGATGATCATATGCATTTGATAATATTATTTGTGTTTAATCCTCTCAAGCAGAAAAATATACATATTCGATTCTATACTGTTGTAGAAAGTAGCCTGTCTAGCTATCAGTGGATCACTGCTGCTAAGTATTATGGTAGTAGTGCTGAAATTCCTGCAAGTTCATCCCAACATCACAATCTCTGTTTGCATGAAGAGAACGATTCTGTTTTCCCCCCTCTTTTTATTGCTCCTTCTGACATTTATTATATACTCGTCATGTTTCCAATGTTTGCAGTTTATGATGTGAGTATTGCGTATAAGCACCAACTGCCTACCTTTCTGGACAACGTATTTGGTACTGACCCCTCAGAAGTTCACATTCATGTTCGGCGTATCCCAGCAAAGGAGATCCCAGCTTCTGATTCTGAGGCTGCTACGTGGTTAATGGATAGGTTCCAGCTCAAGGATCGTTTGCTCTCAGACTTCAAAGCTCACGGCCATTTCCCTAGCGAAGGAACAGAACAAGAACTTTCTACACTGAGATGCTTAGTAAATTTTACTGTGGTAATTTCATTGACTGCATTTTTCATTTACCTCACACTTTTTTCATCCATTTGGTTTAAAACATATGTGAGTTTAGCTTGTGCCTACCTTGCTTCAGCTACTCACTTTAAATTTCGGCCATTACCAGTTACGAAATTGTTATAGCATTGCTTAGTGCAAGAAATGAATAGTTTTGCTATAGAAGATGGTCAAAATTACAGTTAAGGTCTCTTGTGAACATAGAAGCAATATGATCAAATGTTCTATTTCAGTATTCTGTTCTGATTTATTATTTGGGCAACATGACAGAACTGTTTACTGACTGGGTTTTTAAAGAATGCAAGATCACCGCCAAAATGTTTTGACTTGACGCATAGAAATGCTTCATCACTTGAATACCACGAAAACCATGGCGTTATGCAATGTAAAATGGTAAGATGGTGCATAGCGACCCTTGTTACTAGTCTGGGTTAGCTGTCAACTCTAGTCCGCACTAAGAGTCAGCTCTCAAGTCCTTTTATCTATTGTGTACTCTACTTCATACACCTAGGTTCTCCCTCTACATTCCTTGTTGTCAGCTCTCAACCAGGTTATGTTCTCTCTCTACAACTCTTAAAATCAAACCACACCTTTTGTACTAGAATTCTCAGAGTAGGATCTCATCTCAGCGACAACCGCCCTACTCTGAAGTTCCTCGCTTGCGGCTTGTGTGCTGTAAAGAATCAGCCCTTATCAGCTCAAGTGCCCACCAAGAGTCAGCTCTCAAGTTCTTCTATGGGTTGCGTAACTCAACCTCATAGACCCGGGTTCTCTCTGCTTCATAGGCGTCAGCTCTCAGCAAGTTATGTTCCCTTTCTATATCTCATACCTTACCTTTTCTACTGGATTTCTGAGAATAGGATTTCATCTCAGCGACAACCATCCTACTCGAAGTTGCTAGCTTGAAGCTTCTGTGTTTTAAAGAATCACCAATTGGGTTGGATTCGGAATATCTTGGATTCGCACCAAAGTGTGGATTTAAGTCGCTGTCTTCCACCGAGGTCCGGTAAGAATTAGGAAAGCCCTGATCGCTAGAGACCAGCCCATCGAAACTTTTCTTTCCGTATTGTCTTGATACCAGGCAATTCAAGTCGCACCACTTATACCGTCACCAAACTAGTTGAAGTGAGGGGTTTAGAAAAGCAAGGATAAACTGATTTTGGACTGGAGGGTTTGAAGCTATGAGAAGATAATTTTTTTGTTGTGCAATTCAATCCTGGAGAACCGACTGCCATGACGAATGGATGCTGCAGTACCTGCCCTTCTGCTTACCGACTTCAATCATCTTTTGTCCTTCATCCCAACGTGTCAATTCCTCACCTTCTGCATATTGAATAGACATAAAAACATTCTAAAAGGGGGGCTTATTTTAATCCCACTCATCTTGGTATAAATCGTGAATATAAGTGGGAATTTTTGTAAAATGCTTTTCCCAATATAACTCGTGTGAAATATAAATGGAAATTTTTGTAAAATGCTTTGATCTCCCCCAACTAACTATATAACATGTTAAATAGTTACTTTAAATAATTTTTTATAAGAAATTTAAATTTAATAATTTTTTTCAGAGTTAAGAATGGCTTTGAGAGAGCAGGGGAAGAAAAAAGTAAAGGGAAGAGGAAAAGAAAAAAAATAAAGGGACAGGAAATGAAAGGAGAAACTGACCTTTAAATAATTAATCGGGCAGTCACACTTGTAGTGTATGCACGACCTTTAATGACACGCATGCAGTACATGTGCGACTTATGGACACGCATGTAGCAAATGATTGAAATCAAAGAGAAGACGTTGGTGATTAATCGGGCAGAACAGAATGAAATGACTGGAAAAGTGAACGGAGTGATGCTTGGGAGTGGTGGAAGGTAGCATGTTAACTGCCGTGTGAGAGTGGGAATTGTAGTGCTGATGTTTGCCGCGTGAAGGGTTTGTTCACCTTCAACATCTTGTTCAAGAAAAGAAAGAAAATGGCTTCTGCAGTACCGTGAAGCAAATTGGTAGATAAGAAGAAGCTGTGGCTACTTTTCATGGGATCGATCACCTAATTTCTCTTTCGCTTTCTATTTTTGACTCTGACTTGAACCTTCTTTTATTAGTTGTTATAATATTTATACATTCCGATAAAAATACTCTTAACAAGCTTTCACCATTCCTTGGCAATTTAGTCTCCTTCGCGGATTGAGCTGTGCTAGTGTTGCCATCCCATTATGGTGAGTTACACTCCCTGTTCATCT
>Ga0325403_1002154_pt1 | contig 17206 bp, 10 predicted proteins | sample PopdelMetagenome_19_FD_205665 | JGI IMG/M metagenome (GOLD analysis project Ga0325403, IMG submission 205665) | Populus deltoides microbial communities from Bellville, Georgia, United States - Xylem-PdKOR-R4 | ecosystem: Host-associated > Plants > Phyllosphere > Stem > Wood/Secondary xylem...
CATAGTTATCAGATCGACTCAAGGTTTATTTGGCCAAGAAATAAGGTTTTGGATTATTCGGGATTGATTATTGATTAGGATGATTCCAGTAAAGTAAAAATAAAAATTGAGGTTTTAATATATATATATACATTCACAATAAAAAAAAACATAATTTTTTTTATATGAACATAGAATATATATACTAATAAATTTTTAATATTATATTAAAAAAATAATTTTTTTTAATATTTATATAATGAATCAGTTAGTAACTAATAAAAAAAAATTGGTAAGCTTGTATACATAAAATTGGGTAAAGTTAGAAAAAAATATTTGGTGAACCATTCCCGTGAGGCAACACCTAATTTTTTTTTTATCCCTCTTTTAACTTGAATCCATTGCCCTTTCTATCCCGGGAGTATTTTCCTCCAATGCTCTTGATTTAAATTCTCACTTGTAGAAAAATGTTACCTTGCTATGCCTTCATTTTTATTTTTTTTATCTATTTATAAAGAAAATGTTCATAAAACAAAATTAACAGGTCTTTTGCAGGTTTTGTCGGGTAGTATCAGGTTACGGGTTGACTTGACAGGTCATATAAGTATCACGAGACCAATTGCAGGCCCAAGTTTTATCGTTTACAGACCCGACCAGAGCCTAGAGCCTGGAGTCACTTGGGTGGCGGGTCAACCCGCCAAGCCTAGCTAAGCTTGATAACTATGGTTTCAACTATTATTTTAAAACTCGATTTGACCTGGTGGTTAGCCCATGACCAGGGTAATTTAGAGCCTAAACTAGGTTAGATTAAAAAAAAAAAACAGGAAGAGAATTGACCCGCTATGATCCAATAAAAAATCCAGGTTAACCCATAACCAGGTCATATCAAGAAAACCTCAATCAAAATCCGTTGATTTTTTTTTAAATAATGTTATTTTTTATTTTTTTATAAAATAAAAAAACAAGTTTAACTTAAATCAACCCACCTAATTAGTAACCCAAAACTTGTCCCAAGTTGATACTTAAATCGAGTTTAAAATATATAGACAATCATTTTCCTTCAACAAAATCAATTTCTTTTGATTTAGGGTTAATAGTGCTTACCCCTTCCTTTAACTATCAGCTTAAATGAGTTTTTGAGAAATCAAATTCTCATCAATTTCTTTTAATCCGAGTAAAGAGATAACTTAATTTGACATACAGAAATTAATTAAAAATTCCCCTGAACTATAAAAATGAATTTAACAACAATATTGCTAGCTACACTAAATAGACTTTTTTCTTCTTCCGAGGATGACTCAGTTTTGTTCAATGTTTCATCCCATCATATTCTTGGAGTGGGGAAATGAAAAACAAACTATAATTTTGGATGCGAAAGCTAAATTATAAATTATTTACAATACAAAATACAATTTAAAAAATAAAATATAAATAAAATTTTCAAAAAAAGTATTAATTAATTTTTTTAACAATATTAATGATAATTATTAAACCCGATCAAACTCGATGGATCAACTTAGAATTTAGTTGATGATAAAATCGAATTTTTTTTCAAAATCAATTTAAAATTAATTAGACTTTAACGTGATGAATTCAATAAATTCTCTTGGTTAAAACCCAATATAATTTTTAATTTATTTTGAAATAAAATTGTTTAACTTATTTTATTAAGAAATAAAAGTAAACTTGGTTGAACTTATATTAATTTAAACAACCAGTGATTCTGTTTTCGAGTTAATTTTTGAAATATGATATTAGTTATTTTTTATTTGTAAAAGTATTATAATAATTATTTTTTTATTTTTTTAAAATTTATTTTTAATTATTTATTCGAGAAATAATTTAAAAATATTAATTTCTTTTTTCTCAAAAAAAACAAAAAAACCATGTTAAAACTCACCACGATACACTTCCCGTTCCAGTTGAGTTCACAATCCAAGCACACCCCCCAAAAGGTCTCAACTCCATTGCCACACTGTCTGCCATCTCCATCTGTTTTCATGTTTCAATGCTTATTGTAAACCTCAAGAAAGTAACAACAACATTTGATCTTAGACTTTCATCTCCAACAACCTGTTCGCTTAAACTCCTTTATTCTACACTAACCTTAAACCCTAACACCAGCCAGAATCCTAAGACCCCACCAATCCCAAACCCTACAAAACCCCTAACAACACCCCAGCTCAAAACCCTAGTCCTTTCCCAATACTCCCATGGAAAGTTCTCCAATCTTATCCAAAACGTCGTTGGTTTACCTTCAGTCCTCCTCACTGCCTCTCAGAACCTCATTACCCACCACAGCAATGATGGGCTTAACTGCACTGATGCGAACGAGTTGGCCGAGTCAACTCAGCCGAACCTCTCTCTTTACCACTCCGTTTCGAAGCGTTTCTCAATTGAAGAAATGAGTCGTGAGATTTTTGAGAATCGGTTTGATATTGAGGCTCATTGTGTCAAAATGAGTGATGAAGGTGAGACCTTGGTTCTGCCAAATTTGAAACTTAAGGTTTTTATTGAAGCTATTAGGGTTGTTTTAGAAATTGTTTATGATGAGCGTTTTGTCACGTTTTCTTATGGTGGACGTGTTAATATGGGGCGGCATACGGCTATAAGGTACCTAAAGAATTCAGTGAATAATCCAAGTTGGTGGTTTAGTGTTTGTTTTAATGATGTTAAGTTTGATAAAAGAAAAGTAGATAAGTTGTACTTGTTTATAGAGGAGAAAATTAAAGATGGGATTTTGATTGATGTGATAAAGAGGTTGTTTGATTGTGGTGTGTTGAAGATTGAATTAGGTAGGTGTTATTTAGGGAAGGGGTTGCCTCAAGAATGCGGGTTGTGTTCAATATTGATTAATGTTTATTTCAATGGATTTGATAGAGAAATTCAAGAGATGCGTTTAAGAATGAGTAAAGAGAATCCTAAACTCGATCAGAATGAGATAGGTGAAGGGTCTAGTTCTTCTTATAAGCCGCTAAAGATGTATGCTGTTAGGTACTTGGATGAGATATTAGTGATTACGTCAGGTTCGAAGATGTTGACGATGAATCTGAAGAAATGGGTTTTGAAATTTCTGGAAGGCGAATTGGAGTTGAATGTGGATAGAGTAAAGACAGCTATTCATAGTGCGGTTTCTGAGAAAATTGATTTCCTAGGGATGGAATTGCAGGCTGTCCCACCATCAGTCTTGCATCCACCAATGTCGGAGAAAGCCATTAGAGCAAGAAAAAAATATCTTAGACAGAAGGAAGTTAAGGCTTTGGAATTGAAAAATGCTCGGGAGAGGAATAGGAAGAAATTGGGTTTGAAATTATTGAGTCATGTTTTTAAAAAGTTGAAGCAGAGTGATGGGTTCAAATTTGATTTTCAAATCGAGAAAGAAGTTCGAGAAATCTTTCAAACTTGGGCAGATGAAGTGGTTCAAGATTTTTTAGGCTCCCTTGAAGAGCGTTGGACATGGCATCGAATGCTCACTGCTGGTGATTTCCTCTCCCTGAGGCACATCAGAGACCAATTGCCACAAGAGCTGGTCGATTCATATGACAAGTTCCAAGAGCAGGTACACAAGCATCTGTCACCAGTCAAGGCTAGAAAGGCATTGGAGGAAGAAGGAAGGAGAATCAAGGAAGAGGAGGAAAGGAAGTATGCTGAGAGAACCGTGGATGATCTGACAAAACTGTGCATGAAAGTCTCTGCACCTATTGAACTTGTAAGGAAGGCTGTTAAGATGGCTGGGTTTACGAATAAAATGGGCCGTCCCCGGCCTATCAGCATTCTCACTTCTCTGGAAGATGCTGATATTATCAAGTGGTATGCAGGGGTAGGGAGAAGATGGCTTGATTTCTTTTGCTGCTGCCACAACTTGAAGATGGTGAAAACTGTTGTAAGTTATCATCTGAGGTTCTCTTGTATTTTGACGTTGGCAGAAAAGCATGAAGCAACGAAAATTGAATGCATTAGGCATTACACTAAAGATTTGAAAGTCCCAGATATGAATGGAAGTGAAGAGGTTCACTTTCCCACAGAAAAGGAGGTAAAGATGATGGGGGATAAAAATCTTTCAGATCCAACACCTGTAGATGGAGCTTTATCTTTGCTACTGATCAGACTGGCTTCTGATGAGCCATCACATTCCTGTGTCGGTCATTTTTGTGACAAAACTGATACTGTTATGTATAGAGTGCGGTTGCTGCAGAACATTTTAAATGTGAACCCAGCCGATGAAGACAAGTGGGTTCCAAGGATGAGTGCAATTCATGAAAGTCTGAATCAGATGTGTTTCCCTCTTTGTTCTGATCACAAAAGTGACTTGTATACTGGGAAAATCACCCTACAGGATGTTGACTGTACTTCATATGTGAATGTTGACTGAATATTGCGGTTGTAGCATTGCGTTGGCGTTAGTTATTAAGGCTACGTACTTTAGTAGCCTGCATCAATCTGGTCCTTCTCTGTCTTCCAAACACAAGTGCAGCCATGCAGTTGCTCTGCACATTGTTTTCACCTAGGTTGATTTATACAATGAAAACGGTGGTTTTCCTGATCCCAATTTATAATATTTCCTAAGTACATGAATAAACAATCCGAGGTACTTCCCCTGTTGGTTTTAGTTAAAAACTTGGATCACCAATTGAACAAACTGTTGGAAACTCCCTAGACATGACTTACCTAATGATTTCAGTTCCCCTGGCCCTGACCAACTCCCAGGCCGGACCATATTTGACTCCATTCCATTCCCAGCCTTCATTTGATTCCACCAATGGGAGCGTTTTCATGCAAAATTCCTTCGTCAACTACGTCAAAGTCTATGTAGATTAGACCAATGTTGTTGGTTAACATTATGTTTTTCAGACAATTAAATTGGTTAGTGTTGTTAGCTCAGTTGGTTTGATTGGCCCTAAATTTGTGACTAGAAACTCTTTCTCACAAGATAATTCCTTTGGCGGGTGTCTCTTGGAAATTCAAACTTATTTATATAAACAGATAGTTGTTTGTCAATGGTGCAGTGAGAGATTTCTCAATCAAGAATCTTCCTCCACTCTCAACAATTCCTTCACATTTCCATTGCTTATTACATTTTCCCTGGTCTTCCCTTACCTCTAAACTCCTTTTTCTCTTCCCTCCCATCACCTATAAAAAACCCGCCATTTGCTTCTCTTCCTCTCCTTTACTACTAAATTCATGTAAAGACCTCAAAACTCTAAAAAAGATCCATGTTTTTGTCATTATCTCAACTGGGGCCAATCAATCCATCTCCTTTGCTTCAAAGTTCACATCTTTACACACATTTTTATGATCTTCACAGTACCGTATCAGTGTTAAAAACCTTACAAGAAGAACCCAATACTCTAACATGGAATTTGATTATAGAATCCCATGTTAATTTTGGTCTTTATAGGAAGCTTCGTTGTTATATAAAAAATGAGAGAATTGGGTGTTAAAGTTGATAGCTTCACATTTCCCATTAGTAAATAGAGCTGTTTGATCACTTAAGATGATTGTTATGTTTCAGGGGTGTTGTTCATGCGAGGGTTTGAATGAACGGACGCAACCTCATGGTTTTGCGATAAAGAACGGATTATTAGTTGATGTTTCTGTGCAGAACTCAATCTCGAGATGTATAACTAACTAGGTGGTGTTGAAGAAGATGAAACTTCTCTCAGTGAAATTGACAGCAGGGATGTTGTTTCTTGGAATGCTTTGATTACCTTCTATTCCTTGAGTGGGGATATCGAAAAAGTGCAGGGAGAAGTGAGACTTTTAACTTTTAATGCATCCGTGTTTGCAAAGATGGGAAATCTAATGGAAGGTGAAAGCTGCATTCTTTTTTCTATAAAAGCTGGGCTGTGTGATGGTATTCTGCTGACTTCTTTCATGGATTTGTATGCTAAGTGTGGGGAACTGATAAACTCTGGTCAGTTGCTTGGAGAGATCTCTTCTAGAAGCTGCATTACTTGGAAGGCTACCAGTCAGTCAGGGTTCATTCAAGATGGGAGTTATGTGGAGGCCATTGAATTGTTCCGGCAGATGCTAGATTCAGGTCTTAAACCAGGAGCTGAGATTTTAGGCAGTCCTCTGGATGCATGTATGCTTCTGGGTGCACTACAAATTGGGTGAAGGAATCCTTGACTACCTCAGACGGAGCTTGTTTCACATTCCTGAAGAATATACAGTATGCACTCAGGAACCTCTATCCTTAACATTTACATACAATGTGGAAACATCAATGATGGAGGGGTTTGGAATCCATGGGATTGGTGATGAAGCTGTAAAACATTTCGATAAGATGTTGGAGGAAGAAATAGAGCCCAACAGTGTAACCTTCTTAGGTCTGCTGAAAGTTTTCTTTATTCAGAACTTGTTCGTTTGGTGGGAATTAATTTTTTTTTAAATAAATTTTTTTAAATAAATTATTTTTTGATGATTGATAGTGTTATAAAAATAATAAATTTGAAATGTTTTTTTAATATTTGGTTATATCATGAAAAATAAGTTATTAATGTTTTAATTTTTTTTCAAGTTTATTAAAAAAATAAAGATAAAATCTTAAAGATAAAAAAGTTATAGATGAAATTAAAAAAAATCTAATTTCATAAATTATCTCATATAAAATAAATAACAATTAAAATAATGAATATCATAGATAAAAAGTTGAAAGATGATGAAATAAAAAAAAATTACAATTTCATAAATTATTTCAAATAAAAATAAATAGCAATAAAAAAATAAAGACCAAATATGATAGATCAAATTTTAAGGGATAAGAGAAAAACAAATAATAAAAAAAACTGTATATTAAAAATTTCATATATCATCAATCTTTTTATTACTATATATTTTAATACACAAATCAACTTAGATTAAATTTTAATGGATGAAATTAAAAAAAATATTCAAAAAAATATAGTAATAAAAAGATTAATGATCAAATTTGATATAATCAATAAATGATAATATATTTTTGAATTTTTCTTGACTTTTAAAAAATATTTTTTGTCCAAAATAAAAAGAAAAATACTTCTTAAAAATCAAGCTAAATTTTTTCTTGGTTAGAAATTTTTTTGTGTTGATCAATTATTTTAATAATTAATAAATACAAAAAAATTAAAAATAAATTTTTTAAAAACCATTTTTATTGAAATAAACAGTAGGTTAGCTAAAATCGTACACAAGGGCTATTGAAGATTTACGGCGGCATCTCTTTGGAAGGAATTTGCGAGAATTAATGAACATATTCCAATTTAATGGAATCACGAGTCACAAAATGCAAAACACCTTATGTAAAGGCTAGTTTCGAGTTGCAGGGACTTAAGATATAATATGTTTTTCAAAAAATATTTTTTTTAATTAAAAATATATGATATTAATGTTTTTTTAGTTTTTTTTAATACTAACATGTTAAAATTTTCTAAAAATATAAAAATAATATTAATCTGATATTTTTTTTATAAAAAAATATTTTTAAAAACATATAATAACACAAAAACACTTTGCCACGTGCATGTCATGTGCCGATTAAAAAAAGTCGGTGATTATAACTAAACAAACTAAAACCAAAATTAAGGAGATTAGCCAATGATCTCTATCTCTCTCTCTGTCTCTCTCTCTCTCTAGCTCACAACACAACACAACACAACACAACACAACACAAGACTTCTTGTTTCTTAGATTTGTGTCTAAAACAGCTCAAAGAGGAGATCTTTCTCCAAATCTGCAAATGCCAATTTAGTTCCTTTGCTTCCTGCAAATCGTAGAAGCAAAACCCAGTTTCTATTTCAAGAGATAGAGACAGAGAGATGGGAGGGTACTCATGGGGGTCAGCCTTTGATTCAAAATCAGGGCAGATGATAATGGTGGCTTTGTTATTAATGGTGGGTTCATTTTACACTGGCACTCTTTTTGGCAATAACAATGCCTCCATTTATGTCTCTCAACTCTCCTCCTCTTCTAATTCCTCTTCATCTCATGGTATGCTCTCTCTCTCTCTCTCTCGTAAAGTTTTATTTTATTGTGATATTTATGCAATCTTCTGCATTGCATGGTGTTTTTGGAGATGGATTTTGTTCTGTGGAATGTAAAGTTGGTTGCTTTTTTATACACTGGTCCCATTTTGGTATTTTGCTTTGAGCTTAAATTTTGTTGGTTCTTTTTTCTTGCTGTTATTTTGGGGTTGTAATTATGTTTTTCTTTATTTAATTGGTGTTCGAGTTTGCAAGAATTCAACTTGGTGAGTTTTGGATGGACCCATTTGGAAAATTTTTAGGCTATTTGGTTGAGAATTGTTAGTGCCTTGCTTTGATGACTAATGTTTTGCTGATAAATCCTGTAAGCTAGTAGCAATTAGAAAAGGTAATAGAGAGCTCATAAATTGCAAGATGACATTTAAGGCCACACAACATGTAGATGTCTTGATACTCTGAATATGGAAATGATACCATTTTCTTTGTTTACAGAAGCATATTGATTCATATCCTGGACGCCTCTTACCTTTTCTCACCAGTGAGACTGGAGGGTTAGATTGGTTATTAAGAAAATGAATAGAAAGATCACCATGATAATCTATTGAATTGACAGATTGGTTAATAGAGTACTGTAATGTTAAATTGCAGACATTCTAAGTTTCTGACATATTGACAGAAAATAGACCTGAATGTGGCATATTTCAGTGGCGATCGAAGAAGGAAATACTCACCACCACTACATGGGACCAATCTTAGGGTGCAGCTGTGTAATTATTTAATTTGCATCAAGCATATTTTCTTGTTGCATGCAATGTGCTATTTATCAAAAGGAAGCCTTGGGGAGTACTCGTTGCATTATTCACATGTGGATGTATTTTTGGGATATAGTCGTTGCTGCATTTGGGATTGACATTTTATACTCGTACATTCCAGATTTGCAACAACCACAGGTCAGATTAGATGTTAAAACAATTCTTTAGACCTGGAATATCAAAGCTCCTGCAGTAAAAAAAGTGATTATATGACCATGAACATGCACAAATTGTGTCTGTTTCCATCCTCAAACTATAGTTTAATTCGCATCAGCCTTTGGCATGTTGGTAATGACTGCATATGAAACTTTACACTTTTGGTCTGCTACCAAGTTAAACAACTATATCTTCTACACTTGCAGGTATTTACACATTCACCAACAAAGTTGCTCTTGCTTATCGACAAACACCAATTGTAATCCCAGAAAGTGGGATGAATGTATGCCCTTTGAAGTTCAACGAGTATATTCCTTGCCATGATGTTGCTTATGTGAAAACTTTGTTCCCATCCTTGGATCTTTCTAGAAGAGAAGAGCTAGAGAGGCATTGTCCTCCCCTTGAGAAGCGTTTATTTTGCTTGGTGCCACCTCCAGAAGATTATAAATTGCCCATAAAATGGCCAACCAGCAGGGATTATGTGTGGAGAAGCAATGTGAATCATACACATCTTGCTGAAGTCAAAGGAGGACAGAACTGGGTGCATGAGAAAGATCAGCTATGGTGGTTCCCTGGTGGTGGCACTCATTTCAAGCATGGAGCAGCTGATTACATTGAGAGGTAGATGAACTTAAGCTTCTTATATCACATATTCACATTCAAACTAGTTAATTCATCATTTCCTACGATGGCAATGATACCAGTAATTGATGATATTTCCAAAACCCAGGCACTATAATGTTCCATCTCTTATGATTTTTTTTTTGACTGCAGGTTAGGAAATATGATAACTGATGATACAGGTGATCTGCGTTCAGCTGGGGTTGTTCAAGTTCTGGATGTTGGCTGTGGTGTTGCTAGCTTCTCAGCTTATCTTCTTCCTTTGGATATCCAAACAATGTCTTTTGCTCCCAGAGATGGTCATGAAAATCAGATTCAGTTTGCTTTAGAACGAGGAATTGGTGCCATGACTGCTGCCATTTCCACAAAACAGCTACCATACCCCTCTAGCTCTTTTGAGATGGTTCATTGTTCGAGATGTCGTGTTGACTGGCATGAGAATGGTATGGTGTTTGAGCAGTGGCATTTGAAAATTGTTCATAGAGATAAACACATGTTTCAGATAAATGCTTCATGCTCTTCATGCACTTTGCTGCAATCCTTTTATCCAATTGAAATGATATAGTCAGCCAAAAGAAGTGATCTCTGATTTCTTAAATTCTTCTAATTGCATATAGTAACTAACACAAAGGAACAATAGTAAATCATACCTGGAACTACAAATGCATCTCTATGCAAGTTTATTATTCATAATTCGTAGCATTGCTTTTATGCATGCCAGCAGATTGCTGTATATATGAAATGCATCAGCTATCTTTGCAACCAAACAAGCTTTTAAATCAGTTTAGTGAAAGTGCACTATGAAGTTTTACATGCAGATGCTACCCTGATATGTGTTGATAAAGATCGTTATGGCCTGGCAAGTATATGAATTGTTGTTCATTGTGTTTGCAAGCTCCTGGACATTCCCCCCCCCCCCAAGATTATCGAGTTAAAAAAAAGGCTGTTTAACTTATGTTTGGATTTTACACCTTCTCTTTAATTCTTTTATTTTATTGCAATATTTTTTTTTAGTGCAGGTGGTATTTTAATCAAAGAAGTTAATCGTCTTTTGCGAGATAATGGATATTTTGTCTATTCGTCTCCACCTGCTTATAGAAAGGATAAAGATTATCCATTGATTTGGGATAAGTTGGTAAATCTGACTTCTGCTATGTGCTGGAAACTCATTGCTCGAAAAGTTCAAACTGCAATTTGGGTCAAACAAGAAAATGAGTCATGCCTCCTGCACAATGCAGAGATGAAACAAATAAACATCTGTGACACTGTGGATGACATGAAACCATCATGGAAAACACCACTGAGGAACTGCATACCAAGAAGTGCACAAACTAATCCTCAGAAACTGCCTCCCAGACCAGAACGTCTTTCTGTATATTCAAAGAGTCTCAGCAAAATTGGTGCGCTCATGTGCTTTTTATGAGCTTAAAGTAATTTAAAGTTGTGTTTGTTAATCCCTGCTTTTCCTGATCCCTGGTCATGCCTGAGTATGGTATCTTTTTCAAATTTGCATTCTATATTAGCCTTTTGTTTCAAAATCAAGTACACTGCAAGTGTAGTCAAACTGCATTATGATGAGCACAATGGAAGATATAGATATCAATATCAAATACATTTTATAGTTTCAAGTAGTTGGAAGCAGCTTGGGGGCAAGCTGGCTAGGATTGCCTGTGCTTTCCTGTCATCAAAATCACTGGGACAGGGTTCATGTGGGAAATTTCAGATGAATGACTAGCATTTAACCTTGTCATTCGTAGTCCCATTTAACTTGTCATTTGTAGTCTATCTCCTTGAACACTTGGAAAATGCATAAGCCACGTTAAATATTCAATCTGACATGATAATTTCTGCACATTTTTGTTGCAGGTATCACTGAAGAAGAGTTTTCTTCAGATGCCATATTCTGGAAAAATCAAGCTGGCCATTACTGGAAGCTGATGAATATCAATGAGACGGATATACGAAATGTCATGGACATGAATGCTTTTATTGGCGGATTTGCTGTTGCTTTGAACTCGCTGCCTGTTTGGGTGATGAATATAGTTCCCATGAGCATGAATAATACCTTGTCAGCTATTTATGACAGGGGTCTCATAGGAGCTTTTCATGATTGGTAAGAGATTTTCAATCAATTCAGTTGTGCTCAAGCTATACTATGTGGATGCAAGGATCTGTAATATGCTAGTTTGCTTACCACACTTGTTTTAACTTCAGGTGTGAGCCATTCTCAACATATCCACGAACATATGATCTATTGCATGCCAATCATCTCTTCACACACTACAAAGACCATGGAGAAGGTTGCCTGCTAGAGGATATCATGCTGGAGATGGACCGTGTTATCCGACCTCAGGTACCTGTTTCTAAAATATTTCATCTATCAAAGTCTTAAAAATCAGAGCAGTTATATGGTGAATGCCAGGATGAAGAATGAGATGGATGGGATTTAATCAACTAGATGTAAAGCTATGCCCTGCCTCTCTGAATTATATTAGACATCATATGCTCGTTACACTAGCACATTATTTGCATTACCTGTAGGCCATTTTGTTACATGGATGCATGACAAAGCTAGCATGGAGCTAATGTTTACGTCCCTTGGAATTTATTGCCATCTAGATCTGAGAGAATATATAAGATACTGATTATCTGATCTGATCTTGTTACTTAATATGGTTTTATCCATATCAACCATTCTATGGATTGTAGCCTGACATTTAAAATCATTTACGCTTTTGTGTCTGTATCCCACATTACATTTGATTCAGAATCTTACCAAGACTATAATGTGCAGGGATTTATTATCATCAGAGATGAGGAATCGTTTACATCAAGAGTCCAGCATTTAGCTCCAAAGTTTCTGTGGGAGGTCGAATCACATGTTCTGGAAAACAAAGAAAAGAAGACTGAAACTGTACTAATATGCAGAAAGAAGTTCTGGGCATTGGTATAAGGTGTACTTTTTACAGTCTTTTTTTCATTTTACCCTTTGTATCTTGCATTTGCTCATCAGCTCATGCACCTTGTAGAATGTAAGAAGGTCATCAGCTTGTAGTAATTTATCATTTGCTTTGTGGTTATTTCATTTCTGCATGTTTGTTGTTCACCTATACAACACACACACGCACATACACCAGTGGATACAAGACCATAGAAATTAGATTTTCTTTCATATTTCTTAGAAAACAAAATTGTACCAGCCTCCCAAGAACTATCCATTCCCACCTCATGGGCATATTTTGCCGTTTTCGTTTTCATATTTTGCCATTTTCAGCTTCGTTCTTTGCTTAAGCAAAACCCATTTACCTCCTCAGCCAGCAACTCAAGATTGCATTACATGTAAAAACCTTTTTTATACTTGCAAAAATGTTGCCATTGGAAACATCTCGGGGGATGTTCAAACTTTGAAGTTATATCCGAGCATGGATGGGCTTTAAGCAGGCCGTCTCTTGCCATCTACACCTCTGAGTGCAATTTGTAATGGGCTAAATTAACCTTGTTAAAACAATCCCAATTGATTGTTGATTTCAAAATTTATCGGTCCCAGCAGCAAGACCATTCAAGAAAACCCTTTACGGTTCAGGTGATTTTACTTTTGCTCTAATGAGGTTTTGAACCCTTCAGGCAAAGCTTTTGTGGGAGATGCTATATACGAGTATTTTTGTGCCAAAAAGCTCGTGATTTGTCTTTATTTTTTGGACATTGAAGAAAAGAAGTACAGTCTAACAGTCTGGATACGAGACAGGTCAGCCAGCAACATCAACCAAAGCACATACACACTGGTGAAGCAAATCTTACAAGAAAGAAAGACTCCACTGTTATCTTATATGGGAGTTCACTTTACTACTTTAGAGTTTGAATATAAATAAGGGTAGTATTTATCATAATTATCACACCGGCTCAACGCTAGGATGATAGATTTATTTGATTTTAATAAAATCGCTTTAATTTTTTTAAATAAAACATTGTTTTGAGTAAAAATTAAAAAGTTCATGGTGTGACTAGGTTGGTTTTATTCTGGTTTGATTAGGTCAGCTTTCAAATTAGTTTGAAATAAAACCCAACTCAAGTCAGGTTTGAGTCAGCAAGTTATCAGATTAATCTAGCTGAGCGAAGTTTATTAACTATAGTATTTATAAAAAAACAAAACAAAAGGCAGAGTAGTAAATCCTAAAATTTCTTTGGTAAATAATAATTTAAAAATGAAGTTTTTTTTCTTGTTAAATAAAGTCATAAGTCATGTGAGTCTTGAAGTCGTTCATTTATGGTGCTGTTATAAAAGAATTTAGGATGAATAATGGATTCGAATAACTAGCCGATTAATGTTTACAGTTGACAGTAACCATTAAACACTGTATATTAATTGATGCTAACGTTTTCAAAGAATTAAACCTTTAATTTAATAGTATATTAATATCACTGTTAAATCTAGCATATCTTCATCACTCATTGCTTACATTTTATTGCTTCTAGCTACTATATCGATTGTTATTCTTATTCTCAATAATTCATAATGGACAGGAGGTAGCTAGGAACACAGAAGTGTGAGGGAAGGGCTTGACTACAAGTTAAGAGACCTTGACCATGCCCTAGATGCCTAGCTAGCTGGGCCCATAGATAGCCATGCAAGATATACAGTAGTCCTATAATGGAGGGGGAGGGAGAGGGAGAGGGAGAGGCAGAGGGAGAGGGAAGTAAATTTAGAAGAAGCACCGAACAAGCAAAGGAAGATAAAATCATCCTTTAAATGAAAAGAAATGGGTCACTGAAAAGGGAACTGATAAGACAAGACAACCCCACGCTTGTCGGTCTTGCCCCACCAGAAAACCCTACACCACACATGCAAACACACACGCACGGTCTCTCATTATTTCATTTGCAGAGAGATTGATGATGATGATGATGGTGGTGCTGATGCTCTATTGCCAGTTGTTGAGTTGACGCTTTGGCTTCTTCATATCATCATAATCACCCCTCCCTCTTCGTTTCAAAACTTCCTTCCATCTTGGCTTTTAAGGTTTACAATGTTCTCTCCATTGATTGATTTATCTATGTTTATAGCTTCTGCTTGTTGTCATTTTTTGCTTAGGGTTGTGTGTCTTTGTCTGTTCTTGTGGTCTTATGAACCATTAGATCGATCCCATGTACAATAAGATTATACTCTATTATATACATACATACTAGTTCTTTCTTTCTTTGCATCCCATGACAAACTATGAATGGTCAATACGTGACAACTTTGATTTTTCCTTGTACTTTTATACCAGCTTACCCTTTTATATGTTAAAAGTTTGGCCCACCATTAATGGAGTCTTCACTTCTCATGAAATATATATAATAACCTCCTTGTTGTGTCGTACATTTTAGTTCCATTGATCATAAAAGATCAGTTGATAGGATCGATGGCGGAACCAGAAATCTAGGATTAGAGAAGGAATAAGAAAATATTTGATTTTTAGAGTACAGAACATGCATCATTGAAATGTATAATTGGAAGCTCTCCAAATGTTAGGACTAAAATATAATTCTTTTTTCAAAGTTTGGAGTAGCCATGCCTTCTTTACAATCAATGTGTTTCGGTATTTGAATCATAATTGTCACATTTTATTCGAGTTTTGTTGAGTTATTGGAATATCGAATTAACTCGGGTCAATTATTTATTTATTTTATCAAAATTACATCATTTTATTCTTTAAAAAACACTCTTTAGTGTTGATTTTGCTAAGTTTGGTTAGGTTATAGTCAATAAGGTTTGATGAGGTCAATTTTTTTTGGTTCAAACTAAAATCCGACCTGAGATAAATTTAAAGTCTTGGATTTTATAGATTGACCCGTTAGATTAGATCAAATTTAATAAATACACGGTAAATAGAAAGAATGTGAATAAATAAAACCCTTATTAGACCTCAATTGCAAATACATGAAGATTTATTTTTCTAAAGAAACAAGTAGTAATAAGAAATCAGAAGTTGGGATAGTTTCCTTCAACAAATAAATCAAGGACGATAGTGTACGTTATAACTACTTGAGTTTGATATTTAACCACATGATAGTTGATACAAAGCCATAATCTTACCTTGGAATTCTTCGTATAAGACAAGGAGAATCACTAGGGCTACGTACTCACGAGGCTGTATATTAGTTACCGTAGAATGACTAGCTTAGGATTATAGGTTGGACCCCTCAAAAATTGGCCATAAATATCAAACTCTTATTCATGGGGCCCATCCAGCTCAATGCCTTCCAACGGTAAAAATGAATAACTCTTCAATTGAAACTTTTTTGGAACTCTTAATTTTACAACTACCTTTTATAGTTTTTATATAAAAGTTTTTAAAATTAAGTCCACGCATGTCAAAAATTCATTTTATAAATTAGGATTTTCTTTTTAATTTAATCCTTTATTTTTTTCATCTATCGATTTGGTTCCTATTATTTTGTTTGCTATTTTCTATTTGAGAAAATTTTTAAAATTAATTTTTTTATTTTATCCTTATTGAGTCTTTTATCTTATTAAATTTGATTCTCAATCTTTTAATTTTGATTTTTTTTACTTTATAAAAATTTTAAATTAACATTTTTTTTCCGATTTTATCATTCAATATTAAATTGATAGGGAATTAAACTTCTTAACTGAGCCCGGATTTAAGATTTTCATGAGTTGTAAGTTTAAGAGATTAATCCAGATTTAGAAGATTTGCTCGGGTTTACTTGGTTCCTTTTTTTTTAAGCTCAAGTTTTTTTATTTTTATCTTTTAACATTTAATTAATTGAAGATTGAGCTTTGTTATTTTTTTTTATTGTTTTCTATATGATTTTTTAGTGATTTTGAAAATAACATGGTTTATCTTGGGTTTTTTTAATTTATCGTTCTTTGTTAAATTTATCTTTCTTTAAATAAATTTTCTTTTTGAATTAAATTAAATTAATTGACTAAATATAAGCATGAAATGTTCACTTCATGATATTTTATTTGGTTTACTTTTCAGGTCGTTACTCTAATTGTGCATGCGACTTCTTTTAATGTCATCGTGCAACCTTTCACAATGGCTTTAGAATCGTTCTAATGAGCTAGTTATATCTGGTGGTAGAGCGGTGTTCACAATGGAGTGATGATGAGTCTCCAACGATTTTTTCTTCCTTCTTATCTCGAGTATTATATTGAAAGGTCATTTTTTATAGTTAATCATTGTTATTCTTTTGTTCGCTTTATTTATTGCTGATGATTTTTTTAATAATATTATTCAGTTAATTTAACTTATTGAACTCAGTCAAGTCAATGACATGAATCTCAATTTTTTTTTTTGTAAAAACACTAACATCACTAGTATATATTTTTTTTATATTACAAAAATTTAACTCGACCCATAACATAACGCAAGCATCTATTTAGTGATATCTAATTTTTAAAGAAAAGATTTGACACAATGATGCCGCAAGAATAGGTATAATGTTTAGTCAATCTTTTTATTCTTACCAAACTTATAATTCTATGATAGTTTTGTAGATGCCATTTAATTATGGTAAATACAATCACTTTCAAACAAGCCATTAACCTTAAGAAAGAAAGCTTATATAGCTTGTTATACTCATCCATTCCAATCATTTTTATGTTAAATAGGAGTCTAATCAATAAAGCCAACATAAAGTGAAAATATCACCAGCTATATCATAGAG
>Ga0325403_1002156_pt1 | contig 17202 bp, 13 predicted proteins | sample PopdelMetagenome_19_FD_205665 | JGI IMG/M metagenome (GOLD analysis project Ga0325403, IMG submission 205665) | Populus deltoides microbial communities from Bellville, Georgia, United States - Xylem-PdKOR-R4 | ecosystem: Host-associated > Plants > Phyllosphere > Stem > Wood/Secondary xylem...
CTTTGTTACATGATCTCACTGTGTTAACATTCACCACCTTCACTGATCACTGCTGTGACTGTGATCCAAAATAGAGTTGTGTTTTGTGTAGTCATCTGCTGTCGAGCTTGGAACCTCACAAGGTTAGTTGCATGCATGATTATTTGAGGAGGAAATGTAAGATGAAGGAGATTTCAATGCTTTAATTACTCTTTTGCTGATCTGAACTGCAGATCTTCCACAACCCAGAATTTATATCCCACCAGAAATTCCATTCATTCCATGCAACCTAATACGATAAGATTGATTACAAGTTGATCTCTTGTCATTAATACAATATTAATCACAATCAGAAGTCTTAGGTTTATGCATGCACTTCTCTCAGATTTGAGCACACAATCCTAAATGGTTTGCATCAAATAACGCAACAAATGTTCAATAAGATAGTCGAGAAAATCCACTCTAGTTATGACCTAGAAAATTCCAGTTCTTCACTCAGGCATATAGAATAGCATAATAATACATTTGAATAAGACGTACTTATAATAACTTGAATATCAATTAAGAACAAAGACTTATGTAACAGGTTGGACTCCATAAGTATAGACACCAGAGGGAGGAAGAAAAAATGACGAAACTTATGTAACAGGTGGAATTCTGCAAGTGCAGAAACCACAGGTAAGAGGAAAAATGTAGAAACTTTACAATAAATCAGTTATCAAACAGGCTAATCATACTCATCAACTTTATGCCAGTCACTAGACTCAGCATCCGAATCTTTATCACGAGAAAATGACTGTCTTGCCTTAGGGGGACCACCCTGAGTGTCAGAACCTTCATTCAGTTGGATCCAATCACTGGATCCACTGGGTGAAGGAGCCCTAATGCTCCGTGCCTTCCTAGAAGCTGATAATCTTATTGAAAAATCACTATCATCATCGTCTAGATCACTGAATGACACATCCTGTTCATCTTCAAGCCTTTTCTGGTTATCCATTGAAGTGCTATTGTCAATTTTCTCTTTTGAAATCTGTCTAGAATTCTCTTCATTAATTTTTAAGCCTTCAGTAGCATCTGCAATCTCAGTGATCTCTTCTCGAGATGTTGTAATCTCTCCTTGTGTACCACTCTTGGAATTCTTGGAGCTTTCCACCTTAACATTCCTCTTGTTTTGCAGCTTCTGCAAAAGTAAATTTCTTGTTTCAACTATCTGCAACAAGCCAAAAGTTGATGTGAGATTACATGGTAAGAAGAATGAAATACAAATGTCACTGCAAACAAAGGTCTGTTGCATCCTGCTCTAAACTGTGATCATTACTGGGATAATAAAGTTTTAGTTTATCAAGTGACAAAAAGGTAAGAAATGAGTCTAAAGTTTCATGCAGGACATGTTATCACATGAAAAAACCAAGCAATAGGCCATTAATTCCCAATTAAGAGATATTTGAAGATTCAGTCTCCAAAATTTCCTTTGAAAAATCAATAAAAACTGAATCAACAGTCCTTATCACTTGATACATATATCAACCACCGCACAATAGCTCACTTAGGATTAACAAGATCATTTTCCCAATATCTCAGATGTCTGAAACCTCAGAACTTCAAAACCCAATTCAGATGAAACACTTTGCTCTAGTGTCAAATTATATTACATCAATTTCATCGGAAAGTGCAGCAATGGTTTGTTTTCGATAAGGGAAAAATTAAGTGTACATATATTACTAAAATTTGAAGACCTTACACTTTTGTATTCCCAGGGGTGAGTTTTGATGTATAAGAGAGCATGATTACCAATTAATTACAGCTACGTTTCATTCTGCATATGCGCAGAATTGTTAAAAAATAACCATCCCTTTCCCACCCCTCTTCTAAGATGAGACTTAAAAAGCATGCAAGTGCCATCATCCTCACATCTTTCAGTTCCGGTTCTCAATGTCAAGATTGAAGAGGATAATAATTCCTCAAGCATCTAGATGAGTTGATTGAATGCTATAATTTCGATTGCAACTTTACAAGAACATAAAAGAAAATCCAAGTAAGAAAAGACAGCTCACAGCAAGTTATAACAGATTATGATCCCATCAGATGACAGAAGTGAGTCGCCTTCTCAAAACTTTTCAACAGCAAGGAGATCAATTTTTTACACACGAAATATCAGAAACCAATTAACCTCCAAAGTAATGGCATGTAAATTGCAGCTATGCAAAATGTTTTACTAACTGGTATATTATCTGCTTAAGCTTGCTAGATGCCTACCACTAGAAGATCAACCAATGCCTCCCCTTCCCTGAGACATATCACACTGCCGGTAAATTTGAGGGATGAGATTAATAATGCAACAAAAAATAGCAGTGTATACCACCCCTTCGACCTCTGCTCAACAACAAGTACAGAAGTAACAGACACCAATTCTGGTTTCACCAGCATTGTGGCTTGAAATAATTGCACTTCAAAATGGTGCACAATGTGTTATCTACTAATACAATATCTACCTATGCTCACCGGAAGCTTTAACATGCACTCAGACTATGCTCAGTTGAGAAAAACCATAAAGCAGCAAAACTAGTATACAAAGTACCCTTCGGCTAGAGCAACAATAATAACAAAACCCCCATTATAATTTCACTACTATTGCAACTAAATTGACCTGAAAACTACTCTTTTTTTATTGTTTCAAGGACTTAATGCCACAGGAAAAACAAACTTATACATAAAATGAACAAAACATAAATCATATCAACACAGAAATGTTACCTGGGGAGTCGATAGAACCTCGAAATCATGTTCATTCAATCTCGGAATCAACAATATAAAATAAACCATCCAAAATCGGCCATCCCCCATTTCACTCCGAAGATTATTTCTAAGTTGTGCCAAACTAGGAACAAAATGTTCAACATTCAACACATGTTCTCTTTGAGCATCAGTCATTCTAAAATCTGCAAGATACAAAAATTCCTAATTCATCTTCACCCAAAATTAAAATATCATTCACGTATAATAAATGATTTTCGCATTTCAAAATCCTGCAATTCGTATAAAATCTATAATAAATACATCAAATTTTACGCAAATTCAAAAGGGCAAGATTCCTATAAAATATTAAAATCTATAATAAATACATCAATTTGTTTTCCTTTCATATACAATTTTTTATATAATAAAAATAAGGAAATAAATTACCGTTTTGGAGTGGTAAAGGAAAATCAATCCAGCATTCAGGTCTCAAAGAAATCTCCTTAACAAATCCAATCACTTCCTCATTAATCCCCGCCACGTCGTCACCATCACTGTTCTTACTGTTAATATCTTTAAATTGCAAGAAATTGGAAGTGAATTTAGAGAGACCAGATTTTAAACTGTCACCGATTTCAGCGAGATCGTTGCGAATCCCAAGGAGAGCTTGTGATGATTGAGAAGAAGAATCGAACGGTTGTGGTTTGGCTGCTTGGGTATTGGACGGCTGTGGAGGTGGAGGCGGAGCAAGGAAGTTAGCAACGCCACGTAATTGACGGCCGATAGAATCACCGATGACAAACAGGTCGTCTTGAACTGACGGAGAAGGAGGGTGCGGTGGTGGTGAATCCGGATCGTTGGATTGCAGCGAATTGAAAAGCCAAGACATGATCTTTTTGTTTTGTTTTTTAATGTTGTTAGAGGCAGAGCATTTGAGTTGAAGGGTGAAGCTGTCTTGATGAGTTGGTGGTTCTTTCTAGTAGTTTTGCTTTTGCTATCTGATTTCGTGATTAGTTTTGATTGGGTAATGATTACAAGATTTTTACCTGGAGTTAAGAGTGTGGAATTAATTAATCACTAATCTTAATTAAATTGTACTTAACTGACTCATTTTTCAATCTATCATGTCTCTTTTCATTAATTATGCTTTGACCCTCTGAAATCGTGTGGTAAAAAGTCAATTTAGAATTGATTGGACGGTGGATTAACTTGTTATTTAAAAAAAAATTAATTCATTTAAAAAAAATCATAACATATCATTTTAATCTATTTCCTTATAAAAAAATTATTGATATAAATATAAATTAATCCAAATTAATTCATAAAATCTATGACTATACCATACACCGAGTCATATAATAACTATGATTAGAAGAAAGATTATAAAAACTTATTGTCATTTTTAATGAATAATTTTTAAGTATGGATGGTTGATTTAAGATCTAGAAAGTAAAAAAAAAACTTGATTTTAAGGTAGAGAAGCATCATATTATAGCGTAAAAGAATCTTAAATTTCTTGTGGAAATTGGAAATATTTGTTTTGATGTTTAAATAATATATATTGTGATACTAAAATAATTGGATATCGAAAGCAATTTCATCTTGAAGTGTGCATAAGATGTAGAAGTTTTTTTAAAAAAAACTGCAGAGATAAATTTAGGTGATAAGGAGAAAACTAATAACGATGGCTATAAAAACTGGTTTGGTTCATGAATTAGTCTAAATTAATTGGGATTAATGTAAAATAATATTGTTTAAAATAAAAATTAAATCTCACTTGAATTTTACTAGATTAACTTATTGAATTAACTAATTTTCACCAGATCAACTCTCAACACAATTCGATATAAAACTTAAATGGACAAGATCTTGGATTAAGAGATTGTAGGCTCTCAAGAAGAATCCACCACCACACATGAATTGATAAATTTAATTTCAGCTTCTCTCTTGTATTCATGGGCAGAAATTATTCTACCAGGCAAACAAAAAGAACAGGCTGGTTTTTTAGGCCCATGTAGGGACGTGCCATTTCGTCTTTATTGCCACCATACCATGCCAACATCACTGCCATTTTCATTTCATTTTCAAACATAAATTGAGCCACCTTGCTCCCAGAGCCAGAGGGACGAGGAAATTGCTCGTGGACCGACTCTTGCCAGCAAAGTTCCGTCTTCTATCAACCAATCATGACACAATAATTTCAGACATTATCTTTGACCATTGAAGTACTTAAACCAACCTTAGTTTTTACATGTAAGGACTTTGAATCTCCTTTTCACCTGGTACCTCACCTGACAAATATGGATAAGTTCCTTCATTGATGTAATAATACATACATAGAGACTAAGGAAAGCTTTGGATTTGTCAACACAGCAAGATAGACTCCGAAGTTCTACTGCTTGACAAGTTCAAAATTGCTGAGAAGAAACTGGGGGACAAATAAGAGATGACTGAGAACAGTCGAGTATTATTACAAGAGCCAATGAAATCCGCGACAAATCAAACTTGGTTTTTTCTTTTCTTTTTACATAAATGTGGTAATAATCACAGAGATTACATATCATTCCTATCATCTATAACATGGTATGAAATACCCGCTTAAGCATCAACGGCAACGAAGCAGGTTGAAAAGGCTGTAGTAGTCTGGAAAACATTATTACTAACCTTCATCGCAAATAATCACTACTCAACAGCCCTTCGTCTCACAAGTTATTAAAGAAGAATCTCATTCTGACTGACTACTACACAGGCACAACATATGGTACACAACTATCGAGTCTTCAAGCATTCCAAATCTAAAAAACGAAAACGTACTGATCTCCCTTGTTTTATTCTTTTGCGTGTTTCCATAAAAGAATGTTCTGTGTAAAGCGTCTAAATTCAGCCCGAATATGGATTGTATGCTTGAACAGGCGGCATACCTGAGCCATAGGGGTGGACACTGCTTCCATAAGTGTTTCCAAAATGATTTGAAGGTTGCTGTTGTTGCTGGCCCATCATCATCATCATCATCATCTGCTGCTGCTGCTGCTGCTGCTGCAACATGAAAGCTTGCTGTTGGCTGGCCATTTGGGACATTTGCACTGAATGTGGTGCAGCAACTGTGTTAGATGCAAAGAAAGGATCATGTACGGCTGTTTGCATCATGGGATTAGCCACTGGGACTGGCTCCCAAGGATTGTAGCTCACAGGCTGATTGCTCCTTCTAATTGCATCATCATAGAGGCTGTCTAATGTAAGTTTATCGAGCCCTCCAGCCTTCGGTATCAACACAAGTAATAAAAATCAGCATATAACCAGAAAACTACCACATATCATGCTCATATGAACAATCCAGTTTATGGAAGTTGACAAATTGGTATTATTTTAGTGAGACATCAACTGCATACAGGAAACAAATGGTAGAATTGTTACCAGTTTGCTAGCAGCAGCGGTACTTTCATTTGAACTAGGAGCCGTGACAAGCGCCAGCTCCCAGCCTGTAGTTCCATTTGCATGTGTTGGGACAGGGGAACTTTGTTGTTCAGCTGCAATAATAGAAAACAGTAAAACTTACTCTGATTCACTATTGCAAGCAAACTACTGCAAAGAGACTTGATCCAATAAGTTCTACCACCATGGTCTTCATTCTAAGTTTTAATGGTTTGAGGATTTGGTTAGAGGGTTTGCCTTCCATAATGTCAAATTTCAATGTGTCTCAGAACAGAAGCTATACATGTTGATTTAGCTTTTAAAATGAGTTCTGAAAACTTTTGAGCCATAATCCAACAGAAAGTAAGATTCGACCATCATAAAAAACTTACCAACTGGAACAATTGCAAGAGCCAGGGCATTCTTCTCATCTAGCTCTGAAGCAACTGGAACAGGATCATCCAACCCCTAGACAAAAAGGAAAGAAAAGGCAGCTCATAAGGGAACCGAAAAAATGTTCAGAATCTTCTCAGCAAGAAATGCTACATCCAAATTAAATGAAACAAAGGTTATGAACTTACCAACAAATCAGGTGGTTGAACAACAGGCTCTTCCACCTTTACTGGTTCAGGTGGAGGTGGTGATGGTGGCCGTTCCTCCTTTACTTCTGGTTCCTTCTTGTACTCTATGGCTAAGATTTCCTTAGGGGAAGCAATTTTATTATCAACGAGCTGCAAAGTTGAAGATTACATTGTCAATAATAATTATTGCAAGATCAAGACAAAAACATAGCATAAAACACTAATGAAAGATGTACAAGTATTACATATTTGCTAATTAGAAGGGAAAAACAAGAAATTTACAAACCATTACAGAGAGTGGAAACATTAAAAATCTAACACATTCACTTCAGAAACATATGCATTATTTTTTTACGCCTGATTCATGTGAATATAGATTTGATAGAGTTTTATAGCATGCCTTGGCATGTGGGATTCTTCAGTAACATCGCATGCATGGCAAATTATAATAGTGTACCCATGGTGCACGGGCAAAAGTGGTAGATAATCCTTTAGGGAAATTCACTCCATTGTCAGTTAACCAATTGATAGCAATTTCTTTCCCACAGCAATAAGCTAATTCTCGACATAAATGATATATGGTGCCCTTTCACTGCTATGTTCTTCCCTCCAACACAAATCCATTACGCAGAGAGCATTTCTGTACCTGATCCTTCAGAGCTGTTGTCACCCTTGGAGCATCTCGCACATACTCTTCCATGGTTTGTAGGAATGATAAAGGAGGCTTCATTATCAAAAAGAAAAAAGAATTAATCAACATAGATAACAGAGAAAAATCCAGAAAAACATATGTTCCTGAAAGACACCACAAATATGAATGCAGACCTGCTCGATCTTTATAAACTTTTCTCCACGCCCAATATACATGCTTTTACATATCTCGTAAAATTCTGAAAGTCTCTCTGCCTGAAATACGCTGGAAGTTAAGAGTACACCTATGGAATACATATATAACAGCTACCCTAAGAGATTGTTAAACTGTCATTTGCACAGCATTCAGATGATATTACCTGCTGACAAGCCCTTCTATAAATTTCCAAAGCCTTTGCAGCATCAGGGCGCTGCATCTCGAAGAACTGTCATCCGTAAATGGTATTGTGAGGACCTAATTTTCTGAATAGCCTAGCTTCTGATGTGAAGAACAAAAAATGATTGGACAAAAAAATATGGTCACTTACCTTGTCAACCAAATTGGCAGTAGCATCATTTATAGCTTGATAAACTCTAATGCTCTCGGAAGCCACCTATTATTGTGGATGACAAAAAGCATAATCTGGAACGTGTAAATACCCCCTGCATACCAAATCAGCTATACAAAGAATATGCATGATTTACAAAGTCCACTCACCAATTGGAGTGCCAACTGAATGACAAAGTTATTGGCTGCTGCCCCTTGTGGCTGCACAAAAAGGTACAAAATTGTTTGCCCATGTTAAAAAAAAAAAAATGCACTCATGAATAACTGTATCCTAAATCGAGAAACCCTTATATCTGTGCATTGAGTTGAGAAGATCACTTACCTGACAACCAAGAATGCGGAAAAGAAGCTGTTGCAAAGCTGGCAGTTGCTCCAGTATTTCAACTGTGTCCAGATCTTTGGTCCGCTGTATAAAAGATTTATCAATGAATTTTTCTTGAGAACATCTAGCACAAATGTCAATGCTTAGGTTTTGTAAAACCAAAAAAAAATATATACCTAAATAAAAGAAAAAATCAAATTTATATATGTGATTGCTTAGATGTGGTAAAGTCCACATAATAGTATTTAGAGTGGTGAAATGGTTGAAATAATGAACTGTAACAAGGATTTCAATTAAAAAATCCTGAATAAATTGAGAGCCAAGATGGATCACGGTAAAAAGATAAGTTCTCACAGGTCGATCCATCTCAACATCATACTTCAACACGCGAAAGCATTCCAACCTCTCCTCCAAAAATAAGGCATAGGTGCGAACCCAGGCAGAATAATCCCATGCTGTTCAACACATAACAATAATCATCATAAACAAAGTTTTAACCAGAATAATCACTTCACCAAGAAGAAAAATGATACCATTTGGACTGGAATCATCTTTGAAATGGGCCATGTTAAGCATATGGCTTCGGCTTCTTCCATAATTAATGATCTCCTCGTGGAACGTCTGGTCCACTTCTCTCAAAGCCCGATGAATAACGATTAAAGTTTTCAATGCAACCTAAAAACTAGCAGCAAGTCAAACAAATTGCAGGAGAAAAAAATGGACAGATAAGAAATACACAAATGCATGCATCAATAATATGGACATCAAATCACTCAAAGCATCAACTTCGGAAAGTACCATGGATGAGTTATCCATGAATAATGATAACTGCTTTCCATGAAATGAAATACGGGATTCATAAATATAGGAAAATGAACTACAGCCACCTTGACATGACGTGCTTAACTTATAAATATAGGAAAATGAACTACAGCCACCTTGACATGACGTGCTTAACTTTCACTAGCGTAAACTTCATTTATATTTTTCTGTTTCAGATCTAAATGGCTGTAAAGGCAGGTACGGGAAATTTCAATCACTCCTGTCCATAAGTTTAACTTGCTTATGAAGAAACTTTCACTCATTTGTTCGAAGTGACAAATTATTTTTTGATGCTTCCTTCATTTTGAAAATGGTAAAGCAGAAGACTACAAAAACATGGTGCTGCAATATAAACTGTTTCATAAACATAAATGCACTGACCAACAAAGACCACAGAGATGTATATTATTCCGTCAGGTTGAAGTTCATATGTTCATCGGATTTTCTAAGGTATGAACTATAAAGCTACATGATACATCAAGTGTCTTTAGTCATGTCCTCAATAAGGTGATACATCCCAGAGGGTTAGTGTTGCTAAGCAGCATTTTATGCACTACTGTCACCTAATTGAATTCCAGTGCAAACAGAATTCCGGCAAAAATTTGAGTGCCTTGAAACAAAGAGGAAGCTAATATAGATTTGAGGGCTCCTGAAAGCCAAAACAAAAATTTTGTTTCCAACCAGGGCATGAAGATTTGCATACTTAGATTGACAGAATAGTAACATCACTTCAAGCCTCTGTATTCAGAGCTATCTAGTCACATAAGATTTCAAGTGATGCTGATGCACATACCGCCCAGTTATGTGTCCTTGATAAACGCCGTGCAAGAGCATGGATGCAATATGCAACATCAGCGCGAGGTCTAGTAGCTGAAACGGCAGCAAAAATAGCTGCATAGAGAAACAAATAGAGAGCACATAAGCTTCACATCCATCAAATAGAAGAGAAGGAGAGCCATGGATCTACCTCTAATGTGTCTTTCCTTTGCAGGTCGTTCATAGTGATTTGTGGCCTTAACTATAGCAATATCCAATTCCTGAAAAACCAAACCATCCAACCAAAATGATCAATGCTTTAACACAAAACCCAACTTCAAACAACCACAACAACAACTTCAACATTGTTTTAAACTAGTAAAATACCTTGTAATCACTATTGACTTTGGCCAATGAAACAGTGGTAGTATCCTTGAGGGCACCGAGTGCTCTCCTCAAACTGTTCTGGGTTCCACCTCCTGACATTCTCTCTCCCTCTCAATTACAGAATTCTACAAACAAACCCATCGAGTCAACTCTCTTCACACTAACTCTCTAATTCAATAAGCATTAATTTACATAAATGAATCTGATCATAATTTCAGACCCTCAATTGACTTTCATAAGCTTACAATTACATGAATTTAGTTAGATCCAGATAGATAAAAGATAAAGCTTCCATCAGTGACAACATAATATCAGCAACATTAACTAATTATATAAAAAAAAAAATCTAAATCACCACCACCATCAAAACCCCACATAATCAAAAACACAAAAGAGAAAGAAAGAAAGAACCAGAAATCATCATGAAAACTAAAAAGCTATGAAATTCACCAAATTCAATGACAAGAACCAAAAATAAATCAAGAAACCAAAGCCAAATGTACAAGAAAACAGTAAAAACAATATCTACTAACACCAACAACATCCATGCTTAGCTAAAGAAAAAAAGAAGACACCATTTCACTCATCATCACCCAAAGATCTAACCAAACCAAGAAAAAATCAAAGAAAAGAAAAGTTTGCAAAATTCAAGAATACATACTAGAACATCATCAAAATTCAAAACAACCCAAAGGGATTACAAGAACAAAAGAGCTCGTAACAATCCCCTACCTGAACCTGAATATCAGAGAGAGAGAGATGACGGGGCAAAGAGGAAGAAGTGACAAAGATGAGGAAGAAAAGTCTTCCTATCTCCGTTTGACAGAGAACTATGAAAGTTTTTAGCTGTGATGGTGTATGTCCATACGAGTTCCTCGAGTTTTGTTGGGTCGTCGGCGTCTTGAATATTATTTTTGTTTTTAATATTATTATTATATGCTATTTTTATACAATTATAAATAATACTGTCTCCATCCGTTCGTAGGGTAGTTTGGTTTCTGTATTAATCTCTATCTGTCAGGAATACGGCTTTGTAAGAAGATGGTCTGCCACTGTGGCACTGTCTGTCCCCTCGCTAAAAATAGCCTCTACCTGTGCAAATCAGGTGGTAAAAATCCTGCCTTTTTCTGTCTATTTTTAAGAATTTATTATTTTCTTGAAGATATAATGCATTTATTAATTACCAAGTGAGGATTTTGTGAATGATAAATTGTGAGAAAAAAAAAAGCGATTACAACGTTGAGATTTTTTTTATATGAAAAAATATTGTATAATTAATATTAAGAGATGGATTAAGTGGCATTAATTATCTGGGCTTTGCTAGATTCTAGCTGATTAATTTCTTAGTTAAATTATAAATTGTTCGTTAAATTGTTAAGTATCACAAAGCAAGAAGATAAAAGAGTAGGATCATCATCACTCCTAAATGATAGCAACAAATAAACCCAAACATGACAGATTAAATATTGTTGAAGTGTTTTTCATTCATAATTATATTAAACTAATTTTTTTAATTTTTTAAAAGTTATTTTTAACATCAACATATTAAAATGATTTAAGAACAAAAAAAAAATATTAATTTAAACAAAATATTAAAAAAAAATATTTTTTTCTAAAACAGTTTTAAAATATAAAAACAAACAGGCTCATAATCATGTTGTCTCTAATAATAAACATTTATTCCATCTACAAGTGAGAGGAAAATAACAAAAAATAATTGAGCTTTTGAATCTAGCAATAGTAATGCTAGCCTAAGCCAACTCATGGGTCCTTAATTAAATAAGAAAAAAACAACTTCCTAGCAATCTATATATATATATATATATATATATATAAGAAGAGAAAGACAAGAGAGGTAACAGAAGTTGATTATTTCTTAAAATGCAAGCCATTAATGTACTCTACCACAAGTTAAAATAACGTTGTATGTGTGAGAATTCAAACCTGTAATATTGATGCTTGTGTCTTAGCATGTAGCTTTAGGATTACTCCATGGTGAGAATTTCTTGTCCAAGAACAGCAAGAAGTGAAAGGGACAGTTGGGTTAGAAACAGCAGAGATTTATGATTATATTTATAATAATAGTGTTGGCCAGCTAAAGGTTAAAGGCATCATATTTGAATCATGATGCATGAGAGAACCAAAATCAGTTCTATTCTCTCTAAATTAAATCTCATTTTTAGTTTGCTATTTTTTTATATTCTCAATTCTATTTGAGCTTGCTTATATTTTTTTTTCCCTTGTTTCTACATCGATGAGATTATTTTGGGATTAATTTCTTAACTTTTTTTTACTTTGATTTAAGATTTAAATCATAAATTAAGTTAAATGTGTGTTTGGTACTTCAGTGTTGTGTGCTTTTCAAAAGTTTTTTTACTTAAAAACATATTAAGATAATCTTTTTTATTTTTTTAATTTTTAACATTAACACATCAAAATCATTAAAAAATATTTATTTGATATTTATTTTAAATAAAATGCATTCTTAAATTGGACCAAAAAAACAAGTCATTGCACACTAAAACACTCAAGCCCTTGCGTGGAAAATTCATTTTACTGAACTTGATGAAGTTCTACTCCACCAAATTAAAAATAAATGAGTGATAAATAAATTGAAAAATAATTATTTTTATTCATAGGAGATATATTCTGATTAAAAAAAAACGTATTTATTATATTCAAAAGCACATCAAATATCTCATAACAACTTGTATTATGCTATCTAAAATGTGTATGAAATCATATTATATATGTCATGTCTAACATATAAAACACAAAGTAAGAGGTAATACAGCTTGGACGAAGTGGTAGGTAAAGCTGTTAGAAAATCACCGTCGCAGTTGGTGCCACTAGGAACACAGCTGTATGAGCAGCCACCATTGCTGCAGTGATTCTAAATGTGGCTGCCACCCTTGTCGCACAAGGACGGTGAGCCTTCAATCAAATAGAAATGGAAGTGAGAGGGAAAAAAAAGGGTAAAAAAACATAAAGAGTTTACACACAGAACAGATCTACCCATGATTTGAATTATTGACAGGGACATGACAGGGCAGCTTTTGTCCTCTTAATTTCTGCTTTCACTTTTGGTGTCTGCACCCACTTTCATGCTCGGTGGTCCATCCTAGTTGGCCCTCTTGTTTTACAGAACAAATACTGATATAATATTCTTGTAATAATTTGGGTTTTTTCTAAGATAAGATTTTATTTGATACATTTTCTTGTAAGTTAATTTAAATTATTTTTTATTTGAATAAATCTGATAATGAATTATATATATATATATATATATATATATATTTCCAAAGAAATTCAAATTTCTTTTACAATCCGCATTTTAGATCATTTTTAAATTATTTAAGCAGATTCATGGAGACTGAGATTCTTAAAGCCGTCCATTTATTTTTAAATTAATATATTCATGAATTATTTTTTTCTAACAATTTGATGTTAAGCCCGGATCCAAAACCATAGAATAAAAACAAATTCGTTTTACCTATCGAAGTAAAGATTCTAATAAAAAATTCTATCCAAGCAAAGAATTTATTTGAAAGTGACGTTGATAGTGGTCTCCACTTTCTGGTACACCTTAAATTACGCTGAAAAAGACTGTAGCCGTTTGATCACTTTTCGGGCGTCCAAGATTTGATTTTGGCAGGGCTCTCTGTTTGGTGCGAAGATCGAAGCATTCTAGAAAGTCTCAGGTCCCTCGAATGATCTTAAAAGCACACTCCCTACTTCGGCCCGCTAAATTCAAAATAATTTAATAAATCTTTCTAAACGCTAATTTTAAGATTCGAACTCATAGAGGGAGATGATTGGCTTCCAAGGCTATTACTAGATTTTATTTTACTAAAATGGGTTTGGTCGTCTTTTCGGCTGAAAAAGCTCAGCCCAATGCTGTAAACTTGGGGGGCCTCCCATGGTGCAATAGCGATCTGTTTGCCAAAACAAATAAGATTAGAGAACAGTCGACGATGCTACTCGCTTCCTCTTTGGAGATAATGCTATAAAAATAATGGAGAAAATTGATAGGGACGACGAATGTTACAATTGCTATACCACCTCACTAAATTGCCTAGTGTTTCAAAATTGATGGTCCTAAAAACAAACCTTCAAGATCTCTTGACAACAACAGTGGCAAAACATGGGTGGTGGATGAACTTGAAAGAAACCTTGAGGGACGGGTCAAGAGCTCCGACTCGGGAAATCACATTTAGGGCAACACTATTGTGCTCTGCAACCTGCTCCAATATGCAAAGTTCAGCTAATCTGTCTGGGTCATTGAGAAAACTACTCTTGACCTCCTTTGCAATCTTCTGTGCATCCTTGAAGTAATTATACATAACCAAACTCTATAGATAGAAAGAGAAATCCGTTCAGGTTTGTATAAGAAAGGATTATGCAGGCAATAACTAGAACAATCATAGGCTGCTTACGGAGAGGCGAGCATGGGAAGTGGATTCCTTGAATGAGGGGTATGAAATGAGATCAGGGATACAAGCTTTTTGTAGAAGTTCAAAATGCTGTATAAACCTCTGGAAAAAATAAATAAATTTGGTGAGAGAAGAAATAACATATCACTAAGCCATCTTATGGTAGCTTCTGTGCAAAAAATGATACACTTTTCTGTGATGGCTAAGCTAATTATTTTTTGCTCCTCCAAATGACCGAATCAAAAATAGTGCAAAGATCTAGATGGCATCATTTATATTGGCAACACAGCACTTTACCTCATGTTCAGAATTAAACGGGCTGGGAGATTGTAAGACCATCAGTTCATTCCTCAGAGCAGCGAGTAGCTAGACAGATAGAACAGGTACTTTAGATCCTTTGAGATGAAAATGGCGTGAAGTGAACACATTTTATATGAAGAAATGGAAGCATATGATCTCAGATTCACTAGGGTTCAAACTACCTAGAAGCAAGGGCGTATGAAATGGAAAAGATGACCACTTCTATACAGTAACACCAAGTCTAGTAGTTCTCGAGAATGGATGCATAAACTCATGAACCATACACCCCCCCCCCCTGTTCGTTGTTCAATCACAAGGAATTACTATCTCTAATTATTCGAAAGAACTGACTTCAGGTTGTACTAAGAGATTTTTTAATTGCCCGTGAATTGAATGAAGTTATATATTTTGCAATTTATTAATTCTTCATGGAATTCTAGCTTTTTGTGCGATGGACAAACAATATGAGACAGAGCAAGCATTAAGAATAAGGCACATGTACCAGTGCGAGCCCCTCAGCAAGACATATTTGGCATTGAAGAAACGAGATTGCTGGTGGGATCCGAGCTTCTCTTGCCAGATCTTTCGGAGAATCCTTTCTTTTCTTTCCCTTCTGTTTAGCTGATTGACAGATGAACATGAATAAAACAAGCTGGTGCTGTATGCTAGGGAGATTTACCAGAGCAGAAACAATTGCATGCGGAATATAAGAAATATTTTATTATCCTGGCACTAATAGTCTGCCCACACTAAAATTGGCCCAGGAGGCCATTTTTGTTCAATCAATGGTCTGAAAATGCTAGATGAGACTGCGAATAACCCATATGTCAAATTCATGTTAAGCAACAGTTCATTTGCAGGCTCATCTAGTGAATTGTTATTTTGTTTTTCCCTTGTTAAGTGCAAAAATTCCTAGACTGAAACCTCTAGCTGGCAATCTAGCAGAGTTGTTTAGTGCAATTTTATGCCTCCAATTCAACATGATTCACAAACTCGTTTGCTCCCAAATCCTAACCTCTATCCTTGAAAACAAAACAAGTGAGAAGTAGAGGTACGCCTACCACTGCCATCACTCACTGTCATCTTCAGATGTGTTTTCTCTGCAAGCCTGATCAAGACAACATATAAATACCAATACACCATGCAATATTCGCTGGGAGAATAGAGCTCTAATTCGAAACCAAGAACGAGAAATCGATGGGCAATCCAATAAGTTTGCTCCTCCACCCAAATGAGGATGTGTTTTAATATTCCTGCTGATGCATTCTGCAAAACCAAATATGTTTAACTCTTCTATAAATTAAGCATCCCAGTTTATGACAATGGTGAACAGAAACTAAAATACATAACAGAACTGGTAGAATGTGGAGATAAAAGATTTGTGATACCCATTTATATCTAGTCCAATAACGGAAAAAACTAAAATCTAAATTCTCTTTTGCTCTCATTTGAATCAAATGGAAAAAGAATTAATCATCCAAGTATCATCAAGTTTGGACAAATGAGGTCCCAGAACAAAGCTCCTTCCTCTCAACAGGCAATATCCATGCAAAACCTTGTAATGAAAATTATTGTAGATGACAACTTCGTTCATTTAATCAAGTTATAATAACCATGGTTAAACAATAAGAATATTTCCGCACTACCTTCGGACAGTGTCCAATTACAGTTGCATCTTCCTCGTAATATATTCAGAATCTCCAATACAAATTTATACATATTAGTTTTCTCGCAATGGTTGCGTTAATTATCCATTCTATAAAACTTAATGTTCTATTCGCAATGGCAGAAGATGATTTTGGCCTTTCTGTTTTTATCTTTGAGAGAGAGAGAGAGAGAGAGACAACAGTAAGGTACCTCAGGCAATTCCATTTTCTAACAAGTATTTTAGAGGACCCAAATGGTGAATACACAAATACTGAACATATCCCTTGAGGCAATACACTTGGTTACATAGTCAACTGACAATTTAAATGACTATGTTTGTATGTATATAAGAAGCTTATTTCCTTTTATACGCTAACCCTTTTTTGGGTACAACAATGAGTCAAATACTCAAGAGAGCAGCATACCTCGCCATTTGAAATGCTTGAGCCTTCTCCAAACTCCTTTCTGAATGCAAGCTCTAGCTGTTAACCAACAGATGTAGAGCATAAGAATAAACACCACCTGATCTCTGCCAAAATAACTCTGAAAGCAGATACTTGAACCATATGATCAATATTTGGTTTTGAAGAATTAATTAAAATCAACAAACTGCAAGACACTCATCAAGTT
>Ga0325403_1002157_pt1 | contig 17200 bp, 16 predicted proteins | sample PopdelMetagenome_19_FD_205665 | JGI IMG/M metagenome (GOLD analysis project Ga0325403, IMG submission 205665) | Populus deltoides microbial communities from Bellville, Georgia, United States - Xylem-PdKOR-R4 | ecosystem: Host-associated > Plants > Phyllosphere > Stem > Wood/Secondary xylem...
TATACAATATAGATAAGGTTGTTAAATAATTATTTTTTCAACATACCATTTTAAAAAAATTAATAATAAAATTTTAAAATGAAGTTGTTAAATAATTATTTTATTGGACAAAATTACACGTTGTTTGTGTTATAATATTTTGATCCAAGCAGCTATTTGTCTCTCTGTTTCTAGAGATAATTGACTTTTTTTTGTTTGTTCTTAGAATTATATATTATTCTTGTTGGTAGATGGATTAAATCACTTAATTAATAATGTATTGAGGGTGGCGGCTGCAGCTGAGGTATTTGGACTGCCTAATTTGAACAGCCTAACAATTTAGAAGAGTCAGCTAACAGCCTAAAGAGAAAGTGAGAGGAAAAGCTCAAGCAATGATTCATTAGCTTCTTTATCATCAATGATGTTTTGCTTTCGTTATCTTCTCTGTTATTTATAAGAGTAAATTATAAATCAGTCCCCTAGTTTTTCAAACCAAACACAACTCTGAACACAGTATCAGACACCCTCGAAAAGCAGAAGCCTTTTCCTCATTTCCATTTCTGCAAACCAAGTGGGCTAGAGGATCACACATTCAAGCATGGATATGTTTCCATTTCTTGACAGGAACTACAGGCCAAGGCACAGATAATCTTGTGGAGTTGAAGTCAAGCAGGTTCCATATTGCTCTTGTCATCAAATTCCTCTACAATTCTCTTCCAAAACCAATGCTCCCTCCACACTCTATCCATTACCTCAATCGGGACTTTTTTGGTCTCAGGCAGCAACAAATACACAAAGGCAGTCATCACTGCCACCCATCCACCAAAAAAGAAGAAAATCCCTGACTTGAAATGGCAAAGCATAGCCAGAAATGTCTGTGCAACAATGAAAGTGAAGACGAAATTCACCGCCACCACAATGCTTTGCCCTACCGATCGAATTTCCAAAGGAAAAATCTCACTTGGAACTAGCCATCCCAATGGACCCCATGACCAAGCAAAGCCAGATACATATATGGATATCATAGTCAGAACAAAATAAGCGTACCCTTTGTTTATGCTGCCATGATCACCTAGTTGAGCTGCCATGATACTTCCAATCAGAATCTGTGACACAAACATTTGTACACCGCCACATATGAGCATTACTCTTCTGCCAAGTTTGTCCACTACGAGCATCGATAGGAACGTTGAAGCAGTGCCGACGACCCCAGCTATCAGCGCAGACATGATGAGCGACACACTCTCGCTTAGACCTATAGTTCGGAAGAGGATTGGAGCGTAGAATGAAATGACATTGATGCCTGTTACTTGTTGGAAAAATGGTATTGCTATTGCCATGACTAGTTGTGGTCTATATTTTTTTTGTATGATATTCTTGATTGGATGTTCAATGGATTTTGAAACCAAGCTTGCTTTGATAAGATCATTAAATTCTGCTTCGACATCGGTTGTGCCACGGATGCGTTGTAGCATGGTTTTGGCCTTTTGTTCGTCGTTGAAGCGTTGAATTAGGCTGTTGGGTGTCTCTGGTAGGAAAAGTGAACCTATTGTTAGGAATGTGGCAGGGATTGCCGCCATTGCTAGGGAGATTCGCCAACCCCAACCACCTTCAATCTTCTCAGTGCCAAAGTTGATGAAGTTAGCCGAGAGCACCCCAATACCGATGCAGAGTTGGAAGCCATTGTTGATTGCCCCTCTATATCTTGGAGGTGCCATTTCAGAGAGATACAAGGGAACCGCCTACAGAAAAATAACAGGATAACAATATGCCATTTCAGAGAGATGGAGTATCCATTCCTTACCACATGAAAATTAGTAGACACAACAGTCAAGTGATCAAAGGGCAATCTAGGTGCGCTAAAAGATTCAAGGTACAGTACCTGGTTTGCAAAACCAACTCCAACTCCAAGAAGGACACGGCCAAATATTAGCATGTACAGATTAGTCGCTGCCCCATTGAGGGCAGAACCAGAAAGAAATGCAGCACCTCCTGCAAGGATTGATGGTTTGCGCCCGAAGTATCTAGTGATTGACGAAGCAAAGAAGGAAGCGACAAGGCCGGCAACGTAGAGTGATGATGTAAAGGAGGTCACAAGCTGGCTATCGAATTTGCAGTAGTTGCTAATCTTGGTATCTTCCTTCATTCTAGTGTACACTTCTGGGAAGAATTTCTTGAGAAAAGGTTCCATGGATGTCACTCCACCTATAAATTTAATTGCTTAAGTTAATAATCAAATTGATCTCTTTTATAGCAATAATTACATGACAGCAAAAACGTTGACAATAGCAGTAGCAGTAGTGATAAAATTTAGCTCAATCAAGGAAATTAATCTCTCTCATTTTTTTTAATAATTTATGGAGTTTAATATTCCTACCCTCCTTGCAAGTGAGGGAATACAAGTTCAAGTTCAAATTTAAAAAACTAAAGAGAAAGAAAGAAGGTTAGAGCAACAGACCTGAAATTCCAATGTCATAACCAAAAATAAGTCCTCCCATGGATGCTACCATACAAGACAGGATAACAAACGAAGTAATCCTACCATTATACTGCCCATCTTCACTTGATACAGCTAATCCTACAGCCATGGCTTAATCCTCCACAAGTTGAAAGAGAGGAAGAGATATCCCAAGTTGTGGCTTGTATATAGGGAATAAAAAGAGCAGCCTTCCTTGACCGATAGAGATCACCACCAACATGATCAGTGTAGGATAGTCAAAGTAAGAGTTTTTTACGATGTTGTTATCTGAAATAGACTTGATAGGAGCATGTGAGGTTGGATACTTGGATGTTGAGGTTACAGATCTGGAGTCTAGCAATGTATATATACATGCTTTACTTTTCATGTTCATCGCATAAAATCCAAGCAGAAATTGGAGACTAGCTAGTAATATCATTTGTGTTACAAATTCACAGCACACTTTGGGATTTAATTCAGATTTGATTGAACTTATTTAGACTAATTATATGTGGAAATAAGGTTAGTTTATAGTACCTAAAAACGAGCAGAAGAGCAAAATTTGCAGGAAAGATCCTGTTCAGGATTGATATTGCAGAGAAAAAAAGACCTGAAATTCCACTGTCATAGCTGAAAATGACGCCTCCCATGGCAGCCATCATACAAGACAAGAACAAACCATGTCATCTTGCCATTGTATTGCCCCCTTGTTATGCTTAATCCTACGGCCATGAGTCCAAGTTCACACACAAAGCAGTCTGTGAGAGAGCAATGGAGGACACGAGTTTTTTTCGGGGTATCCAAGTCTTTTTTTTATTTTATTTTTTTACAATAAATAAAAATATGTTTTTTTAGTTCGTGAATAAAATTTAAAACTGCTACCCAATAATTTTTTTTACTTTTTTTATAAACTTTTAAAAGTATTTTTTTTTTAATTTCAGATTAAAAAATATTATGCAGTGTAGTCTTTTTAGAAAATTTTGATTTTTTCAATGTAAAAAAACACATTATATCCGATATTTTTTCTTAAATTTGCAATTTGCGGAAGAGCATGGATTAGATAGCTGGTGTATAATAAACCTCTTCAAATCATTTCTTTTCACGGGAAGTAGACTTGTTTGAATTTCCAAGACACTGTAGAAACAGAAAAGGAAGACCTCAGTCCCCAATTACTACACGATAATATATATCTTTTCTTAGGGCCTGTCTGGGGCAAACAGCAGCTGTGCGTTTTTTAGGCCTGTTTGGTCAAGGACAGCTTATGTATGGAGTTCATGTGAACCCACTTAAAGAAATTTGTTTTCTCTTCTTTGGAAGGATAAGGAAGCAAGGAAAGAGAGAAGAGATGGCCTACTGCAACCAAAATGCTTTGAAAGTTTTTGCAGAGGGGACATAAAAATGCTAGTTCCTTGTATGTCAAGCAGCTTCCGTCTTACTATGCTCATCCATTTCTCCCACAAATCTCTTCCAAAACCAGTGCTCCCTCCACACTTTATCCATCTTCTCAAGAGGCGTATTCTTGGTTTCTGGCAGCAAGTAGTACACGAAGGCAGTCATCACAACAACCCATCCCCCAAAGAAGAAGAAAATCCCAGATTTGAAGTGGCAAAGCATGGTCAGAAAGGATTGCGCGACAATGAAAGTGAAGAGAAAGCTCACTGCAACCACAATACTTTGCCCTGCTGAACGAATTTCCAGTGGGAATATCTCACTCGGGACTAACCACCCCAATGGACCCCATGAGAATATCTCAATCTTCCTACTTATTTAATTGAATTTCCAGTGGGAATATCTCACTCGGGAATATCTCAATCTTCCTACTTATTTTCTTTAGTTTCACGATCACTATCATGATCTACATGAGAAATTGGCAAGAAAGTGTCTACAAAAAAGCATAATCTAGCAAATTTATAGTTTAGAACAGCAAACAGAAGAGGAAAATATGCAGGCAATTGGCAATGAAGAAATCATTTCAAAAGACTTGATAGGAGAGCGTGACAGACCTGAAATTCCAATGTCATAGCCGAAAATGACTCCTCCCATGGAAGCCATCATACAAGACAAAACAACGAACCAAGTCATCTTCCCATTATACTGCCCCCCTTCACCTGCTATGGCTAACCCTGCTGCCATGACTTAATCTTTCCAAGTTCACACACAAATGTCTTTAAGAGAGAAGACAAGAAGGAGGAGAGGTTGCAGATAGCCTTCCTTTGAGTTGTAGATATCAGCACCATGAACATTGAAAGTAAATGCAATATCATTTACAATCTGGGTTTTAATGGGACAAAATTCTGCGGTCTTCCTTGACTTAGAAATATTTTATGGTTTCCCTCTCAAAGAAGTAACTATTGCAGGACCAGCTAACTTGATCAGTTTGCATGGTGTCTATATATGAAATGCTAAAAAAATTGTTTAAACTTGGAAGATATTGCACAGATAAGAAAGGATGGTGGCAGTCCTCAATAATTGGAGCAGGAGAATATCTTTGACGATGAACCGGTTAAATGGAATTTTTTGCTCCTTCATTATTGAGGTTGGGGCAAATTGAGGCTTCAACTATCAATCTAATCAATTATGTCCTTGAAATCAAAATTTATTCTAAAAAAATTATAGTTTGATATGCTTAGCTGAAATTTCACATATTATAATAAAAACTCAATATATTCCAAAATAATTTCAAGATTAGGAAGTATTTGTTTTATTTTCTTAAACATTAAATATTCATAAAATTGAAAAAACAAATCAAGACTTTTTATCAAGATCAAGATCAAGATCAAGATCAAGTCGATAGCATGAAGTGACCATTATTGTTATTTCTACTCTATTTATTTTTGTATTGATTAATTTAACCCTTTTTAACATGCTTGTATCTTATAATTAAAATTCTATAATATTAGATACCAAAATAGCCTTTAAATTCAAAATTTAACAGGGAATTGAAAAGTGGTGAGGATTGTATATATTATTTTCATATAGGTCCCTAAAAATACTTCAAATAATTTGGTATTAACAAGAAAAATAAAACTGACAGATCAATAAAAATAATTAAATAAAATAAATCAAGTATCACAATCCAAACTGATTTCATGACCCAGTTCAAAACTCAAGTAATGAGTTAAGCAATTTCAATAAAAATGAATTAATTAAAATAATATTATTAAAAAATAAAATAAAATAAAATAAAACTAAACTTGATGAATCCGATAACAAATTAGTTAAATTGACCGGATCACATCTAAACCCGTAAAGTCAAGTTTAATAATCATACTCATGCTATATAACATGGGGTTAATGGAGAGGAGTGATAGCTACTGGCAAGTGGAATAATCAAATACGCTTAGCTTAGCTCAGCCTTAGACCAGTGACTAGTTGCTTCCACATTTTTGTCATCATCCAAAGTTAGCAACTTTAAGTCGTCGTCGTCGTCGTCGTCGTCGTCGTCGTCGTCATCAACTTCGACGTTTGAGCAGCAAAAACAAAATCAACCACTTCTTTCATTTGGCTTCATTTTCAACAACAAAAAGCCATATAACTCCAGTTGTCCTGGTAACAGTCACTGCAAGAGCAGCTGCAACAAAGGCAACCGAAATGGTTAAATCTATCAGGGTTCATGAGCTTGGTGGACCTGAGGTCTCTTTCTCGATCTCTTGTACTATTGGGTGCTAATGTTTTATTATGGTGATGGGTTGATAAAGTTTTGTTCTATTGATCTAATTATGGTGACCCTGTTGATAAGGTTCGATAAGCATTAGTTTTATCTGTTTTGGAATCAATGAAATGATTCATCTTTTTAAGTTGGTGATAGGTTTTGTAGACACCATGATTTGGGAAAAATAGAAGCCCCCTTTGTCTGTTTTGTCCAAATTGCTATGCTTTCCTTTTAAGTGTGCCCATGTGTGAGATTGGACTTAAAATCATTGAAAGTTCAGTTCTTTATAGTTTTTCTTAAAAATCTTCGTGGGAGTAATGTATAAGATCGTGTTTTGGTGTTGCATATCTAGAATCATCTTTATTGACGACCATTTCGTGCCTAATTTCTTATTCTTTAATTACCCATTTTTGCTTATTGAATGTTCATGACGGCAATGATATGTAGGTCCTGAAGTGGGAAGATGTGGAGATAAGAGAGCCAGGTCAGGGTGAGATACGCGTGAAGAACAAGGCCATTGGGCTTAATTTCATTGATGTCTACTTCCGCAAAGGAGTTTATAAGGCTTCCACAATGCCCTTCACTCCAGGTTTAACTTTAACTCTCTCGGATCACTGTGTGACGGCTGTAATTATTCAACAACAGTGGACATATTTCTAGTAGATTGGCTTTTATGTGAAGAATAAAACTTTTTAATTTTGAGGGAGAGCACAAACGGGGAATGTCTTAAAATTAGAATCTTGGTATATGGTTTGTTTAGGATATTTTCTCCATCCGTTTTTGCTAGAGTTTTTGACAGTATGAAGGTATACATGCATCTTCATCTATTTTCCTTTATACCAGCCAATGTTGGGCTATTGAAGTCCCATCTCCTGAAGGTATTTGAGAATTTTTCTCTATTGAAGGTATGGAGGCTGTTGGAGAAGTGATAGCTCTGGGCCCTGGAGTTACAGATAGGAAAGTTGGAGAAGTTGTAGGTTATGCTGGTGGTCCTATGGGTTCATATACTGAAGAGCAGATCCTTCCTGCAAACAAGGTTGTGCCTGTCCCACCTTCTATTAGTCCTTCAATAGCAGCATCTGTGATGCTTAAAGGCATGACTGCTCAGTTCTTACTCCGTCGTTGCTTCAAGGTAGGTTGTATATCTGGCTGCTGTCTAACTTAAGCAAGCCTTCGAACTTGTCTTATCATGTGTATCAGGTCGTAAAATATTTTGGGTTCAAAAACCCGAGAGGTAATTTGAAATTATTATTTGACATCTAAGTACCAAAAAAGGCAAAACAACATTTGTTCATCGAAATTTCAATGTAAGTTAACACTTTTTCATGTAGTTTTCTATTTCTATGTTCCTGCACACGCATTTGCATTTTCAGCTTGGTATTTAGAGATACTTGTGATTATCGTCGTCTTTTAATTGTTCGACTTTTTGTTGGACTTCATTATTTGGCTACACGGTCCTTAAAAACAAAGAACATAATAATGATAAAATTTTTTGTCTTGCAGTGGATTATTTCAGTTACTTCATTATCTGTCATTTTCCTGAGAAACAAGTAACTTAGTTAGATTTTTTATTCCAGGTTGAACCAGGGCACACTATCCTTGTTCAGGCTGCAGCTGGTGGAGTCGGTTCTCTGTTATGTCAGTGGGCAAATTCTCTTGGTGCCACTGTCATAGGTACTGTCTCAACCAAGGAGAAGGCAGCACAAGCCAAGGACGATGGATGTCACCATGTTATAATTTATAAAGAGGAAGATTTTGCTGCCCGTGTCAATGAGATAACATCAGGAAATGGCGTCGATGTTGTCTATGATTCCGTGGGGAAAGATACCTTTCAGGTAATGCTTATTCTATTCTTCCATTTATGTTGTCTATGAAGGCAATGCCTTTATTTCCCAAATTGATACTTTCAGCTGTAGTTTGATTCTACATCCTCTATATGCTTTACATAAGCAGGTCTGGCTTGTCATGAACCCAAAGAGAGACATTTTTTTTTCCTTACAGATTGGACCTGATCTTAAAACTAAAAACTGTCTAAAAACTGCACCTGACCTCAAACTCTGATCTGTCACAGCTCTGACCTGGAAAAACCTGATTTTTTTTTTTATTCAGTTCTATTCAGAAGAACTATAGAAAACATAAGTTACGTTCTGACCAGTTGGGCTGCTAGGTTTAGCTTATATAAGGCCAAGCGCACACTTCTACTCTCAATTTTTGTTGGTTGAGTCCTCATTGGTATGCTGTCATATGCAGGGCTCATTGGCATGCTTAAAGACTCGTGGCTACATGGTTTGCTTTGGACAGTCATCTGGGACACCAGATCCGTTCCCACTGTCAGTGCTTGCCCCAAAATCACTGTTCTTGACAAGGCCTTCGCTCATGCAATACACTGCAACCCGGGGTGAGCTGCTAGAAACTGCAGGGGAGGTATTTGCCAACATTGCATCTGGCGTGTTGCGGGTTCGTGTGAATCACACATACCCTCTATCTCAGGCAGCACAGGCACATGCAGATCTGGAGAGTCGAAAAACATCTGGGTCAGTTGTATTGTTACCTTAAAGAATCTGAGCAGTCAGAATTGTGGTCACAAGCTATTCCGAACCATTGCCAGGGGAAGGACGGGCTTCCACTTTCTGTGGTTTCAACTCTATCAAATAAATCTTGTAGGGGATGTCTTCATGCAATCTATTGTCCTTTTCTAGCAGATTGTGCTCCACTGTAAAGCTATCAGCTTTTTTTTTCCTCGAGGAACAAGCTGCTGTCTTTAAAATAAATCCATGATGGACAAACAACTTTTATTCCGTCTTGAACACTTCTACAGTTCTACTCTCTAATTAGATAAACGCAAAATCTCCAACGTTTTTTTTTTTTTAACAAAATTGTGTTAGGCTACAGCCTAACAAGATCAGTCTTGGAAAGAAAAAAGAGAGAAGTAGAATTGTTCATTCATGTCATGCCTTCCTCATTCATTATTTTAGTTTATATACAAGTTTCTGAATTATTGCTTATAGTTAGTAACTACTAACAGATTTAACCAATAACTGTAACCAACTCTTACAGCCTAACCTACTGATATTTCACTCACGTGCTAAGCTTTTGTTGTACCTCCATTGCAACCTCAATGCTAAAAACCTTACAGGGCCTATAAAGCCTTAAATTAAGCTTCATGTTCTTCCTCAAAGCTAAACTTATATGTTTGTATGGCTGCAACTTCAAATAAACCAAATCACCAACTTAAAGATTCTTTCTGTCTTGCCCTTATCTGCCATTTGTTTCATTATGTTCCTCAGAGCATTCTAGTTGCAACTTAAGCCATTAATTCATACTCTCTCTTCGTTGGATAGCTTTTTCCAAAGCTGCTACTAAAGGTGTTGCAAAAGAATCAACTCCAATATTAGAAGGGTAGCCATATAATGCCTGAAAGGGTGTTGTTTCAATAATTGAATGGTAACTTGAGTTATACCACCCTAACTAATTATGCCATTTACTATGGCAATGCATGACATACCTTAGGTAGGTTTCTAGGCATTGATTCTCTTTTTACTTGACCATCAGTTTAATGATGGAAAGATGTGCCTATCAACAATCTCATCTCAGAAGTATAAACATTTCTTTTCAAAATAAGCTTGTAAAAACCTTATCTTTATCCGTCATAATAGAAGAAGGTAATTAATGGAACTTATAGACATATTCTACGAAAAAAATGAGCAATCTCTTAAGCGGCAAATGAATGTGTAACAACTAAGAAATGTGCATATTTTGAGAATCGACCCACAATAACCAATATGACATTCTTCCTTCTTAATCTTGGCAATCCCTCCATAAAATTCGTTGTTATATTTCTCCAAATACCCTTAAGTATAAGCAATGGTTGAAGTAGACCACAATAAGACACCTTTTTCATCTTGGCTGGTTTACATACATCAAATTCCTCCCTAAATTTATTTATTATAGATTTCATGAAAGGCTAGTAAAACATAGCTTTTAACCTCTTGTATGAATTTTGGATTCTAGCATGCCCTTCTATTTGAGAATTATGTGCAAGACTAACAACTCTCTCTCTCAAATCCCCTATACAACCAATGATAAATTTGTTTTTTATACCTCAGGACTCCTTCTAAATATGCATACTTTGGCCAATTATCTATATTGATTAGCTTCTCTGCTACAATCTTCTTAAACAACTCATCTCTCTCATAAGTTTCACCAACTTAGTCATACCAAAATTGTGTAATAACAATAATGGTTGCTAAGTCACTACTCTCCTTCTTTAGGGTTTTCTAATTGTCTTTAAATTGTCATCTTTTTAGACAATGCATCAACTGTCATGTTTTCCTTCATTTTCCTATACTGAATAATATACCTCAATTCCAATAGTTTAGTTAATCCTTTCATCTGGATAGGTGTGTGGAGTTTTTGTTCTAGCAAAAACTTCAGAATTTCATGATTAATTTTGATAATGAACTGATCATATTCTAAATAATGCATTCATCTCTCCACCATCATGAGAATAACCATATCGTTTTTCCATGTATGGATAAACCAATATATCTTGGGCATAAAACTTTACCAAAGTATGTTAATGGTCTCCCATTATAACTTAACACAACTCCTAATCCAATAACATTAGCATCTATTTCCAAGATAAATGGTTTGGTAAAACCAAAATTGATGTCTTGCATAAAGATTTTTTTAAATCATCAAAGGCTGCTTATGATTTCTCATTCCAATTAAATATTTTCTTCTTCAATTGATTAGTCAGTGGTTTGTTTATAACTCCAAAGTTCCCAATAAATTCTCTATAGTAACAAGATAATCCTATAAAACCTCTCAATTCTTTATCTGATTGCAGTTTATGCCAATTTCTAACTGCTTCAATTTTGTTTGAGTTAGCGGCCACCCTTTCTAAAGAGATAATATAGCCAAGATATTCCACTTCTCTTTCACCAAAAGAATACTTAGACTTTTTAGCAAACAATTAATTTATTTGTAATGGCTCTAAAACCATTCTTAAATGCTGAATATGCAACTCGAAATAAGAAACTAAAAAATAGTTTTAAAACAATATTCATAAAACCTTAGAAAGCAATTGGAGCATTTGTTAATCCAAATGACATTACCTTGGATTTATAATAGTCATGATAGGTTCTGAACATAGTCTTTTTCATATCATTTACATGCATCCTCACTTAATGGTAGTCTACCTTGAGATCCAGCTTCAAGAAGAACTAAGATCCATGCAACTCGTTCATAAGATCATTGATTATGAAAATTAGAAACTTATTATTGATTGTTAAATCATTAAGTTGTCTGTAATAAATACAGTATCTCCAAAAACCATCTTTCTTCTTGACAAGCAAGATTGAAGAGGTGAAAAAACTGGAATTGTGTTGGATTAATCCATTATTCAACATTTCCTTCAACATTTCCTTCACCAATTCTTCAATTTCTTTCTTATTCATATAAAAGCTCTTGTAAAGCCTTATATTCACAGGTTTGACATTAAGAACTAAAGGAATCCTATAATCCAAGGTTTTTACTAGTGGCAATTAAGTTGATTCTAAAAGAACTCCTTTAAATTCTTTTAGCAATTCTTAGACTACTACATCTTGTTCATCCACTAGTAATTCCTTTATTGCTTCAACAAAAAAAATATTAATCTATAAACGACTTCCTTCAAATTCTTCTGTATTTTTGTTTTTGTGACCATTTAGAATTCTACATCCTTTTTAACTTTTTAAGTTCAATCACATTTATTCTTTTTTAAAAGATAATATTTTAATGAAATCAAATAAAATAGGGGAATATCTTCTTAACCGGCATACTCCCAAAACTACATCACACCTTATAAGCTTTAATATCTTTAAATCATCTTAAAACTCGTATTTTTACATGAACCAAGTCAACTTGGGACACTTGGAATCACACCTTACCACTCTTTTATTTGCCACAATTACTGCTAGAATAATGGTTTTAACATAATGACTTTGATTTCTTTCACCACTTTGATGTCAATGAAACTATGGATGCTTTCACTATCAATTAGAACATTCAGGTTTCTTTATTGGCAACTCCTTTTGATTTTTATAGTGTTATGAACATAGTTTTCTGTTAATGCATTCAATAATGACTTATACTTCTTATTTCTTCACCTACAATCACATTGTTTTCTCCCTTAACGACTACAAAAAATTCTTCATCCTCATGCTTTATTCTTTCCATTATATGTAAGCCTTTACTATTTCATTGATGGCCTAATACATATTTATTCTCATATCTAAAACACTGACCCAACCTTCATCTTTGATCATGTAAACTCTTGACAAGATATTTTGGCCCTTCTATTATCTTTGCCTTTAAATGATTATAAGGTTTTGATGAAGTATTGTTTGTTATCTTGTTAGCTTTATAGGAGAAGTTGTTTCTTGGCAAAACCTTTGACTTCTTTGCCATGATATTATTTGTTTTCTCTTTCCATTGCTTTATTAAAAGCCTTCATTAGAGTAGCTGACTTGAGTATTTTGAGCATAGGTCTAATATCCTATTTTAATTTACTTAAGAAACTTGAAATGTAATAAGTCTTTGGTAAGGATGGATTAAGCACAATGTTAATGACTTAAGCTCTCCAAACCTCTTCACATACTTTGTAACTCTTTTTTCTTGAACTAGTTTGTTGAATTCTTCAACAACATCCTTCATATTACCAAATTTTATTCAAAAAGCCTTTGTAAACTCTTCCTTTTCAATCACATATTCCCTTTCACATAAAAGTTCTTTCGTACCACACCTTTGTCTTGCCATCCAAGTATATAAAAGCCATTTTTACCCACTATTGAACTAGTATAGAGTTTATATTGAAAAACCTCATACACATTCTCAACTAGCATCTTGGATTTTCTCCACAAAAGGATGTTAATTCCACCTTAGGCCAATTTTCATTATACCCTCATTTCTATACTTTTGAATTTCCTCTACTTTCTTTTCTCGGATTAACTTTTAGATGAGAAAAAATTTCACCTAATTCTTGGCAAGCCTTTTTTTCTTTCACAACCTCTTTGTTTTCAGCAAAACTCTTTAATCACTATAATAGAATCTATTTTCAATTTTAGCTACTTGTTCTTTCTAACTTGATTATCTATCATTTCTTGTAGTTTCTAATTTATTTGTTGGATTTGCTCGTCCACCTTCATGTTATGCTCCTCTAGGACCTTTATTTCGCTATTATCAATCATTGTCACTATCAATCTATGCTTTGGTTCCAGTAACCATAGATCTTGTAGCTAATACTAATTGTTAGGCTATAACCAAACAAGTTTAGTCTCAGAAAAAAATAAGAGAGAAGAAGAAGAGGAGTTGATACATAAAATGTTACTTCATTCATTTCATGCCTTCCTCATTCATTATTCTAGCTTATATACAAGTTCCTGGATTATTGCTTATATTTGATAACTACTAACAAATTTAACCATTAACTACTGTAGCTAACTCTAATAACTTAACCAGTTGATCTTCCACTGTTATACCTCTACTGCAATTACTCTTCAATTATCACATGTTAATTGCTTCTAGTTAACAACTTCCTTGACTTCCACGTCACTAATCCTAAGGATTTTAACAAATTGATGTAATGCTATATGGTTGTCATGATGCGGAACAAAGAGATTTGAAGAGAAGTAAAGAAGGGGAAGAGAAAAAGAAAGGAAGAAGAAGAGCTAGGAAGAAGTTGGGGGTTGAAGAAGAGAAGGGAAAGAGAGGAGGATGAGAAATCTACTTTAACTTTTATTAATTCATCAAAAACTGATTATAATATAAAAAAACTATATATAAATAATAATAAAACTCTAAACACAACCAATAATTAATCTTATAGCCCACCAAATAAAATGTTCAATAAAATAACATAAATTAATCCTAATAATAAACCCAAATAAAATCCAACAACATAAAATTTGAACTATCTTTTGTCATCTTTATAACCATACATGGTTGCGAACTATGTCGAGTATAGCTTTAGACGATTTTGATAATACTTTCAATTATCAAGATCAAATTGTTGTCATGTCTCTTTAGTTATCAAAATATAGTCTGAATCAGATTATTTTATCCATAGGCTAGGATTTGTTAAACCTTATTATTCTTGGTAAAAATAATATGCATTCAAAATAGCCTCAATATGTTTCTTTAATGTTAATGATAAAGGTAATGGGATGAAAATTTTAAAAAGATTATTAAGGATAAATTGTTTTTTTTATATAGATATAATTAGGTCTTTATCTTAAAAGTAGAATTAATATCAAACTTTAGTGGTCTTTTAATAACACAAGTTTTTGATAATTCAATCACTTGTAATACCTGTTGAACTTGTTAAAAAATAAAATAGTAAAATTTGCAAAGAAGAAGGCTCATTGTCTAGCTATCGAACCGCTAATTAGAAACAAATTACACGTATAATAATGATTATTGAACAGGTGTTACATAAACAATGACAGAACACACAGATATGTTCTGTGCAATGATCTTTATTTTGAAGGCTTGGTAACAATATCACAAGTAATACTCTTACTCTAGCTGATTGTAGCTTATAACCACGACTCATGAGATAGGTAATATTTCTTATTATCAGTAAATCTGCGTTAGTTGACTGCTCTTACGATTCAGAATCAACACTGACACAAGTAGGGTTGCAAGAGTAAGGGCAATCGATTTTTTCCATGGCACTTCGGTCGTAGAACCAATCTCCAACAGCCTTTCCCATTTTCTGCAGTAAAAAGAGCCGATACAAGGATTAGTAGGAATGCAGAAGCAATCAATATAAGATTATAAATGGTGGAAATAAGGTAAATAAAAGGAAGATATGCCAGTCATTACCGTATCGCCCACTTCGGGAGATTTATCATTTAACCAGGTAGATGCCGACCCAGATTGGCAGTGAGCATAGCAAGAATCTATCCACAATCCTCTTGTTGAAGAGCTGCCAAGTCCAGTATTCACTGCTTTTAAGAATTGTGTCCTGTAATCTGAAAATGAAATCCAAAATAAAACTTCTGTTGGCGCAAAGGAAAACCAAGCTGATAGACTTCACTTAATTTCCCATCAAGAACCAAGAAATGCTCTCAAAAAACGAAACTCTGAAACTTGGTTATTGATTAATAAGGGGACATAAGCTTTGGAAATGATCACCTTGCACGGTCTGGAGTTGACTAGCTGAGCATTTTTTCAAATCAAGCTTGCATTCCTTCCATTCTTTTTTGGAATCAACAGCTGTTGGTGCAAGAATGTTTTTTATCTGAACGAATACGAAAAGATGGAAGATCAGATAACACACGAAGAGATATGTGTCGCATAAAATTGCTCAGTTGTGTGATCTTTTGGGAATCATTGTGTGGGTTGGGTTGCACAATGATTCAGATTAAATGAGTAACAAGTTAGCATACATGAAGCCACAATCCTTGCCATTTCCGCCGTCTTTCAAGAAAGATAAAACAACAAGAGGAAGATATATAGTTGAACGATAAGAAAATGTTTGCAAAAAAAGAGATATTGAACAAAAATCTTTACTGAGAAGCAGAAATTTGCTAACCTGCCAGGAATCGTAAGCTGAGTTTATGATGAAAAGTGGTGTTCGCATAGTCTGCGCCACATATTGTGGGAAGAAACACTGCAATAACAAGAAAGGAATTGTGAGACTGGAGAAGAAATGATGAAGAGAGGTACCAGGTCAATATTAGGATAGCCTTCATTACCAACTCAGGATTCATTTTTGAAGTGCATGATGCAGGCAAATTCTTTGCTGATCCCTGCAGAAAACATAGAGAAACAGAATGAAAAGGTAACTCTAGTAAATCAAATTCACAAGTCAACAACAAGAGAAGGGAGATAATTCAATTACATGCACATCACAGCAAGGTCAGAAACTCAGAATAAGATAGAAACAATTATCATAGATAGAATAGAGAGTTACATGAGTTTTAACGACTTGACCGAAGAAGGATTCAATTCGAGACCCTCCAGAAATGTCCGTCCTGTCAAGAAAATTATATTAACAAAAAACTGATATAGAAGATTCTCGCAGTTAAACAAAGGGAGATTGGATCTGTTCTTGGTATATGAGCTTAATTACCCGTGAATAAAATAACCAGCATCAGAAACACATTTTACTCTAGCAGTTGCAGGCAGGAGGGATTGGAATTTATCACAATGCAAAATAGCAGCCAATCCACCAGCAGAACATCCGGAAAGAATAGCCTGTCATTGACAAGTCCCGACAGGTTATCCCAAGAGAATAAAGGGATGAAACGCAAGTAAATATGGCTCAGTAGTAGTTATTGAAAGGAGTCGTACATTTCGAGCATTTTGCATTCCTTTCGCCAACAGTTCATCAATTACAGCCTGCCAAACCCTCTCTCCCCTAAAGTAAAGCTTAGTTTCCTGGTCCAGAAAATCAAATGCTACTTCAGTTCATATACAACAATTTAGAATTTTCATCTGTAGAAGAAATCTTTGAAGTTTCAAGGCAACTAAGTCAACTAGCTTATTACCGGATCGACAGCTTCAACATCACCAGTAAATGATGAACCATCACAGTATCTGATTTTGATTCTATTCCAGTTATAGAAGTCTACACATTCAAACAGAACCCAATTACTTAATTAAGCTGCTATACAGATTGATAACAAGATCTAAACCAGTAACTGTTGAATCCTAGCTACCAGGATTAGCTGCTTGCTTGCTGCCCAGTATGCCAGAGAACCCCATTGTCTTCTCCATTTTCGATGAAGAACCCCTGAAAGTGTCCCTACGAGAAACACAGGACTCAACACTCTCACACCATCCTCCTCCCTGTTGACCCCCATTTCACAAGAAGAAAAGTTATAATTAAGTAGATCAAACTCATACAACTATCATTATTAACATCCCATTTATCATATTTAATCAAATTCATCAGGCTACTCCATAGTATAGCTAGCAAGAAAGAAGATCAAGGCCAATAAGAACTAACCTCCATGTGAACCAACCAGTTATCAATCCCAGAACCAGATCCTTTGTCAAAGTGGTAACCTGGCGCACTCCCATCTAAGCAAACTGCACAGTAAATCACAGTGACAACAGATTAG
>Ga0325403_1002158_pt1 | contig 17198 bp, 8 predicted proteins | sample PopdelMetagenome_19_FD_205665 | JGI IMG/M metagenome (GOLD analysis project Ga0325403, IMG submission 205665) | Populus deltoides microbial communities from Bellville, Georgia, United States - Xylem-PdKOR-R4 | ecosystem: Host-associated > Plants > Phyllosphere > Stem > Wood/Secondary xylem...
TAAGGTGTCCTCACACTTTTAAATAAGATTCTTGAAGAATTTATGCTTTAAATTGATTGAATTTTGTGAAATGAAGAATTAAGATTCATAATAAATTTTTGAAAAAATTACAATTGATTTTGAATTTGTGTTAAGATTATTAAAGTGAGTAGAGAAAATAAGATATTATGGTAATTGAAGTAAAATTTTGGGTGTTCTTGAAGAAGGGATTTTTGGAAAAATAATAATAAGAAAAATAAAATTTAAGAATTTTATTAAGATGATGAGATTGTATAGAAAAGAGATGAATTTAATGTTAAAGAGTGAATAGATTATGAATTTTTTTTTATGTTTTCCTTTAATTTAAATTTAAATTTAAGTAAAAAATTAAAGAATATATATGTATTGATTTGAATGATGAAATGAATTGTGTTACTATGTGGAAATTTAAAGAATAGAAAGGAAATTTACCAAAGAAAAAGGGGAATTTTCATGTTTCTCTCTAAATTTGATTTTGGTAAATGAAAGGATAATTGGAAGGATTTTATTTATGGATTGTGTCAATATGAAAAGTAGAATAATGATGTGATATACTTGTTAATTCAGGAGAGGTTGTCAAGCCGACACCGCAACAGAGAACTTCAGCTCGAGCTTAGTGGTCAGATAATTACACAGTGTCCAAATTTATTATTGGTCAATATGTATTTTTATCTGATTAATTGTGGTTGATAAATTAGTAGTTGTTATATTGTTTACTTGAGAAAATAAGACATGTGATGTGATGAACTAATTATTGATTTAATGGAATTCGTGCCTTGGTAAATGGGCATATAAGGAATTAATTTCCTGGTTAATGAGATTAGAACCCTAGTAAATTGACAAATTGTTGAACTAATTCTTAAATTAATGGGATTAATGCCCTCGTGAATGGACGTGATAAGAAATTAATTTCCTAGTTAATAGGATTAGTACCCTAGTGAATGGGTAAATCGTTGAACTAATTTTTGATTTAATAGAATTAGTGCCCTGGCAAATGAGCGTGATGAAAAATTAATTCTCTAGTTAATGAGATTTGTATCCTGATGAATGCGTGAATTGTTTAACTAATTTTTTTGGATTGATGGAATTAGTGCTTATTGAATGAACTAGTGGGAAATTAATCATCTATTAGTAAAAGAAATGCTCGGGTTAATGAGTGATAGGAATAATTATATTTTTGGTTGATGTTAAAAAAAAACCATAAATTATTCTGAAATTTAATTGATATATATAATATTAGATGAACAAATTAATTTAATGATCTTATGACTAAATTTTCAAAAAAAAAGGAAGAAAGAAAGAAAGTAGAAAGAATTTTATTGATATTTTATTTCATTTGTCTAATCAAATTTTTATATTAAATCAATTTTCAGGTATATCTCCCTATAGTAAATTAGTTTTCTTATATTTTGTTGGGTATCATTTTATAATGAATGAATTTATCATTTTCTTATGTAATATAAATTCTAGAATTTAATGCATTAATAGTTTATTGAAAGCCTTTTTGTCTAGTATAATTTTAATTATGAATTTATTTTTTAATTATGTACTTATTTCAATGATAATTTCGCTAATGATCCTTATTTGTAAATCTTTGAATTGTGTAATTAGTTCATTGGATTGTATCTATATAAATGTTTGATATTGAATTGTTTAAACATGTGTGAATTTGATTATTGAGAAATTGTGATGTAATGAGAGGGGGAAGTCCTGGATGATAGGATAAGTAAGAAATTTGATAATTAAGGATTGTGGAAGAAGAGTCGACAACTTGATACCTAAAAATACAAAGAAAACTCTGCTGGATTTTTTATTGATTAGGAAAAAAAATTACCCTAATCTTAATTGAATTATCATGTCCTTACTCTTTGTTTTGAACACAAATTTTGAGGTAGTTACATGTATCATCTTTTTTTTTCACAAAAAATTTAAAACAAAAAAAAAGGTCAAGCGCATGGGCCCTAACAAAATAGGCCGAACAGGCTGGCCTGGCTTGCTAGGCCCAACAACGCCTCACATTTGTTTTTTTTTTCTTTTTTTGTTTCTATTTTTTTAAAATAAATGCTTATTTTATATGTTTTTTTAAAATATTTTTTTAATTTATATTTAGATTAATACCTTTTTTTATGTTATTTAAAGAGCTTCTTTAAAATGACGATTATTTTTAGTTATATATTTAATTTTTAAGGAGATTTTTCTGATTCATCTATAATTTTTTAAATCTTTTATATAGATGAACTTTATTTTTGAAAATAAAAAAATTATTTTCAAATAATATTTCTAATATGTGAAGCCTTGTATATTATTTGTTTTCCTTTATTTTATTGAATCAATTTAATGTGTGTCTATTTCTATTATTGTTTGATTGAATAAAAAGTTTATTTTAATTAACAAATTTAGCAAACACAATGGCATAAATGTCCTGTCTTATAAAATTAAATATCTTGATCTACAACTGTCTCTGGATTTTTCCAGTTTTATTTTTTTGTTATCATTTATGGTTTTGTTTTTCACTTATTAACACACATAGTTCTCAATTTATTTAATTATATATATACATATTTTTTTTATTTCACTTATAATTTTTTTAAATATAAAAACATGTCAAAAAAGTCTATGTCTAAATTTTTTTGTTAAGAAAAAAATATGTAACCCGCGGTGAAGCGGGAGTCAAGTATCTAATACTATAAATATATCTTGTAATATGTTAAATAAATTTTTTTTTTAAAAAACCAGATCAAAACCAATTTGCCTATTTTATCAATTTTCCACCTGGTTTTTAGTCTGGTATTATAATAATTTTTGCGGTTTGAAAAAATAAATTATATATTTTTTTAAATCTTTGTTTTTAGGATAATTTAAAATGAAAAAGATGCTTAAGAAATAAAAATTAAATAATTTTTAAAGTTACAATCAAGTATATCATACCACCACAGTATTACACAGAACCTTATACTTTAGTTATTAGGTTTTCAGTTCTGCAAATCCGAGTTTATTATTTTTTATTTGAGAAGAACAATATTTTTAGATCAGTTAATGTATTAAAAAATAATAATGTATTTAAATGAATTTAATATAAAATTGAACTAATTTCAAGTTTTAAACTGAAAAACAAATCTTCTCGGGCGAACCCGGAAGTAATAAGTTGAACTTGAAAGTGCAAAATACCCAATTTTTATTTTTTATTCTTATGAAAAAGAGTTGAAGTCGTTCTTTCTATCTTCCTTTGGCAGGCAGGCGATCTCGTCTTTTCCTCCACCGGATTGGACTGGATCTGAAATTGAAAGTTGAAACAGAAGAAGAAAGTTCCTTTCCTTCTTTTGATCATATTGTATCTTTCTACTTAGTTATACGAAGTGGTAATTTCCTGCAAAGCAATTGAAGAATTCTATTTCCCGATCCTTCCTTCGGTACATCCAGGTAACCTTCATTTGCAGAAAATATTAATCTTTCTTTTAATTTTCCAGGTTTTGAGCACTGTGATTTGATTGATTTTACTGCTAATTGTTAATGATCGAATCCCAATCCTAATGACGAGTGATCGATCACTTGAGACTGATTCCTAACTGTAAGGAATCTGTGTTGTATGTTGCCTTTTCTTATAATAAATCCTGTTAGATTTAGATTTCCATCATCTTTTTGACAAACCCACAACACTGCATTGGAAACTTTTTATATGGGAATCAAAAGTTACAATCTTTTCTTTTTGTGTCTAAGCTTTTCATTATCAACAAATCTTCATTTAGCAGACAGTAATTCCAATTTTCATTTAGCAATGCAGATTCATTAAATACTAGAAATGCGTTTCCTTTTCCTTTTGCCTGTACAACTATACTCAAGTTGAGCCCATCCACTTGATTTCTTCTGTGTATGTAGAGGTATTGCTTCAAGCGCCACAGTCGGCTGCAGGAACCTAATTCCCAACCAACTCAATTGCTTTCCTTAGATGAAGCAAATTTCTCATGTACTCGCACTTTCTCTGCAAGTATGGTGTTAGGAAGAATATCGGATCTAGTTTCTGCTGCAACAAGTCGTCTTTCACCTGCAAAGTCTTCTGCTTTTCCTTATATGCCAACTGGATTGTCACCTCCACATGAAACCATTGATCATGGCTTCACCTTTTCCAACTCTGCACCCAAGAACAACAACATGCGGCTTTCTTCATCTCTCCAAGATTTCTCATCATATCATCATCTTGATCTTGAACAAGGTGATATCAACCTTGGCGTTGGCAGGAAACCTCATTCCCTGCAGAGAGAAAATGCCGGGTCAAGTTTCTCTAAGGAGAAAGCGTTGCCTTGTGGAACACCAGTTTTGCGGAGGAAGGGGCTGCAACTGCTCTTGATTTTCTTGTGCCTACTACTCTTTGCTTTTTTAACTTATCTGGTTACAGCATATGTTTATTCTTATTGGTCTCAAGGAGCATCCAGGTTCTATGTTGTTCTTGACTGTGGAAGTACTGGGACTAGAGTCTATGTATATCAGGCAACGATTGATCACAACTCAGATGGTCTCCCAATTGTCCTGAAATCATACACAGAAGGTGTTTCAAGAAAGCCCAGTGGACGTGCATATGATAGAATGGAGACCGAGCCTGGGCTTCACACATTGGTACATAATACGTCTGGCTTAAAGGCTGCCATAAACCCGCTTGTTCGATGGGCTGAGAAGCAAATTCCCCAGCAGGCGCATAAGACCACCTCCCTTTTTCTTTATGCTACAGCCGGAGTTCGTAGACTTCCCAGTGCAGATTCAAAATGGCTTCTAGACAAGTCATGGTCTATTCTGAAGGAATCACCTTTCTTGTGCCAAAGAGAATGGATTAAGATCATCAGCGGCATGGAGGAAGCTTACTATGGATGGATAGCCCTTAACCATCGCACAGGTGTGCTAGGGGCAAGCCCCAAGAAAGCAACATTTGGAGCACTTGACATGGGTGGCTCATCGTTACAAGTTACTTTTGAGAGTGAGGAACATGTCCATAATGAGACTAGCTTAAGTCTTAGAATTGGAGCAGTTAATCATCATCTCAGTGCCTATTCCCTTGCTGGCTATGGTTTAAACGATGCATTTGACAAGTCTGTTGCCCATATCTTAAAGAAGCCTTCTAGTGCTGATCTAGTTAGTGGTAACATAGAAATTAGACACCCTTGCCTGCAGTCTGGCTATAAAGAGCAATACATCTGTTCTCAGTGTTTTTCTAAACAACAAGATGGAGCAAGTCCTGTTATCAGAGGAAGAAATTTGGGTAACCGAGTCAAGTCAGGACTTCCTGTGCAGCTTATTGGTGCCCCAAATTGGGAAGAATGCAGTGCACTTGCCAAAATTGCTGTTAATTTGTCTGAATGGTCTAATCAAGATCCTGGAATTGATTGTGATTTGCAACCTTGCGCTCTTCCTCCAAATCTCCCACGACCTTATGGTCACTTCTATGGTATGTCGGGCTTTTTTGTGGTTTATCGGTTCTTTAATCTGACTTCAGAAGCTGCACTTGATGATGTTTTGGAAAAGGGTCGAGAATTCTGTGAAAAGAATTGGGAAATTGCAAAGAACAGTGTTCCTCCACAGCCCTTTATTGAACAATACTGTTTCAGGGCACCATATATAGTGTTACTGTTGAGAGAGGGCTTACACATCACAGAGAACCAAATTATCATTGGTTCTGGAAGTATTACTTGGACGCTTGGGGTTGCCCTGTTGGAAGCTGGGAAAGCATTTTCAACTAGATTGAAGCTACATGACTATGAAGTACTCCAGATGAAGATACATCCAGTGGTTCTTATTACCATTTTGCTTATATCATTGATTTTACTTGTTTGGGCATTATCATGTTATGGCAATTGGATGCCAAGATTTTTCTGGAGACCATATTTCTTGTTTTTCAGGAATAACAGTACATCTGCCACATCTGTTCTTAGCATCCAATCTCCTTTTCGATTCCGGCGTTGGAGTCCTATCAGTTCTGGTAAGCTTTTATACTGTATCTGTTATATGGGAGCATAATTATTTTTCTCTATTACATGTCTCTTTGAAAGGAGAAGTTGTGTTGTAATCCTTCATGCTTTTGTCATTCTGCCGTGGAGGGATAGTAAAAGATGCCACAAGACTAAAACACCATAACATGCAGTCCAATGTTTTATCTCAATCCTTGCAATCTGAACTGTAAAATTAAATTTTTAATTTGTCTACACACCACAACCAAAAATGTAAGGGATATATTGAGAGGTAAAAATATGTGCTTCTCTCAAGAATTGACGTCAAAAGATTATATGTTGGGTTAGTTCAGTGCACAAAATTCATGATTTTGATGTGCATGTATACGACAACTACTTGATTTTGTTTCAAAAACCAAATCAATAGAATAATACATAATCAATAAAATTGTATCTTTGAAGACATAAAATTGAGACGGCAGATACTTGCTTTGTTTTGAAAATAAACAAATAGAGGAAAAAAAAAAAAAATTTGAAGTAAGTTCTTCCCCATGTTTTCTAGTGGAATTTATGGTTTGAAATTTGATTTCAAGACGTTAGCATTTTTGTTGGTTGTGGTGGGATTCTGGTACACAGTTGGATTCTGCTGGGAAATTTTGGAGTACTGTCTTTGTCCGTTTGATATATTCAAGGTGCGAGTGTCTTAGCAGGACTGCAAAGGAGCCAGTTATTTATTTGTGTTGTTACACAAATTGGAGAAGTTGGATTTGAAAACACTGAAATAGGCTACTATACCCAACTTAAATTCTTTTGATGAATTTAGTTGCTCTCTATTCTGTTTGAGGGCTTGATTTCCATGAAACACTTGGCAGTGAATATTAAATAATGCTGCAGTAGTTCGAGCTAAGTTTGAAAGGTTTTAAGTTACTGTAACATTATAGTTGGTCACTCAATCTTTTGGAGAAAAGGAGAATATATTATTAGAAAAAAATGTTTGGAGAACTAAAAAAAAAAAGTTCTTGAAGTACTACATATTAAGGCAGGTTTTCTTCAATCTGTTTTGCACTGATACCTTTCTGTAGATTCTTTTCCCCTTGCTCAATTTTTGAAGGCTGTTTCAACTTGGTACTTCAGGGGATGGACGTGTAAAGATGCCACTGAGTCCAACAGTTGCAGGTAGTCAGCAAAGATCATTTGGCTTGGGAGATAGTCTAGGTGATAGTGGCATCCAGCTCATGGAATCTTCCCTACGCCCATCAACTAACAGTGTTTCACACAGTTATTCCTCGAGTAGCTTAGGACAAATGATTGACAGCAGTAGCATGGGTTCCTTCTGGACCCCACATAGAGGTCAGATGCGACTTCAAAGCAGGAGATCACAATCTCGAGAAGACCTCAATTCTTCATTGGCTGATGCACACATGACAAAGGTTTAGAGCATAATGTTTGGAAGGTATGTCCATCTCTTTCTTTCCAAATTACATATTTTCACACAGGAAAGGACTCGACAATCTTCAGCCAATAGTTCTTATTTTTTGAATTCTAGGCATACTTTCTAGCATGAGGAACTTCAGCTGAAAATTGATTCAAATTATTACTACTGCTCAATCTATAGATAAGATGGTGCTTGCATGAATATATATTCTCATGATGCTACATTGAACAGGAATCTAGGTTTCTTTTTACACACTCCAAAGAGATGTACCTGTTTAAAATGAGAATGCATGTAGAAAGGAGGTCACCTTATTTCAGACAAATGAAGGAATTTTATGAAGGAAGAGAGAGAGAGAACACAAAAAGGAGGATAAGGAGGATAAGATGTGTAACATCTTCCATAGGGAAAAGCAAAAATAATAAAAATGTTGTTTCCATTTTTGCTGAATATCAGTGAAAGAAACCCCTTTGGAATTTTCTGTTGGATGGTCTGAAACTTTCTAAAGGGTGTGGACTAATCCATTCGTTACCAAAAAACACGTGCACGAGCTCGGAAGCAATACTTTATACTTTATTTTTCTGCTTATCTACCAAAATCATCATTAGTGTTTTTCTTATTAAGGACTGTGAGTCAAATAAATGTTTTGATGCTAGAAAGGACATCAGCTTTCCGATTTTTATTGGTCAGTTCTACACACTTAGACGGGAATCAATGTTCTGGTAATTTTCATAATCACAACTCATTAATAAACATTATTCCTCAAGTCCACAATTTTAATTCCTTCAATTTTTCCCCCAGGGTAGCTAGGAGGCTTGGTCTAGAAAGTTCACAAAAATTTTCATGCTACTCTTTTCCGACATATTCACTCCAATCCCTTCCTTTTAACCAATAAAAAATGGAAAGCTGAGCGTCAAAACAGTTATTTGGCTCATAGTTCTTAATAAAAAAAAACATTAGTGATGATTTTGAAAGATAAGCAGAAATATAAAGTATTGCCTCCTGCTGTATTTGAGCACGCGCATGTATTCTATGGTAACATCCATTAGAAAGTTTCAGACCATCTAATGGAAAATTCCAAAGGGGTTACTTGAGCTAGGTGGTTAAATACATTTCGATGCTTTTTCTTGGGCATAAGTTGTGTAAAGTTTTTTGTTTTTCCTTAATTTTTTTTTAATATTTTGTTTTTGATCAGTTGCCTGTTGCCACTGAGATATTTAGAGAAGTTAATTTGTGTGAGATCTTGATTACTCAATCCCTTACATTCACATCACAGTGTAAACAATTCCGTTGTGGAGGTATTGATAAAAGCTGGTACGATCATTGACTCTGGCAGATTCTGCTGGAGTATGATTCAGGAGCCGCTTTCTGGCTTTCATTGCAAGAAGATCCAGTGTAAACAAGCTTACTGCACGTAGGTAGATTACTTACCTCACTGGTTTGAGTAACTATCATGTTCTACTGCTCATTAACCGATAATAACTTGATGCCCGTGCACCGTCAAGTAGTATTGCTCGATTGATCAGAGAAGGCCCCGTGACCATCCATTATCACGCAAAGCGTCTGCCTCATCACAAGTCAACAGTTTATTGCAAATCATTTTGACTCAAATTTCATTAACAGAATCCTTTTTTTTTCACTTTGCGGACAAGCAAGTGCATAGCAATAGTGAGATGAAACGTGATTGAAAACACGGATTCATATACAGTGGTGTACAATGTTATAATACATGCTGTATTTTTTTTGTTGAAGTCATTTTATTGAGAGGCTGAGGAAGTTATTATTTATGGTCGGTTGTTTTTGTTCCTTCTAATTCATTCTCTCTTTTATTTTGGGTTAGCTAGAAAGTAAGGTGGCAGATTTTGTTTCATTTTGTACCATTAACAAAAACCTAAATCTCCTCATTAAGTTATTAGGCACCTAGACTCAAAATATTTTGTAAAAGTAAATGATAAATTCCCTTCAGTCATAAGATTTTTGAATTAGGCATTAAAGGTAATATATTCTTTTCATAGTGTTTCAATTATCATTTTTATAGTATATACGATAATATTTTTTTTATACAGTAAAATTACTTAGTTACTTTCTAAAAAAAAAAAAAATTGTTAAAACTTATATTTAGATGTTTTTTGGTTTTTTCAATTTTTTTCTAGCAAAGTTAAATTACTTAATTATAAAATCTACTAAACTATCTTTAGGGGCTATTTTTATCTTTCAATCCTAGTGTGTTGATTAATATCAAATTAAATTATGGATATTTTTGTATTTGAATTAATACTAAATACTATTAAAAAAACTTTTTGGTGCGTGCAATGAGCGTTTGTTGTGAATTTACCGGGTTGATAGGTCTTGACTTTTTAGTGCTTGGGTTGAATCGTAAAGTTGAAATATTTTTTTCACAAATATTTTTTTGTCACGATATGAAAAAAATAATATAAACTTGAATCGTAAAGTTAAAATGTAAAATCATAAATAATTTTTTTAACTAATTATATATTGATAATTCCAATCAAGAAAATAAATTCCATTAAAATATGATAAAGTGAGTCAAGAATATTATAATTAATGAGTGATTTAAATAAAATGAGAGAGATATAGTATGAATCAATAAATTAATAACATGAAAAAAATAAAAAATCTCAGAATAAAACTTTTCAATACAAAAAAATCACTGAATAATAGGAAGTAAACATGAAACTTGATTGCTCTCATCATAATAAGTCCTAATGAACCTTTTTTGGGCTACAAGTTAATTAGCCTAAATTAGTAATTAACTAACTTAAATTCATTAATGAAATAAACCCCTTAACAAAGTAAACATGAACATGGTAACAGCTTGTTTGTTCTCATCATGATAAATCTTAATGGACCTCTTTTGGGCTGCAAGTTAATGAGCCTAAACTAGTAATTAACTAATTTAAATTCAATAATAAAATAAACCCCTTAACAAAGTAAACATAAACCTGGTGACAACTTGGTTGTTTTCCTCATAACAAGTCCTAATGGACCTCTTTTGGGTTGCAAGTTAATGAGCCTAAACTAGTTTTTAACTAACTTAAATTCAATAATGAAATAAACCCCCTAAACAATATCTAATGCACTAGAAAAAATTAAAATTAAAATTAAGCATAATTATTTAAAATTAAATAAATAAATAAATAAAATATAATAATAAAAAAAGTTTCATGTTAAAATTCCTCCATGTAGTCCGAATCTTCAATTTTCACATATTCTTGGCAGATTTGAGTCTTGATTTTAAATATGTCCGTCAGAATGAATTATTGGGTATACAATATATGATTGGAAAACTTCAAACATCTAGTTTCCACCCCAACTTTAGTCGCAACAAAATTCTGTTGGTAGCTCCAGATATATCCCAAACAGTACATGAAGGTCTAGTTTGATATATTTGACAAGATTCGTTTACTAAATTTGACCCATTGGAATATTATGTTCTCAAAATCCATTTGAACTGAAAATTTATCACAATATATTTTCATCTGTCTAATAGTTTCCTGTAAAATTTAAACTCTATTCAATGTACGATTTGAAAGATATGGCCAATTTCACAACCCTGGTCAACAAACATTTTAAGGTCAAATTTGAACTTGAGTTGGTTCATATCATAAATTTAGTGAACTCATAAAATCAAATCGAGTTTACCAATTTTGCACAAGTGAAGTATGATTTTATAGGTTTTCGAGTTTTTAGTCTAATATTGCACTTTAGATACATGTTGACTCGTAAAATCATACTATTTCACGAGTTAACTCACAATTTTAACAACATTGTTAGCAAGTATTTGCCTTGGATTTCTCAGGTTGTAGTTCTTGACTCGTTGCTACTTCAGTCGATATCTATTTGCCTTGGATTTCTAGGGTCATAGGTTGAGAATCGTCGTTATGACCAATATGTATTTATCATGGATTTCTCAAGTCACTAGGTTTTGGCTTGTCGAAGCCCGAGTCAATAGGTATTTGTTTGGGATTTCTTGGGTTAATAGGTCTCAACCCATCAAGGCCTGGATCGACATGTATTTGCCTTAGATTTATTGGGTCGGTAGGTCTCAGCTTATCAAGGCCTAGGTCGGTAGGTTGCTTGTTGATGTTTTGATCAGTAGGTATTTGCCTTTGGTTTCTCATGTTGGAAGATCCTGGCCCATTAATGCTGCAATCAGTAGGTATTTCCATTGATTTTTTAGGTCAATAGGTTCTAACCCTTTAGTGCCTAAGTCAATAGTTATTTGTCTTAGATTTCTCAAGTCTATAGGTCCTCGTTTGTCGGAGCTCGGGTTGATAGGTATTTGCCTTGGATTTCTCAACTTTGTATGTTCTAGCTTATTGATGCTTGAGTCAGTAGGTATTTGTTTTGGATTTATCAAGTTGCTAGGTCTTAACCCATCAATGCTTGGTTTGGTAGTTATTTGCCTTGGATATCTCGGGTCAGTATGTCCCAGCATGTCGATGCTCTGACTGGTATGTATCTGCATTTGATTTCTCGTGTGGTAGGTTTCGGCCTGTCAACAGGTGTCTGCCTTAAATTTCTTGTGTCAGTAGGTCTTGGCTCGTCGGCGCCCAAGTCAGTAGGTATTTGCCCGTATTTTTGTAGTTGGTAGGTCCCGACCCATCGATTCCTGAATTGGTAGGTCTTTGCCTTTGGTTTCTTAAGTCAGTAGGTCTAAGCCCATTGGGGCTCGGTTTAGTAGATGTTTGCCTTTTATTTATAGGGTTGATAGGTCTTTGCCCATCAAGCCTAGTTTGATAGGTACTTTGTCTTTGAATTTTTAGATTGGTAGGTCTAGGCCTGTCAAGGCTTAGTTCGATAGGTATTTGCTTTTTTTTTTCTAGATGAATAGATCTAGGCCCATCGAGGATCAATATGGTAGGTATTTTCCTTTAATTTTTGAGTCGGTAGGTCACAACCGATATGTAAAACCTGACAAACTTTGTCCTTGGTCGACCTATAATAGGAAGAATTGAGGGGGTATAAATCAGCTAACTTTGGGGAAAAATGTAAAAGCCAACAAAAATTTGAGGAAAAGGCCGGTCAATGCTAAATAAAATCTAGGAGACCAAATCGGCTTCCTCTAGAGAGGGCTTGGAAAGGAGGGAACCAGTATAACTAAAAAAAGATAAAAAACATAGTGGAACAACTCCCCAAACACCCTAGCACACTTATAGAGGATATAAATACAATGAAGAGAAAAGAGGTGACTTTTCCTCTCCCCTAGAAATAGCAGCAGCCATTGCTATAACTAAACCCTTTTCCCCATGAAGAAACCGAATCAGAGCAACCTGCATACAAGCCTTTTAAGTGAAGAGTGAGGAGAGAGTTAGGAGAAAGAAAATGAAATAAAAGCCATATAAGGAGGAGAGTAGGAAGTCGGTTGGTGCTAGATGAGGGAAAGGAAGAAAACCTAAAGAACGAAGAAGAACAAACCACCCAAAATCTTTACAAGGGAGTTAAAAACATGAGGTAAGACCAATATCATCTCCTTAGCTGAGTGTTTCCTCACGGTTTGGTAAAGGAGAGGGGGAAAATGTAAACACCAAAAAAATAAAAATAAAGTAAAGATGAAATGACTCCATCATTGCTGTTGATTTCTGAATCAACAGTGGCGCAGTTTAGTTGCCGATTTCTGAATCGGCAGTGACGCAGTTTTAGGCTGTCGATTTCTGAATTGACAGTGACTGTAAAACCCAACAAAAATTAGTGTTGGACTGGCCTATCCTAGAGGAGAATTGGAATAGAAACCAAACCAAGATAACCCAAAAAGGGAATAAGAACAACCTTGTTTAGTGCCTAAACACCCTACCTCATTAAGAGGGGGTATAAATGCAAGAGAGAGAGAGAGAAGGTGAACCTTCCTCTCCCCAAGACCCATCTACAACTCTGTTGGAAACAACTTTCTCTCCCAAAAAGAACACTGAAATTGACCAGTTGCATACAAATCTTCTAGGGTGCTGTGTGAGAAGAGGGTTAGAGAGAAGGAGAAATGACCAAAAACATGGTGGAAGCAGGAGCCTAGAGCTTCTTCCAGAACCAGCAACAACCATTGCTACAACACACTTACCCCTTCTGCAAGTAGAAAACCAAACCCAACCAGCCTGTATGCCACTTTCCTTGAGCATGAAGTGAGAAGTGAGTTAGGAGAAGGAGAGAAAACCAAAACCATGGGAGAAAGAGGAGCTTAAAGGGTCGTTACAAGAAGAAACTGGACTAAGAGGGAAGAACAGACCACCAAACCCCTTCTTAAAACTATTGTGAACCATGAGGTATAGATCGCAAACCTTCTCCACTATTTTTGTAATTTTAGGATCAAAATGATGAAGAAAAACCCTAAGTAGATGACCTAGAATCCTTACACAGTTGCTAAGGAAAATTGGATTGAAGAATGCATATAAAACAGGGGTGAATGGAAAGCCAAATTTCAGAACACTTAATAAAAAAAATGGATAATTTAAATACACAACTGAGGTGGAAGACCGGCCATGGTGGGGAGCTGGACATAATGTAAATATTAGAGGAAGTAAAACAGGAATTCCTTGATAAAACCTTAGACCATGCTGAAATCAAAACAGAAAACATGCTAGCGTTATTGACTTAATTTTTGATTGTGTGTTTGCCGAAATTATGTTATCTGTTGTGAATCAACAATTCGTTGTTGAAATTGTATTCTCTACAGCGAATCAATGTTTACTGCCAAAATTATGTTGTCTACAGCGAATCAGCAATTCACTGCTAAAATTGTGTTATCTGTAGTGAAACAGTATTCACTGCCAAATTTGTATGGTCAGCAGTGAATCAACAATTCGCTGCTGAAATTATGTTGTTTGTAGCGAATCAGCAATTCGTTGTCGAAATTGTGTTATCTGCAGCGAATCAGTGTTCGCTACTAAAATTATATGGTCAGCAACAAACTACTGTTCACTGCCAAAATTGTGTTGTCTGTAGCGTTCGCTACTGAAATTGTTTAGTGGTGAATCAGCAATTCACCACTGAAATTGTGTTTGCAGCAGCGAATCAGTGTTCGCTGCTGAAATTGTGTGATCTGTAGTGAATCAACAATTTGCTACCACATTGTGTGGTCTGTAGCGAATGAGTGTTCGTTGCCGAAACTGTATGGTTTGCAATGAATCAGCGTTCCTTGCTGAAACTATGAGTCTGCAGCGAATCGGCGTTCATTGCTGAAATTATGTTGCCTGAAATTGTGTGATCTGCAGTGAATCAGTAATTTGCTGCCAAATTGTGTGGTTTGCAGCGAATGAGTGTTTTTTGCCAAAACTGTATGGTCTGCAATGAATTAACATTCTTTGCTAAAACTATGTGTCTATAATGAATCAGTGTTCATTGCTGAAAATGTGTTGCCTGCAGCGAATCAGTTCTCGTTGTTGGAGTGTGTTCCTTGTAGTGAGCCAGTTTTTGCTGCCGGATTGTATTGCTTGCAGCGAGGCAGTTCTCGCTGTTGGATTGTGTTGCCAGTAGCGAGGCAGTTTTCGCTGCTGAATTTTAGCAAGCCAGTTCTTGCTGCTGAATTATGTTGTCTACAGCAAGCCAGTTTTTTCTGTGGAATTGTGTTACCTGTAGCGAGTTAGTTTGACTGCTGGATTGTGGTGTCAGCAGCGAGTCAGTTTTAACTGCTGGATTGCATCGCCTGCAGCAAGTCAGTTTTCGCTACCGAATTAAGTTGTCTCTAGCAAGTCAGTTTTTGCTGCCGAATTGTGATGTCAGCAGCGAATTAGTTCACTGATGCTTCTGTGCTCCAATGAATCAGTCTGCTAACGAATCTGCGTCACTAGCGAACTAGTTTTTCGCTAATTAATTTCTGCAGCAGATTTATATATTCGTATTGGTCCAATGACTAAAATGATTACATGGTGTGACTGTAATGTGTGGAACACTTGAATATGAACTTGTATATGCTTGAAATATACACGGTGATGAGTTGGGTGATTACTGAATACGAATATACCGATTGTGGTCGTTGATGTTTTGGGTGGTACGACCGAGATTGAACCTTCATCAGGAAAAGGACACCCAATGGGTGGAACATGTAGGTGGTTTTCACCTCCCCATTTACTTAATGCTAATATATGAAATGTTTTATTACGAATGTCATGATAACGTGTTAGTGTGAATATCAAACCATCATGAGAATGGTTTTTTTGTGATTGATGATTAGCTTCAACTAACGACATCTTGAATAGATGATTGGGATAAATAAATGATTAGCTTCGGCTACTGGTATCCTAAGTGGATGACCAAGATAAATCAATGATTAACTTCGACTAATGGCATCCTAAATGGATGACCATGATTAATAAATGATTAGCTTCGGCTAAAGGCATCCTGAGTGGATGGCCAGGATGAACAAATGATTAGCTTCAGCTAATGGCATCCTGAATGGATGACCATGATAAATAAATGATTATCTTCAACTAATGGCATCTTGAGTAGATGACCAAGATGAACAAATAATTAGTTTTGGCTAATTGCATCCTGAATGGATGGCCGGGATAAATACATGATTAGCTTTGGCCAATGACATCTTAAGTGGATGGCCGAGATGAATGAATGATTAGCTTCGGCTAATGACCTCTTGAGAGGATGACCGAGTTGTGTTTAATGATTAGGTTTGGCTAACGACATCTAAGATAGATGGCTGGGTTATGATCAATGTTTAGCTTTAGGTAATGACATCCTAAAAGAACGACTAAAATGAATCGATGATTAACTGACACGATCAAAAGATTGATATCTTATCTCAATTGCAGGAGTGTAGAAGTAATAAATAACCCTGCAAGACTGGGGTCGAACCATAGGGATGTGAACTATATAAAATTATAAATAATAATTGAAAAGTAGTTGAAGAGAACTTTTGAGATATGATATTGATGTAAGGATTAAACAAGGATAAAACAATTGTCAAGGTTAGAGGATCCACTAATGGTATTTCAAATAATTATAATATAAACTCTTTTTATTACTCAACTAGAAACCACACACAAAGGAGGTTCAAAATAGATTATAAATTATTAACATGATTATATTAATTATCTTATTTGAGTAATGCCAAATGTGGTCATGTATTCATGGTGATAACTTATGTTAACAACAAATCAAGTTCCTTTTAAGCTATGAAAGTGCCAAGTATTTGTTGTACCAAGGGTTGTACAACACAAAGCTAGATTAACCATTTAACAAGCAAGGTATTAAGAGTGACTAAGATAACAAATACAAAACATGTTAGTATCAAACATTAAAGTCCATGTTGAGTTTATATTATACTTATTCTTACACCATTAGTGTACCATTTTCACCTTGACATGATAGACTTAGCTAAACATGATTAAGAAGAGAAACATAAACAAACTAGATAGGAACATAGTTATGATGAAAAGCATAAACAAGAGATTAATGAGAGCAAAACTTAAACATTACAAAAATACAAAGAAAGAAAGCAAGAATATGATCTTGATTTGAAAACCAAGATGTCTAAATGTATGGCAAATGCCTTCTTTTATAGGCTATAATTCAAAACTATTGATTTGATGACTAATTATTGAGTTGGTGGCCACCTCTTGACTTGGTGACAACCATTATCTTCTTGTCTGAACAAAACGTCATTGCTAACACCATAATTTGAATAGATAGTCCTCATGAAAGTTCTAGGCATTTGTCTTAGATTTCCAACAAAACAAGAATGAGCTCATTTGGACTTCTAAAACTCGAGATATGGGCTGAACACTGAACAATGTTTGGGCTGCAGGACAGACTCCAACTTATCTTTTGTTTCTACAATTTGAACTTGAAAA
>Ga0325403_1002160_pt1 | contig 17194 bp, 6 predicted proteins | sample PopdelMetagenome_19_FD_205665 | JGI IMG/M metagenome (GOLD analysis project Ga0325403, IMG submission 205665) | Populus deltoides microbial communities from Bellville, Georgia, United States - Xylem-PdKOR-R4 | ecosystem: Host-associated > Plants > Phyllosphere > Stem > Wood/Secondary xylem...
ACTTTTTTTCTAATTATCATTAAACCCAAACATATAATTGTTTTGAATTTTTTCTTTTATAAATATAAACTTTCTTATCAATATATATCTTATTTATTTAAGTGAATGCAATATTTTTTTTTATGAAAATAATATATTCATATTTTAACAAAATTATAAATGTGATAAATTATGTTGCAAATCTATTTAAAATTTTTAGAAATAAATAACTAATTTCAATCGAAATTTCTTAAACTATTTATTATTAATATTTTTGTTTTTATATCAAATTTGAAAATAATAGTAAAATTTAAATAAAAATTTATAAAAATATTTAAAAATCTTGTCAAAATTAAAGTGTAAATGAATTCGATAAATGTTTTTAGAAAAAAAAATTAAAGAAAAAAAACAAAAAAAAAACAACAAAGACCTATGTGCTTGAGGGTTGAATTCGTTTGGGAACGCGTGCAAACCACGTTCCTTAAAAATTCAAATTTTTTGGTTAAAAGTTAATTTTTTTTATGTATTTAGGATCATTTTGATACGCTGATCTCAAAAATAATTTTTAAAAATTAAAAAAAAATATTATTTTAATATATTTTAATATAAAAAATATTTAAAAAAACAACTGCAACCATACACACTCGGACGGAGGCTCGTCGTCATCCAAATTTATCGAGTTGTAAAACTATATTTTTGTGCAACAGTGCTTTAACTTTGCCTGTTCTTATTTTTTTTTTAATTACTTTTGTACCAAAAAACAAAAAATTATGAGCATGGTAGCATCATAACACTCTTGTAAGAATATAGGGAGTTAAAAAGAAAAAGAAAAACAGGAGGGGTCAACCTCAACCCTAGCAAAAAATAGGTGGATTAGAAACAAAAACAAGAGCCAAAAACTGTCAAAAAAAAAAAAAAAAACAAGAACTGAATAAGCAAATGGAGAAGAGACAGCATCGACGACCTCCTCCTCCTCCTCCTCCCCTCCCCTTCGAAATCCACACGCTTGATTTAGAGCCAGACCCACCAGGGCATACACAACACATGTACAAAAAGGGAAAAAAAGATATGGTTTTCGACTCGATCCCCAGTTTCTTCAACAATATCAAAAGGTAATTAATCCATCCGGGGATTGATTGAATGCTCTTTAATTTCACTGATTGGTTTGTTTATTTATGGATTTATCTTTTTTTCTGTGATTTAAGTGGTTGGGAAATGATTTCAAAAGGAAAAGAAACGAACTTTACCGATTTGCTGTTTAGGCCTTTGAATTAGCAGTGTCACTTAACTTGCAAAAAAATTGTGCTTTTTATTTATTTGTTAATCCCGTTTAATCAAAGTGCATGATTGTTGTAATTGCTCGTAATTTTTTTATTCATTTTTGGTGCCTACTGTAAATGCAGTTCAAATAGTGATCCTTACAGCGAGGAGTATGGGAATGCTGTGATTGTAAGAGCATATCCACTTGGTATGGCACGAGCGAGCAGCAATTTCAATGTGGAGGATGGAAGGGAGTCTGGAGTTGAGCCGCATAAAGGGTTAGAGTTTGATTCGGCAGATGATGCACGTGAGTTTTACAATGTGTATGCTACGCGTGTAGGATTCAGAACTAGGACTGGTCAACTATATCGATCGCGTTCTGATGGCTCTGTTTCTTCAAGAAGGTTTGTGTGCTCCAAGGAGGGTTTTCAACTAAGTTCTAGGACGGGCTGTCCTGCATTCATAAGGGTACAAAGACGGGATTCTGGAAAATGGGTCATTGATCAAATGCACAAGGATCACAATCATGAACTTGGAGATGTGGAGGAAAGCCATCCTTCGGTTTTGCAGCAGAAAGCTCCTATGGGTAGGAAATCATCAGTTGAGGTTTCTTCGAGGAAGAAATTGAAGTTGCTTGCAGAAGTTGATGATGGACAACCATGCTCCTCTGGATCCATTAGTGTCAAACGGGTTAGAACAGGAGCCGATGGACAACCATTAGCTGAACCATATGCTGGTTTAGTGTTTACATCAGCTGATGAAGCATACAATTTTTATGTAAGGTATGCAGATGAAGCTGGATTCAAAACTCGGATTGGCCAGCTGTTTCGATCAAAGAATGATGGGTCAATTACATCCCGGCGATTTGTGTGCTCTAAGGAAGGATTTCAGCACCCTTCAAGAGTAGGCTGCGGGGCTTTTATGAGAATTAAGAGACAAGAATCTGGAACTTGGATGGTGGACCGTCTTCAGAAAGATCATAATCATGATCTTGAGCCACATACAGGAACTCATAAGAAAAGTTCCACAGCTTCAAAGAAATTTATAGATGAGGTAAATGGTGGACTAGATTCCTTGGATCTATTGGAGATTAATAATGGTGTCCATTTCAATAGCAGTCAGGGTAACAATATTGGAAGTGAATGGTACCGATTGCTTCTTGATTACTTTCAAAGTAGGCAAGCTGAAGATACAGGATTCTTTTATTCGGTGGAAGTTGATAATGGTGTTTGCATGAGTATTTTCTGGGCAGATGGCAGATCTAGATTTGCATGCAGTCAATTTGGCGATGTTATTGTTGTTGATACTTCATACAGGAAGACTAATTATCTGGTGCCATTTGCAACATTTGTTGGAGTTAACCACCACAAGCAGCCAGTGCTACTTGGGTGTGCTCTAATTGCCAACGAGTCTAAGGAGTCTTTCATCTGGTTATTTCGAACATGGCTTAGGGCAATGTCTGGGTGCCGTCCGAAGTCAATTATAGCTGATCAAGACATGGCAATCCAACAAGCGATTGCCCATGTTTTTCCTGGGACTCGTCATCGTTTTTCAATGTGGCAGATTAGGGAAAAGGAAAGAGAGAATTTAAGGTCAATGTCCACTGAATTCAACTATGAATATGAAAAGTGCATCTATGAGAGCCAGACAAATGCTGAATTTAATACCATGTGGAATGCGCTTGTCAACAAATATGGTCTGAAGGAGAATGCATGGCTCAAAGAAATGTATGAAAAGCGTGAAAGCTGGGTTCCATTGTACCTCCGAGGTACTTTTTTTGCTGGTATTCCCATGAACGAAAGCATGGAATCATTCTTTGGTACATTCTTGAATGCTGAAACACCACTTGGAGACTTTATAGCACGATATGAGCAAGGCCTTGAGCAACGTCGCGAGGAGGAAAGAAAAGAGGATTTTAACTCCTCTAATTTGCAGGCTTATCTGCAAACAAAGGAACCAATAGAAGAACAATGTAGAAGGCTTTATACACTTCGTGTGTTCCAAATATTTCAGAAGGAACTTTTGCAATGCTATAATTATCTTGGAATAAAGTCTTACGAAGAAGGCACCATCAGCAGATATTCAGTGCGAAGATGTGGGAATGAGATTGAGAAACATATGGTTACTTTTAGTGCATCCAACTTCGATGTCAGTTGCAGTTGTCAAATGTTTGAATTTGAAGGTGTGCTGTGCAGGCATGTTTTGAGGGTCTTCATCATGTTGGACATAAGAGAAATTCCATCTTGCTACCTCTTACATCGGTGGACAAGAAATGCTGAGCATGGTATTGTTTGCGATGTTGACTCTGGGGTTAGCTTTCAAGAACTCAAGGCCTTAATGGTGTGGAGTTTAAGGGAAACGGCTTGTAAATACATAGAGTCTGGGACAACATCTCTTGAAAAATACAGACTTGCCTGTGATACTATGCGAGAAGGTGCAAAAAAAATTTGCCGACATAGGTAAGCCTTGGATGGGACCAATGACATGCACGGCTAACTTTTGTACCTTGTTTCTGGCCAACTTCACTGTATACTGATAACTTGGGAATAATGGCATTTCCCTCGCATGTTGTGCATTCCAATTTCTTACAATACTAATTTAAAAGATTGTCTGTAGTTTTGAAAGTGTAAATTCTATCACCAATTTGCTCCTCTTTACTTTTCACAGTTTTTCCTTTCTATTTTTTTCTTCTTTTTTCTTATAATAATTTCAGTTACAGACCATTTAACGAATCACATTATTACCTTTTAGTACTTGATGTTGAGATGGAAAGAGATGTTCTTTTCTAACAACATGATGCCTGTAGGTATAGATGAGGTTGCCAAGCCTGCTATGCAAGTTGATCATTTATTCTGGATGTTGTATCTCTAGTTAATTGATGTGGCCAGTGCGCCGAGAAGTAGACAATTAGATTTCTGCTGCCACAGATGATGTCTGGGGTGGGGTAAGGCCCCTGTTTGACAGCGGCAGGCAATATAGCTGGGCAACAAGAGTTGGCTGTGAAACAATCACAGCGCTCGTGCTCCATCCATTTGCATTTTCTTCACAAATCCAAGAGATGGATGGCTAAATATTTCTATAACAGTTATTATATTGTGCCGCCCATGAGAAATGTTTTATGATGTAGGATAAATGGTTTATAAATAGAACTGTTCCTTATTCTCCAGATGGGACATGGGAAAGTAGATTAAACATGTTGATCTTTTACCAGGCTGTAATGAAACTAACATGGTCGAGAATTTCCATGTCTGTCTTGTATCCCATGTATTATGCATTTGAGCCTGTCAACTTTGTTGAATCACAGTGGAATGGCTCTTCTTCCACGAGTAGTAATAGTTCAACAAAGGACATGATTTACTGATTTAAAAAGACGCAGTACATTAAATGGATTTCAAAACTCGGAAACATACGGACAACGGAAAGTGCTACAGGAAACAATCGTTTGTGCTGCTACTACTGATGCAAAAAGGCGAGGATCGTGAACGAAGAATTGAGTAGAGAGATACTCATTGCATCTATTATAAAATTTGATATGAAAAGGATTAAAAAAAATTGATTGGTTCATTCTGGATGTTTGGATTAATGAGTTTCGAATCCATAAAATTAAACTTTTATATACTATTTAGATTATATCTAAAGCTACAAATAGAGTTTTGTTATGATTCAAATTGAATTAAAAACTAAACATTTCAAACTTTTCATCCATGATATATTTAGTAACTCATCAAGACGTGAGAGAATGACGTGTTTAAAATCAGGTTTGAAAATCTACAAGCAAACAATTTTTATTGTGCTAGGATTCTTTATACAGCAGTAACGATCCTTCTTTTAAATGGAAAGATTTTGACACTTTTGACAACATTGAAGGTTTTATTTTGCAAGGAAACAAAATTGGCAGCTTTGTTTTGCAAAGAATCCTTAATTTTGATATCAAGTTGGTAGCTTGCGGATTGTATAAAGAGAAAAGTAGTTTCATGCTTATTTTTTTTAATTCGTAATTTTATATTAACAAACATAATTTTTAATCTGACTATTTAATGAGACTGAAATTCTTCCAGATTTTAAAGGCCTTGTTACTTATAGGGTTAAAATTTTATAGTAATCACATATTAGGAAGGCTGTGTGATAAAGTCCAGAAGCTACTATGTGAGATTTATATTATTTTCTTAGTTAGTTTATGATATTTTTTTATTTGGATTAGTACTCTTATATTATTTTCCACACTTTTTAAGATTTTTTTTACCTATTATAAGTATGATTATTTTCAGAATAATATTTTGTGTGCTTGTATGAAAATTGATCATACCTATTGGTTCTTCATTGAATTGACTTTAATTTATCAAAGATCATCTATCTTTGTGGTGTTCTACCTTATATTTCTGGTTCACGATTCCTTATAATTGTTGGGTTAGGGTCTTCATTCCAATAACTTCGGTGTCTTGGTTCAGGTAATCATTGTGTCAAGTTTTTGTTATCTTTAAAAATGATTTTATCTTTCCAGAATTTGTTCTTTCTTGCATGTGGAATCAAGGGTTTTTACCTTTCGGGTTTGCATAAACTATCTTTAAGGTATCCAAGTGATTTGCATTCTTGTTTTTCAGTTGACATACTTGATTCTCTAACATAACAATTCTCTAAGTTAACTAACAAGGATGTTTTGGAAACCATCATTAATAAGAGCTTTGGGTTGGAGGATACAAAAAAGCTAAAAAAAGTTGTGTAATTGTGTGAGAATATAAAGGATGTTGTGGCACCTTTAAAGTCTTTGCCAAAAGCTTCAAATATGTATAATGTTCTTTTATTTGTTTTCATGATGAGAAACTTTTACCTTTTATGATACAGGCCCAACATTAGAATTTAAACCTCTTTCCAAGCATCTCAAATATGTGTATTTAGGTAAGGATGCTAAGTTGCTTATGATCATTGCAAAGAACCTCACAACTTTACAAAAGAAAAAACTAGTTCGTGTGTTGAAAGATCACAAAACAACTAAAGGTTGGACAATCACTGACGGAAAAAGGATTAGTCCTTCCTTATTCATGCACTAAATTTTGCTTGAGGTTAGAGCAAAACAGACTAGAAAAGATCAATGCTAATTGAATCCTCCTATGATGGATTTCGTGAAATAATTGCTAGATGTAGGCGTGATCTACCCCATTTTGGATAACAAATGGGTGAGATTGGTCGAAGTTGTTCCAAAAAGATCTGCCATGACTGTGGTAAAAAATGAGGAAAATAAGCTAGTACTAACCCATATCCAAATCACGTGACTAGTTTGCATTGGTTATCGAAAACTTAACTCTACTAGTCACAAATATCATCTTAACTTTTCCATTTTTGATCAAATATTAAAAAGGTTGGCAAGTTATTCCTACTATTGTTTTTTTTTTAATGATTATTTAGGTTATAACTAGATCGTGTTTGCATTTGAAGACCAAAAGAATACCACATTCACTAGTCTCTGTCGCACCCAACATGAAAATTTAGACTTCCTAAAATAAAAATGATGCGGGAATACTTAGAAAAATTGGAGTCCACACCTAATAATTAAAGAAAACTAAGAATCCAAAAACTAAAACTGGTTTCAGAAATTCAAGGTAAGGGGTTATTATCCTTTCATTTGAAAGTTTACATTTTACTATGTTTTTTCCCTTAAATTTCTATTAAATTTCTTATTCATTTATAATTTATTCATGATACTTAATAAATAATTTTTATATTGATCCTTGAAATAAAAGACTTATCAATTTAAGATATTTTTGATTAAATAAATATTTATTCCTAGGATTTGATTATTAGAGAAAATATGATTTTCATTCCTAAGAATATGAAACTCATAAATTTGAGTATTTATTAAAAAATTAATGCCAGTCCTAAAAATTAACGCTCGAGACCAATAAGTTTTGCGAGCTCTCCTTTAAAACTATCAATTTTTTCTGATGATTCATCTCTAACCGTGTTTTCTTGTCATGTCCCATATTCCTCGCTCTGAACCTTGTATTGTAAACCTTGAGGGGGAATTGGATTTTAGGCGAGTGACCTATATTTGTGTCTAAACTGGACTTGATTTGAAGGTTGTATGCAAAAGGAGAATAAATGTACAAGAATATGCAAAATGCCAGATTGATTATGCATGTTTTTATTAATTTTCTCTTATTATATTCATTTATTATTATTTTTTTAAGGACAAAGGGGATTGAATTGATAAGCTTTTCTTGAAAATTTCTCACTGAGGACTTCATACCTACAAGAACTTTGACCAATTTTAGGAAAAAACATTTAGCACCTCATCATATTGGCCTTTTCTGACCTAGTCCTTATATCCTTGATAGTAAGGTATCCCATCATCTCACACTTTCTATAATGATAAGTGGAGATTTAATAAGTTCACAATATAGCAAGTTATTTATTTGTGTTCAAGGGCTCATCTTAAAAGATAGGATCTAGCTCATAAATGATCTATCTCAGTTTGTCTATTTTTAAAAACTTTTCAGGTTCCCAGATTGTTCGAATTACTAGTGGGGTAACTCGACCTCTTAACCTTAAATAACTTGAGTATGCGAATAATCTCATGACACCCTATGCCTACGGTGAGTTTTAAACTAAAAAGAAGTCCAAGTGAACATCAATATACATAAGTTTCACTTGCCACTTAAATCTCCCTTTCTAATCCTAAATGGGACAAGCTCATGTCCAAAGTTTTTTTTATTGGTTTTTAGTGAAGTGTGTTCCGAGAGGGGGAGTGTCAAATGGTTGGCTTGCTGAAAAAAATGAGCCTCTATAAGAGTGTGTTATTAGAAAGGAAAAGGTTTTGGGTTTAATTATAAAATTATGATTAAAGTTCAGGAGTCGTCACCTAGTATTATGGTTAATAGGAACCTATGATTTACGAGAGTTTGGGTAAGAGACTGGTTGTGCAAGAGGAATACGCATTACCTCTAGTACACTCTACTTAAGGTAAGCTGCATTGTTGTGTTATTGTTTTTTTTTCTAGGTCAAGTTTCTATTCAATGGTCTTTTTCTAAAGTCTAAGGTAAATCTCCCTTCGTGAGAGAGTCTTACCTCATCGGATTTAATCCTAACTATTCTAAAGTTTAAATTTTAGCATCAAATTTATTTTACACTTTGTATCTTTAATACTTAAGGGTGTACTTTATTGTGTAGTTTTACACTCTATGGATATTAAAGTCTACATATAAACCCTAATATGAAATGAACAAAATAATTGGTAAAGGGTTTTTGACATTTTGGCCAAATCTTAATGGATAATCATGAACTGGTCACAATATCCATTTTTTTTTGCTTTTTAAAACTTGAGAAAGATGCATTTTTTATGTTTTTCTTTTATGAAAATATGCTTGGAGAACTTTTTAGGAACTGACCATATGCATGAAAACAAAATATTTTTTGTTTTTGTTTTTGTTTTTTGAAAGGGGAAATTAATTTAAAAGTTTTAAGATTTTTTTTTTATTTTTTAGAAATATTTCAGAGAAAGTTGATTATTTTAATATCGAATCTGTATCTTAGAGTGTAAAAATACAACCCAATAATTAAGCAAAATTGGTAGAAAACACGCGAGCAAATTAGAAATATTTTGAAATGACCCTTGAAAAATTTTTGAATTTTTTTGTTTTTTTATATTATATATTATTATAATTAAATTTATGGGTTGACCTATATGGGTTGGACTTAGACAGGTTTGGCCAACTAGCGGCCCAACCGATTGGGCTGTCATCGGCTCAACAGATCTGGGCTCCTCATTTTCTTTTCTTTTTCTTTTTTTTGGGCCAGACTCAACCAAAAAATATGAGCTGGATGTAGCCTAGGGCCCATATGGTTGCTGGCTCGGCCCAACAACCATGTTAATTATAATTCATTCCCTACATGTAGAATGAATTCTTGTTCTGCATGTAGGCGACAAATTCTGCAGGGGGCAGGCAGAATGAGGAGAAGAGAGAAGGGGACTACTTGACGTGGAGGCTTCAATCGTGAGGAGGAGGTTTGGCTGGTGGTTGTTGGGGTGTTGGTGGAGCGGTTGGTCGTCGGTGTTGCTGCTGTTTACGTTACCGGAGCTGCTGCTATTGTGGCCGGTGCTAGAGTTGCTGGAGTGGCTAAGAAGAGAGTCGCTACCCCTGCTACTATTGGGAAGGAAAATAGTTGCAGACATGGTGGTAGCTGCTACTGCTACTACTGGGTCATGGTGATAGAGGAGGAAAAATAAATAAAACGATAATGGCAGAAAAGCTGGGGGGGGATAGGTTGGTTGTTCTCCAAGTTTGGCTTCCTATTTCTCATCCCTCAGGATATGAAATCCTCATCTATTTACAGGGGTTGGAAGAGGATGTTTGGTCTCCACTGGTGCCAAATCTTGGTCTTTAGTTCGACCAAGAAGAATCCTAGCCATTGGCTCAAAGTAACCATCATGGGCTGTCAGGTTTGTTGCAGGAAAATGGCTGGTTGGGTTGGCCATTTTGAGGTGGTGCCACCGTCTCTGTGGTGTCAGTCGGCCAAAACTGACCATAATGAGGTGTAGTAAGATGTCAGGTGATCATTTTGGTGTAAGTTTTGTCCAATTTAGTGGAGCAATAAAGCATAAAATGCCTTGGAAAGAGGGCCACTCGAGCAGCCTCCCTAGAGAAGAAGATGAGCACTCAACACCAAAACGATGCTGTTTTGACCAATTTCATTTTAGTCATTTGATTTGTGATTTATTCTTCATTACACCTTTGATTTGCTTCAAACTTTTATTTTTATGCAATTGTACCCTTGAATAACTTCAATTTAAGCCCTATATTTGAGTGCATTTTTCATTTTGATCCTTAGTTTTAGATTTCTTTAATTTAGCCTTAATTGATCATTATACTTTCAAATTTCTTCAATTTCACCCTTGATTTCAGCCAATTGGGTCCCCAAAGTTTGGCACCTTTTGCAAAATGGTTCTTGGCTGTGAATTTCTTCAATTTAGGCCTTAATAGTTCCTAAAACTTTGATTTTGTTTTTGCAATTTTACCCCTTATTTCAACCAATTGATTTGGTAAAGGTTAAATTTGGTCTCTTAAAATTTTAATTTTCTCAATTAAGCCCAAATTGAGCTCCCAAACTTATTTTTTCACCAATTAAGCCCTCATAATAAAATTAATTGACCTATTTAAAGTATAATTAAGTCCTTGTACCTAATTAAATCCTTCAATTGGACTCAAATTAATTCTTAAACATAATTAAACTTTAATTTGGCCCATAATAAAATCAAATTGGCCTATTAAAAATCTAGTTATATCCCTAGGCGTAATGTTTATGCAGATTCGTCCAATAATGACTTAATTTGTAAACCCTTAAACATCAATGCATGAGATTAAGTAAATAAAGACGAACCACTATAAAAAAAAAAATTATTGTTATGAAAGACACAAAGGGGTGGCTCAAATTCAGAAAAAGAATAGAAATGAAGCCAAAGTGTAATTAAAAATAATTGGGACTATAAGTAACTAATTTCTTCTCATTTGAAAGCTAGTAGCACACATAAAAAAGAAGGGTGGGGGGACTCTAACTTGAAGTGTGATAATATATAAATGAATAAAGATAGATTTGGGATATAATATGGGGAAAACAATGAGGAGAGGACTAGATTTAAAAGTCATGAACAAATAAGGGACGAAAACAGAAAAGAAGAAGAAAAAGTCATCAGCCTTAAAGAAAGAGAAGGAGCTAACGACATAGAAAGGAAAAGGGGAGAAGAAGAGACATTCACTTCCTCTTCACTTTCTCTTAAGAACAAACAAGGAAAATCACATGCAATCCAATATATGAGAGGAAACAAGAAGAGTGAGTAAAGATTTAGACACCAAAAGACAAAATAAGAGAGGGAAAAGAACAAGAAAAAGCTGGTGGCAATAAGGGAAAATAAGAAGAGATGCTGAAACCTTTGAGGGAGAAGGGGTTTAAAAGGGCAGAAAACACGACTAGGACAAACCTAAAACCTTCATAGAGCAATTCCAAATGTTTTGGGTAAGTTTTATGCAAAACAATAGTAGCCTTTAGATTAGAGTTCTTAAGAAATTTTATTTGGAAGTTAAATGTGAGGATGGAGTGTGGAAGAGAGGTGGAGAAAGGCTCGATAATATTCTTAACCAAATTAAAGGTTAAAGAGACTAAGGGAAGGCCTGTAAACTCTTGGCCAAACATGAACGAAGATAGGGGGAAACATTCTTGATACTAGATAAGCATGTATGTTGAGAAACAATGTTGAATCTTACAAAGAATTATGATGTGTTGGAAATTAAGACATACTATTATGAAACCTAACTTTTATATAAATTATATTCCCATGTGTGCTTGTTGATGTGAAAAAAAAAAAATTTCTATGAGTAATGCATGAAAATGATGGTCTATGTGTGTTGTTACTCATATTTGGGTCCCTACATAAAAAAAGAGAGAAAAAAATTGTCGGAAGAAAACCAAAAAATATATACCAATGAAAAAAGGACACTAAAGCACCTAAAAAATGGTCAAACATGGGTTGAGGAAGTTCAAAAATACAAAGATTGAAATTTGATAGTATGTTTTTGACTGATGAAGGCTCTATTGGCAAAGAAAATTCAATTTGAGGAATAAAAATCCAAAATCAGATGTTTAAGAACTCAATTAGATTTTGTTGAAAGATTAATTGAGTTTATAAAGGGTTTGATTGAAAGAAAAATTCATTTTTAAGTCAATTTAGGTTTTAATTGGAAGAAATTAAAGTTTGGAGGTCGAATTACAATTTTTAAAAGTTAATTTAGTCAAATTAGGGGCTTAATTGCATAAATATTGAAGTTTGATGGGCAATCAGAGACTTGATTGGAGAAATCCAAAACCAAGGACCAAATTGGAAAAAAGGAGTTAAATTGAAGAAATTAGAAGTTTGTTTATCAATTGAGGGTCAAAATGCACAAATTCAAAACCAAGGATCAAAGTGAAAAGGACGGGCAACTTTAGGGTTGACATTTGAATTTGGCAAGGATGCAATAAAATTGATTCTTAAAATTAAAATCTCAATTGAGGACTTGATTGAACAAATTGAAAATTGAGGACTGATTTGGAAATAGACACTTTTTAGCGCCATTTTCTTTTAAATGAAACTGCATGTTTTGTTCAAAATGACGTTGTTTCATTCATTGTTCATTTTAAAAAAAGAGAGCTCAAAACGGTGTTGTTTTGAATGGGTACAACTTCTTCTTCCCTAGACGTGCTACAGGCAAGGGAAGAAAAAGATTATTCCCCTGTAACGTCTCTCTCTCTCTCTCTCTCACACGTAAACCTAAAAATCAACAAGATCCATGTCCTACCACTAGACGAAAAAATAGGAGGGACAAGCCCTGCGGGCGGCTGCCCAGTGGCCGCTCGGTCACTCTACCCTTGCGTCATGAATGGACAGGGGTAGAGTAGCTCTCTCTCCCCCTTTTCCCCTTATAAATACTAGGGGACAAGAGGACGATGAGAGAGGAGGACGAAGAAAAACAGAGAAAAAAAAGGAAAGAAACCGAAACATAAATGAAATAGAAGAAAAAGAAAAACAGGAGAGTACAAATGAAGGAAAGGGAAAGGAATAAAAAATAAAAAGAACAGGGAAGAGAGGAAACAGAAAGAAAAGAAACAAGAGAGGAGGAAAAACAAAAACAAAAACTGAAAAAGAGAAGGAAAAAACAGAGACTTGTGCCTTTGCATAAGGAAGAAGAAAAATGGCAGCAACCACCACTTGTCGCCACACAGCACCATCATGAGCCATTGTCAGCAATGACGTTGCCCTTACCGCCAAGTTAGCTTTCCTCTTCTTCTTCCCTGCCTCCACTGTTCTTGCAAATGAACAGTGGATAGTCTATTGTTGCTGGGCTGGGTTAGTACTGACCCAGACCAAAATATTGGGTCAGGTCTGGCCCAGTATCATTAGAAAAGAAAATGTTGGGCCAACATTGGCCCAATCCTTTTTTGGGCTGATTTTGGCCTAACTCATTTGGGCTGAACTCAACCCAATTTCTTTTAGGTTGATTTTGACCTAGCCAAGATGGGCTCAGCCCATACAATTTGGCCAGGCCCATCCCCATTATATTATTACAATATGATAATATTATATATTAATTAAAAAAACAAACAAACAAAATTCCAAAAAAAATTTTTTAATTTTTTTGTTTTTCTCAAGTATTTTTCTATCAATTTTGCTTAATATTTGTTTGTATTTTTATATTGTAAAAATATAAATCTGGTATTAAAATATCTGATTTTCTTTGAAATATTGCAAAAACAAATATATGAAAAAACAAAAAAAAAAGTCTTATTTTCATGCATACAACCAAGTCTCTCAAAATATAAAAAATATCTCATGTCATATTTTTATACAAAAAAAAATGTGTTAGCATGCATTTTGAGATTTAATAACCAACTTATTAAAGCCATGAGAACTGGGCCTATATTTCAAAAATACCAAACAATATTTTGTTTTCTTTTAGTATCTAAGATTACAAACTTATACGTAAGATGTATTCCCAATATTAAAATGGTAGTTCTTTTATATATAGACATTAGAACAGTTAGGTTTTTACCTGATAAGAAAATAATCTCTTTATTGAGGAGGATTTTTCTTAAACTTTAGACTAACAATTTAAAAACACAACAATACTCTAGTTATATCATACAATTAAACAATGTAACTTACATTAGGTAAGGCGTATGAGGAGTGCTAATACCTTCTCTCTACACAACTAGTCCATATGCTCGATCTTTGAGACCAGTTAGGGTTCTTAGTGATCAAATACTATGTGACGACTCTCATTCTCTCTTTCCACTGATAAGGGATAAGAATTCCTTATCCTGTCCATCTCCTACACTATATACACTTGGATTATACTAGGAAGATGCTCTTCACGACACCGCACACGTGCGACAATATGTTGAACATTCAAACCAGAAATCTGGGCTGTATTGTTAGTTAACTTGTGACTAGGAATTAACCTAGATAAAGGCATAATATGGAGTATTGCCCTTAATGAAAGTTGTAAAATTAGGTGTTAATGTTTAAATTGAACTAGAATCACCTAAATTGGAGCTATAAAACTCTAGATATTGATAGAAAACCTTTGACATGTCAAATTGAAAAATTTTGGATACCATGCACACCGAACCTTGAATTGAAATTTTGGGCCTGTAGCTGAGATAAATTGGGATAGATGTCTGCATGAAAGATGTGTGCCATCATGTTAGATTTCATAAGAAATAAGCCTTTTTCCATTTGGAGTTATAGAACTCCAGATATGGATAAAATACCAGGCATAGATCGGGATGTGTGTTATAGGACAAACCCGCTTACCACTGTATTTTGACAAAGTTGAGTGTATAAACAGCAGAACTGGGTTGAACCTCTTTATCCCGAATGAGTAATTTTGTCTTAGCTTACTAAAGAAATAAACCCCAAAGGGAACCGAGTTTTAACTCTAGTGGGGGGAGAAACACTAAGCAGTATTTTAGTACACTTGCCATGTATTGTTTGAATATAATGAGTTTGAGATGAAATTAATAGAGGTGATTCTTACATAAAGAACGAGTATGTAAACTTGTTAAAGCAAATGTTGATGGGAAAGTATTTGTATGGTGCAGGAGGAACGCCGAGCACGAGGTCTTCTATCGAAGGAGCTCACACGATCAGAGAAGCCGGTAAGTGAAATCCTGCCTCAAATGAACTAAGTTAAATTTTGAAACTTTGAATTCTTGAAGATTCCAAAAGTTATGAATGATATATGAATGTAATATGGTTTAAGAGGAATTCAATTTGGGTTGCTTTCGCAATGAACGAAAGCTAATGTTGGACTTGTTTTCGGGAATGCAGAAACCATTGGATTTGAGTTTTTTTCGCAATGAGTGAAAGCTAATATTGGACTTATTCTCTGGGAATGCAGAAACCGTTGGATTTGGGTTGTTTTTGCAATGAGCGAAAACCAATTTTGGACTTGTTTCTAGAGGTATGGAAATGATTGAAATTGAAACTTACTTTCGTATCGAACAAAAGCCAATGTTGAAATTAAATTTCAAAATTTTGAGAATATTAAAAAAAATACAATTGCTTTTGTTGGGGATGAGAGCCATTGTTGGAATTGTTTTTTCGAGATCGAGGAAAAACAATGGATTTGGTTTGTTTTCAAAATGAGTAAAAGCGAATGTTGATATTGTTTCCATAGTGTCAAAGAATGATGAATTTTGACTTGCCTTTGATATAAAATTCTGAATTTGTATCTCGTATGACTAGAAAATTGTGCTTTAGTGTATTTTGACGTGTTTCATAGTGGTCACAAAAGACATTATCATTAATCATGAGGAAATTTTATAATACACGATAAAAGAGTGGGTGCTCTCAACTTCGGTATCTGTAGAAGGTAAAATTATTATTATAATTTGAAAATCTTGCTTAATTAAATCTTATTGCAGGACCTTCACATATTGATGGACCAAATAACTAGAAGGCAGAAGGACTCCAGGACTTCGAGAATCCTTTGTTGTGCATGTAATAGATCTTGTAATTTAAATAATTAACTCTCTTTTGCAACAATACTATTCACTTGAATGTTTCATATAATGAATTCCTTAGACGATGATAACTAAGTACTCTCAAAATAATTTCAATGTATGTTCTTTTTTTATAACTAAATTGCACTACTCAAAATTATATATAAAACCATACATGCATGTCTTAGGATAATCATATATGATTGTTTAATAATTCTTCCTTCGAACTAAAGTACGTTTCGAAGTTATATTGTTAAGAATGTATGTGATTTAAATACCGCAAGATGAATGGATTGTGCAATGTTGAAAACATTTCTAAGTAAAGAAATTAAAATGAATAGCCTCTGTGGTTATAGAAGCCTTGAAAGACAGGTAATTATCGATAACTCGGTATGGTTAACTATAGGGGAAACTTTGCCGAAATTTTAGTAGAAATTTCGTTAACCACCAAAAGAATTTAGAAACAAATTTTTTTTACCATGTCATTTTCTATGTTGATTTTTAAGTATCTTATGTTGTCTCGTTAATCTAGATGTTACATAATTTGATCTTGAATCTATATTGTCTTTCTAGTTTTGGATAAAATGGGGTACAATTAGATTCTCGATTTACTATATTCTTTGACACGAAATATTTACCTTTACCACGTGTTTTATTCTAAATTTATCTTCTTAATTTCTATTAAATTCTTAATTTATTTTTAATTCATTCATGATACTTAATGGATATTTTTTTATATTGGTCCTAAAAAGAATACAAAGTAAAATTCTCATCTCATGGTTTTCAAAATTCCCATTAGTGCAATTCTGGCAAGCTTGAATTGTTATTTAAAATATAATTCATTTGAAATATGATTACATTAAGAATAATATATACAATTTCTAGAAAGATAATCTGTATTATTCAAATTATAGACCAAAGTTAAAACTCAAATATAATTATTAATTGTAGTAGTAATTAACATTAAACATCAATCTTTACGGCATCCAACACAATCAGAGTGAAATTAATTTTAAAAACAACATTAACCCAAAAAATCAGCGAACCAAATTAATCTAAAAAATAAAACAAAAATACCCTATAACAAGTTAATGAGTTAAACAATAACAATTAACCTAACTATAACAAGGAATCAAAAACAACAATTAACTAATTCTTTAAAATCAAAATCAAGTTAACTCTCCAAGCGTTTCACTAGACCCTTTTGTCCTTGTTCTAATCTAATGAGACCTTCGTTGTTGACAAGGAATTGGAAATCTTAATCCGATCCGTAATTAAAAAGCCTTCAGGCAATGTTCATATATATATATATATATATATATATACTTAGTAGCACTGCAAACATTCATTAGCATTCATCATTAGTCAATTGTTTAGCATAGCAGAATGGAAGAAAGAAGCTACCATCCCCAGCTTCCAGTTCCAG
>Ga0325403_1002164_pt1 | contig 17186 bp, 7 predicted proteins | sample PopdelMetagenome_19_FD_205665 | JGI IMG/M metagenome (GOLD analysis project Ga0325403, IMG submission 205665) | Populus deltoides microbial communities from Bellville, Georgia, United States - Xylem-PdKOR-R4 | ecosystem: Host-associated > Plants > Phyllosphere > Stem > Wood/Secondary xylem...
GCAGAAAATATCGATTCCAACATGGTTCATCTATCTGTTGCTGTCTGGTGAATTTAAACATCTGGCTACGTTTGGTGTTTGAGCTTCAAATACTTGGCAGTACGTTTTACTCCTGATCTTTTATGAACTATGATTTTGCATCTTCTGAGCTGCTTTCATTACTCTGTGGCACGGTTAATTGTTGATCGTAATCACTAAAAAACAATATTGATTTTTAATGTGTATCTCCACACTTCTCGTCAGCAAATGCAATTCATTTTTCTGGGGACTTCAAAATCAACAAGGTTAGATGGTTGTTTGGATATTTATCTAAATGATTGCATCACTTTTTTCAGTCAAAAAGATTCCTTAAGCCTTATCTTCTTACTTTACTCATCGCCACTCCACTCATCTCCTGCTTATTGTTGAGGCATATGCAAGTGAACAAACATGAATTGTTCAGAAGATCGTTTCTGAGCACATGGGTTCATATTTTGTTTTTGCAGAACACCCTAAAGCTAAAAAAGAAAGTTGGAGGGTAGAGTCACTTGGACTTGTTGTGTTCCTGTTGTTTCCCATACTATTTGTGGGGAGTTCTTGGATTCATTTTGTTTTGCATGTTTTGCAGCCTTTTCCTTTAAAAGGGCTGCTATCCCCTTGATTCCTCACGCTAGCAAGAAAAAATATTTTGTTTTGAAACCATTTATTTCATCAAATGATTCCCTCATGCATAGTAATTTAAGTTCTTGGTGTGCTGCAGATACGGAAGGAGGCTCTATGGGTGTGCTTAGCAATGAAACCCAATAAGAGGCAATGATTTCGGTGAGTCACTTCAACAAATTTAATTTTATACCTAAATTTCATGCATCTTCTGTTTTAGCTTACGTGTACTTGATTATTTCATAAAAAACATATACAGGTGATTATGTTACTGATTAATTGAGATAATGATATGGTTTATTTCACTTATTGTATGACATTTTTAATCTTTGTTAAGTTAGCCGATACATAGTTTGCTGTCATTTTTTGCGCTGATGCACTTGCGTTGTTTTATCTGATGTCCACATCATTCAATCCCAAGTCCCGTCCCAATCCTTGTTTCCTGCTTTCAGCTAGACTTTTTAAAAGTAATCCCAGCCCATGTTGAACGAAGAAATCCTTTTACTTTCCAGAAAGAATGAAAGAAAGGATAATCAAATGAAAATTTAGGAATGAAGGGAATATCTTCTTTTCAACAGATACATTATTATTTGAATGACTTTTATCTTTCCTTTTTATATTTTTGTTTACTCAGAGAAATATGGAAGGCTTTTCTTATTATGTCACCTTCTCCACTCATTGCATGCAGGACGTATGAGTTCTTTATCACAGCTTGCTGAATTGATCTCAAGGTCCAGGAAAGAGGTGGATGTGTCGCCATTGGTTTGGTATGTATTTCTGAAGGACAGCTTTTAGTGACAGTATGCAAGAGGCATGTTACCTTTTCTGTTTTTCTACATGGGCGATCAATTGAATTAACCTAGTGATGGAAATTTCTTTCTTGTGGTCCCAAATAACAGCATTGTTGAAGGTAGCTTTCACAACATGATTCTTTTTGACCTGAACCATTTTATGATCCATACTGCTTTGTCAATGGAAGGTATATAAGCTCTTTTCCGGTGTCTGTTATTTCTGTTTTGTGTTGGAAAAGGAATACTTGAATTCTTCAGATGCTTTTTAGTTGCTTATGCTTCACAAAGCCAATTTTTACTTCCTATATGTTTATCTACTTTTATCTGTGTAAGACGCAGACTTTAAGGATAAAACTCCCACTATCTAGATCTTTGACCACTTGGACACATACTAAACAAATGCTAAAATTTTCTGGTGCTAAAATATTGCTCTGTTGCTCTCCGAGCAGGAACATGTACCAGAGAACATGGAGGGGAAAATTTCTAACCATGCCCTTGTGCTGCAGTTTTCTTGTTTTTTATTTGTTTGGTGAACCTTGCCCTTGTTTGCTGTGTTAAAACGTTCTGCTTCTAGATGCAAACATCGCCAAAGGCAGAGCTTTTTTAGTGTCAAATCCATCACATAAAACATCACAGTCTGGTTCACAAAATATATGATCAGATAGACTCATAGACATGGTCATCGCAGAAATGAATCGGGACTAGTACAAAATCACTAGGAAGCATCTCATGTGTACGCATTATCTGACATCACCCACAGTTTCAAATATCGTACGCTAAGATATGGATTCGAAGATGAATGATTGTGGAAAATGATGATGCAAGTGAAGATGAGGACATTGAGGCTTGTGCTAAAGGATAAAATGAAAGTCGCCTCCCAGCACTTCAAAGTTCCAATTGATTGATAAATCTCCATAGAATATGGAGACATGGCAACAATGGCCGTAAAAGGACAATATAAGAGTAGGACAAACTACAACTCAATATTCGAATGTAAAGCTTCATAAAGTTCTTTGTATTTCCCTCGTCAAGATAAGATATTCAAGATTGTTTGTGATGATCCACAGATGATTCCTGGATTTGGATCCTTCCTCTTCTCACCGCCAGTTGGCAGCAATTGGGTTGAGATAGGATTAGAACCTACGGCTACTCAAACCCTATCCGTAATTTGCTCTGTTCTGCATGATTTATGCATAAAGAGGCTGAAATCAACACTGCACACTGGTCCAAAATATCCCTCGTTTTTCTGGTCAGCTTCTTCAACCAGAAGGTTAATACACCGTCCAAGCCAAGGGGCACGCGCAGTCAAAGTCCATCCATAATATACAGTTAGGACGTATGCTTCAGAACTGAAACTCACATGGCGGCGGACCCCAAGGATTCCTGACTAACATTCTTTTATAGTTCTCCTTGGAGTATACCTAGTACTCTACTCAAAATCGGTAGATTCGGGAACCGTTTGTTTGCTAATTAGAAGTATTCTCATGCACTGGGAGACCATTAATTTGGTGAAGAATTGTTTCTTGCTTTGACAAATATGTAAATGTAATTTATCATTTTGGGAAAAGAAACATGGCAATAGCAAGGACGACATCCACTTGTCCATTACAAATTTGGGGAAGCAGGCATTGGCAGAGATTGTTTTTATTCGTTGTCTTGTTTATCTACTGTTCTATGATTCTGTCGGGTGTCTGATTCCAAAATTCATAGATTTCTTTTACACACACACACACACACACAAGAACGTCCTATAATCAAGTAAGAAATTCAAGTCACCAGCTAGCACCATCCCAGCACAGGTTGTGGGGTTTAAAAAATAGCCAGCAATGATTTAAATTTAATTGCTCCTTTTAATTAAACCACGGGATCCAAAAGAGGAATTCTCTGATTATAAGGTGGGAAAAGGTAAAACGACTAGTCAGCAGATCCAGTGTTTTGGCTTGAATAAACATTAATCCACTAATAAAAAAAAAAGTGAGTTCAAGCAGGGAAAGGGTTGGGAGAGAGAGCAAGCAATGCTAGCAAGATGGAAGTTAAGTGGCAAGAAACCAGGTGAGTTTTAGGAGCTGTAGGGCATTTGAGCTCATTTTCCAACCCTGTAAACAAACCATGTATCACAGGGCATTTGAGCTCATTTCCCAACCCTGTAAACAATCACAGCCAACATCATCGTGTTCCTTGTTCCGAAACAACAAGATAATGATCCGCCGGGGAAAACAGTAAAAAATCGGGCTCTAGAAGAAGTCAAATCCTGTCCATAACATAAAATCAGACGGCGTGTTTTATATTTGAAACTCTCATGGCCGCCGCCGACCCTACAATTCCTAGTGGACACTTGCCCTCTCTTTAAAACACGCTACTCCAGTTTACTTGGAAAAGAGTAACCTCAACGCCCAAACGTCTGCATGGATATCCCTCAAAAGAAAAGATTAATTTGCTTGCACATGCAAGGATCGACTTCTTCATCCATCGGGAGACTGTTAGTCTAATGAAGAAATGCTTATTGCCTTGACAAACATGTATACGTAAATGAAAACATTTTGGGACAAGAAACATGGCAAGGCATGGACAAATTATGGATTTGGGAAAGAGGCAAAAGAGCTGTCTTTGACGACATGCGTTTTGTTTTTATTCGTTATCTTAATTAGTTCTTCTTACTATGTTCTTAACGTATGATTGTAATCTGTTGTCTGTTCTATCTTCTCAACAGTTTGCTCCACCATAGATTTCAGGGGAAATTAAATAAAAAAACAAAGAATTAATGGAAGAAAGATAGAAGGGAAAAGGTTCATGGTAACGAAATAAGTCCATGATTAATATGCTACTATCGAAATCTTAAATTCCGTCACTTATTTTTTTTCTTTTTTTCTGGCATTTAATTAATTTCCTCCTAGATTTTTAGATAAGAAACTTAATTTACTAGATAGGAATGCAGATACGGGGGTTTTAGGCAGAGTATATAACCTCTATCCCCATCTCATGTTCATCCATTTAAGTATACGATGCGAGAAAAACTCAATTTTTTTCTTCTCTGTAAGGTTCGGGGCGAGTTTGACGATTCCCTTTAATACACACATATATATTCTTCTATTATAAAATATTATAAAATGTAAAATAAATAGTTAGCCTATTCAAATATTGATTTTTAATCGCAATTTCTATATATATATGATACATGATGAAACACAAGTAATCACAAAATAAATTAGTAATTCATAACATTTTAAAATTATTTATGCTGAAAAGTAAAAAAGATTGAAGGAAATTTTTTATTATATGATGCGTTATAAATGTGTGTATAATGCTATGAGGTAAGTTTTGGGGGAGTAATGCTGAAGTATTTTTTAGAGAAAAAATATTTTTCTTACTCATTATTATTTTCTATTTAGTTTAAGAAAATATTTTTTATGGTGCTCTTTTCTTAGTTTATTTATGACTTTTATGGTCTTTTTGTTTATTTTCATGTTTTCTAACAATTTGTTAGGTTAGTTTTTTAATTTATTTATAAAGGATGGGGCTCCAATGTGATTTTTAATTAAAACATATTGTAAAGGATGCATCTTACATGAATTTGAGAAGAAATTTGAAATTGATGGGTCAAAATTGATATCATTATACTTTATATAAAAATTATGAAGTAGATTTTCAAATCTCTTCTTTACGCTAAGAGTGGTTTCGTTGTGAGGAAGTCCGAGCATGTTGTTGATAGATATGATATTTTTAATTGAAATGCTAGGTACATAAAGGGTAAAAAACTCTTGATTGAACATTTATAAAATCGAGACAAAAATAATTTGAATTTAATGACGAGTTCTCTTCAACTCGAGAAGATTGATGCAAGAGAATTTTTAGAAAAAAAAATATTTTTCTTAGTTATTATTATTTTCTATTTAGTTTAGAAAAATATTTTTCTTTGTGGTGTTTTTTTTATTTAGTTTAGGAAATTAAATATTGAGATTGATAATTTATTTTTTCCTAGTTTGTTTAGAACTTTTATTACTTTTTGTTTATTTTCAGGCTTCTTAGTTTGTTTAGGTTAGTTTTTGGTTTTATTTAAGAAATTGTAAATCTATTAGTGATGTAAATTATTTTAAAATAAATATTCAATAATAAAATTATGAATTGAAATCTTTATATATACAATCCATTTTTCAAAAATTTTTGTGTTTTTATATTTGTTATTTTTCTTGTGTTGCTTCCATTTATATTAAGAAGCTTCATCAAAATAAGGAATGCTATCATTAGGTATTTTAAATATAATTTATTGGTTATTCTCATAAATGTTGGCTAAGAAGAAAATTATCCTTTATATTTAAACTTCATATAAATCCTTTGAGGTAATAAAAAAACCTCAATTTTATTTTATTTTTTAAATTTCAAATCTTAACTATTAGGCATTGTTTGTGCGGCTCAGTCATGCTTTTTAATTTATTTTTGCTTTAAATTAATTGTTTTGATATTTTTATATTATTTTGATGTGTTGATATTAAGAATAAATTTTAAAAAATAAAAAATAAATTATTTTAATATATTTTTAAATAAATAAATATTTTAAAAAATATTACTTACCATATTATCAAACATTACCTTATCAGAAGAATTCCCTTCCTCCTCCTCCTCCTGTATGGTTCATATTAAAAATGGAAAAAAGATAAAAGATAAACCAATGGCTAGCTAGGAATGCATATGCAATCATCCACCACCTTCCATAATATCCCTCCTAAATGACACAATCACCCTTCACATTAAAAAAAAGAAAAAAAGAAAAAAAAAACTATCCCTGCCTTCTCCACTCCAATTCACACACCTCCTCCTGCCTTTTCCCCTTCCTTTTGCCTATATATACCTCCCATATTTAGCCATTACTTGCCAACCATCATCTCCCTATAGAGAAAGGAAACCAAATACTTGTAGCAAAAATGGGTTCTCTCCCTCATGTAGTAGAAGATTGCGGTGGTATTGTCCAACTCTTTAGTGACGGAACCATTTATAGGTCCAAAGATATAGGGTTCCCCATGCCAATCATCAACGACGAGTCCGTCCTCTTCAAAGACTGCCTCTTTGACAAAACGTACAACCTCCACCTCCGTCTCTACAAACCCACTTCAATATCACTATCATCCCCTACAAAGAAGCTTTCCATCATACTTTACCTTCATGGAGGTGGATTTTGTGTAGGCACGCGTGAGTGGCCTAACTGTCACAACTGCTGCCTTAAACTAGCTTCTGGGCTCAATGCACTCGTTGTCGCCCCTGACTATCGTTTGGCCCCAGAACATAGGCTACCGGCGGCCATGGAGGATGGACTTAGTGCCTTGCAATGGCTACAAGCTCAGGTTTTGAGCGACAAAGGTGATGCATGGGTCAGTGGTGGTAAAGTTGACTACGACCAGGTTTTTGTTTTGGGCGACTCATCTGGTGGCAATATTGCACACCACTTAGCGGTTCAGATCGGTGTCGGTTCGACCAGGTTGGCTCCGGTTCGGGTAAGAGGGTATATCCTACTGGCACCATTTTTTGGTGGGGTTGCGAGGACAAAGTCAGAGGAAGGGCCCGGTGAACAATTGTTGAACTTGGAAATACTGGACCGGTACGTTAACACACTCTAATCAATCTCTCTATCTGTCACAAATGATAATTTTTACATAGACTTTGATACATGTAGACCAGACCAATAAAACTATTTGAATCCGGTCAAACTATATATTATATAATCTAATGCAAACACAATCTCTTGGGCAGTCCTCCATTAGATCATATTCAGCACTAAACTACATACGATGAATCTGTTTGATTTATGGTTATATGTATATATCAGCCAAAGTCATTTCATTATGAATTTGCTTTCAAAAGATGCTGTGCCTTTCAATTCAGTCTGTACATGAAAACAACTCTCTGAGAACCAATGGACACACAAATACCTATCTTTTGGGAAGTGCCTCATTTAGTGGGGATGTTTTGTATTTTTCTCTACTTAGGGCTCCATCTTGAATATCACTCCATAAAAGTGATTGAACGAAACTGGTCAACCTTAATGTGGTATCTAATTGATCGGAAAAGAGAAAGTAGGAAAGAAAGAAAGAAGACAGCAATGGAATCAAATTTGTGGAAAGTAGTGTGATATCAAGGGTCAGAGTCAAAAGATACGGCTTTTTCATTGATCTCCACAAATGACAACCTTGTTTTTGCCTGTCTACTTGTGATATACAGACATAATATCGCTATTTACTTAGACTGCAAGAGTGGTGGATTCTATTAGTAGTGTTGTTCTTTTGAGAGCTTGAAATGATCAAATATCATTCACCCCTTTTATATCCTGCTAATGACTTGGACCACGCCATCATTTTCACCAAGGATTTTGATTGATGGTGCCTGTGTTTGCCCCTTCGTTGATCCGTACAAATGGAGGTGGTGTGCAAATTGATGCTTGGACGTATCTGTCTTGAAAGCAAAAAATGTAAATCACACTCACACCCCCACCACCTCACAGGCTTCGTGCCTGATTGCTCCACATGTCACATTGAGTTATAGAAAAGAGTTGGTGGTGCTAACTATTGTGATCCATTTTTTTTCTTTTTTGGTCTCACTTCCTGTGGTTTTAGTTTCCTCAAATTTATCCTCGATTCCCCTGTGCCTTCTACAGAATACTTTGTCCACTTGAGAATTCCATGCAATAATTAATGTAAGATACAAATGGGATAAAAACTTAAACAGTTAATAATATCAGCTCGGAAACAAGAAGGAATTTGCAGCACAGTTGCACTGACATGGTGAATATATACTATTCACTACTTGATTGATTTCCTTTCCTCTTTGTTAGTTGCCTTGAATATAAGGACAAGATCTTCCTGATTGTTTGGTGATAGTTCCTATACCAGATTCAGCGAGGAGTAACCATGCTATATCTGATCCAAAAACTAGGATAATCTAAAGTATTCCATGCAGCAAAAACCAAAAGCTAAGATCAAACGACAAGGTTGGCATGCTTTCTGGATGAGAAACACTAATATATTTAGTACCCACCTCATGTTAAACAGATAGCAGATAGTGGTGTTCAATTCACGTTTGGTATATGTGTGCCCTAGTCCATCAATAAATTATTATAGCTGGCTTGAAAGGGACAACAACACGTCTGGCCTAGATGAATAATATTGATGGTCAGAGAGATGCTGATTTCTACGTGGGATAGTGGTGGCTGGTATAAGACACACATACAGTACAAGGGAGCCTTTAGGGACAGCTTTATGAAAAAATTCCTCGATCGAAAAAGTTCATGATAGAGCCTTGTCTCTGCTTCGCTGTTATTTGCGTGGAGTCATGGTCATTTCTCTTCTTTTACGTATTTGAATTGGCCAGCAAGAATTTATTAAGTTGTCATGTTCGCAAAGTTCCAATCTTTTTACAGATTAAAATAAACGTGATCAAAGCCACAATTATTGTTTTGTTTTTTGTTTTTTTTAAAAAAAGAAGAAAAACAGTAGAGCTCATGAGATGAGAGGTCAAGCTCAGAGAATTGAATACAACAATTTGGCTTAGATGCTTCTTAATTAGTGGATTCTTGTATTCATGCCATGGTGCCAAAAAGTCTCCACAGCCTCTAATATCAAATTCCACCAACTGATCATGTTTCACTTAAATCATGGCCCCATTAATTAGTTCAATTTCCTGATGTATACAGTTCTCCCATTTATGATGAAACTGAATGTTGTGGTAAGTCTCATCTGGTTTTTTTTTTTTTTTTTAATGTAATTGATGGTTTTTGAAGAGGTGTGCAAATCTAAAATTTACATGTATTTATGTCAGCAGAGCTGCCTTTCCAGTGGGGTTCTTTCACATCACATGCTAGCAATGAGATGGTATGATAGTGCCTAAACCAATAACAACATAAATGCCTCCAAATATACCAGATAGTGCCTCCCCCAATAGCATCCCATCTCCTTATCCTGAAAGAAAGAGTTGTGCACTATACTTGAAGTTCCTAGCTAACATGCAGCCTGAATGTCTTAGAATAATTAATGAATCCATGTGACTACCTTATTCTTTCTTTTTGTTTTTTTGACTGATTAATCCAAGTTAAATCACAGTTTTTGGAGGCTATCCATGCCTGCTGGGGCAAGTAGAGACCACCCATTGGCGAACCCCTTCGGACCAGGTAGCTTGAATCTTGAGCTGGTGGCTCTTGATCCCATCATGGTGATGGTAGGTGGTTGTGAACTGTTGAGAGATAGAGGTGAGGATTATGCAAGGAGGTTGAAGGAGATGGGAAAGAAAATTGAGTATGTTGAATTTGAGGGAAAGCAGCACGGTTTCTTCACCAATGATCCTTACTCAGAAGCTTCAGAAGAAGTTATTCAAGTCATGAAAAAGTTTGTGATTGAAAACTCTAGTTAAATATTAATCAGCATCTGTCAAGTCCTCATCTACTCATTACTGGCTACCAGCTCCTGGTTACTTTTTTTTTTTTTTAGTATAAGGAAATCAATTACATATAATTTCTGGCGTCCTTACTTTTTCTAGTACTTAATTATGTATTAAATTCTAGTATAATAAGTGGGTTTGTAAATATTATTTTTCTTTTGTTTTTGTTGCTGTGATTTTCGCAAAAAAGAGAATGTGGACTTGCACAGTTTAATAGAGGTTGATGATTCTAATCTTGTAGAAATGCATCATCATGGGTGCGCTTTTATGACCATAATATTTGATAGCTATATGCATTTCGTTTGATAGTGAAATAACTACGAGCAAAGTTATTAGACCTAGTTGGCTTTTTTAAAGTAAAAATTAGCCACAGCTCGATTGGATCCTCGATTTTATAACTATAATATTTACAAGGTAATGAATGCTTTAATATTATTTTTGGAACTTGTTTAAATTCTCATTATCACCGTTATGATGTTGATCATAATATCATATTGTTAAAAAAAAACACAACCATATAATGCATAATATCAAACAAATACTCCGTTAGGATTTAAATATTGATTCTGTCAGAAAAAATGTATAGATAGAATCATGAATGGTAATTAGTCGTCGAAAAACATATCATCGGTGATTTTTATTATATCGGCTATTCCGTCAATGATATAATCACCGATGAATTTATTTATAGAAAAAACACCCCAAATAAAAAAAAATTATCAGCATCATTCTGTCGATAATTCTATCGTGGATTATGACATATTAATGACAGAATAAACAATTGATAATTCCATCGGTGATTGAATGCATATTAGCGATAGAGTTAAATCGTTGGAGATTTACATGTTGAATGCAAAACAAACGGAATGGATCCATCGGTGTATCTGGTAATTAAATCATGAATCTCCTTGTTCTAGTTCTTTACACTGATTGCAACCGTCGCATGAAACGATCATTCATCATGTGCTAGATATAAACATCCAAGATAGTATCTGAGAAGTGTGGAGGTCAGAAATCCCTCCACTTGGTCATGTCTTACTAGTCTGGAAGACTTCTTTCTTTTACATATTTCTTTGATTTTTTTTACGTCTCAAACCAAAAATCATGCAATCTATATGGCATATATAAATTGTCGGTTAAGATAGTGAAAAAAATAAACATTTAAAAAGAAGTATAACATTTTGAATTCAATCTTACTTAATGACATTGTAATTCTCCCACATCTTCCTGGCAACAACGTTGTCAGCCTTGTCTTATTAATTTTTTTTCTTGGCCGTCAATTTTATAAAATAATTAGTTCATTAAAACTAAAAATTGACAAAAAAAAATCTATTTTAAAAACTAACAATCAAGTCCCATGTCATAACTAATTTCTTTGGATATGGACACGAGTGTTTTTTCATGAATCCTTTTTGTAAAAGATGTATCATAACAACATCTGGATCGAGAAAATTTTTATTTTTATACTTCTTACATGAACATTTAATATCATCTTCACTAATAGTTTTCGGATTAGATAATGTGTAGTTAGTAAGGCCCTCAACTCCATCATAATAATTCATCATATGCAGCCTTTTAGGTGAAACTCGATACATCCAAGAATGATCATCCATTACTTACATGAATCCTATATATATAGAATAATATTGATGACAACATGTATTAATTAGTAATGTAAACTAAACAAATAATAGGTACCCAACTAATTAGCAATAATTGGTTTAGATCAAACTTATTCAATCTATTTTAATAGTACCTTTAAATCACTATCAATTTCGTCAAAAATTCAAATTCCTTCAAATTTATTAAAATTTTCAACTTAACAATAAAATTGATTAAATGTGAAACATACCCATTAAATAAGTCAATATTTATTTCATTATAAAACACCTAAATTACAAAATCAAGCTTAATTTCATCAAATGACAAAAAAAATAAAAATTTACGAAATCTCAATCAAACACTAACATATATAATTCACACATTCATACAACAAATTCCTATAAGAAAAGGCTATAAAACAAGCAAACACACAACTACATATACTACATAAAAAAAAGTCAAAAAATAACATTTTAAAAATGGGTTACAGCAAAAAAAAAATGGATAGTTTTGCCTATTTGATGTGACAAATCTTAAAAAAAATTAAAGTAAAACAGAGATACTGACATAATGAGTGTTGGAGTGACTGAATTTATAATGATGAGAGCTTTGTTTGTGACAAAATAAGAGGGGCAAGGGTGTTGTGTGTTGTTTTCTACAAAATAAAAGGAAGAAGAAGAAGAAGAAAACGGGAAGGGGGAAAGGAGGCGTTTGTTAGATTATAACTTAAATATTACTGATATGGATTCACCGACAGATATTAGTGACGCATATATTTCATCAGTAATTCCATTTGTAATAATGACATGTTATTTTTTTTCATTCTTTGATTTTCAACTGTAATTCCCTTGGTATTCACTGACAGAAATTCTTTGTCGATGAATACCAGGGGAAATAGCAACGTCATGGTTCGTTGGTAAATGTCACTGTAATTTACCAACGATAATTTTCCTGTCGATATTCAGTTTGTATTTGATATTTATCTAGTAGTGAAAATCCAATTACAATATTTTCATGAAAACTATAAATTTAAAGGATTGAACTAGCCATCGTGAAGGTATATTGTTTTATTTTTTTGGTTCAAAACTTAATGTTAATTAATATCTGATTTTTAAAATCATTCGAGAAGGGATGTAGCCTCAATTATTAATATACCTGGTTCAAATATACTTTTATTATCTAAAAAAAAATCTATATTAAAAACTAAAAATCAAACCCATTTCTTGGGAAATGGGCAAAGATAATATTTCCAAATGATAGCCAGGTAGTGAAGTCTGACTCGTAACGAAGCTGGATATAGAGCTTAATGATAATAAAATGGCTGCTTGAGCATTCCATGCGTGCAGCAGCAAAGTTAAACAAATGTACAAGACGATCATTGTTTTCATTATTAATTAATTAATTAATTAATTAATTAAAAGAACATTTAAAATATTAAACTTATCCACTGCCTTTTTCGAGATTTGATAGCCCCAAAATCGGCTCTATGCACTCGTGACTTGAATCAATTATTGATTTATTGCTGGACCGTCATGTTAGTACATCGCTACTCTAATCAGATAAATATGATTTAAACCTTATCCTTAATTATTAAACAATACTAATTAAGAACCTTGCAGCCATCAACTTTATCTTTTATTTCTTTTTTTGGCTTCATTTTTCTTTGAATTGATTACCAACAAGTATATGATTTCGTGGTTATCTCTTTATTTATTTGGCTACCTGAGATTTAGAGAGCTTGTTTATCACTGTTGTATCGTTTTTCTATAAGTGGTTTTCGGTTAGAAATAAGTTAAAATAATATTATTTTTTTATTTTTTAAAAATTTATTTTTAATACTAGTATATCAAAAAATCTGAATACATAAAAAAAATTAATTTGAAGTAAAAAACTAAAAAAACTTTAATTTTTTTAAAAAATATATATTTTTAAAACGCAAAAACAAACAGGGTCTTGAAATGATACTTTGCATTAAAAAAAACATAATGTAAAACACATGTTGCTTGTATATATCCATAAAAATAAAATTATTAACATAATCTTCTACACGATCTGCACAATATAATATTCCTCAATCATAACACATTTTTGTGATGATACTAGATTGGAAGGATATGTTACCTCACACGTAAGCAAATTCTACTTTAGGGCAAAAGCCTTACTATTTTTTTTCTTGTCTCAACTTTAAATCTAATGTCAAATGTTTATTTTATATATATACTAATTCATTTTAAGATGTTGATTTAATGGTTTTTTAAAATTTGTTTCATTTTTATATTATTTTCTTACATTTAAGTATTCAGACCAGTACTTGAGAAAATAATTATTAAAGTTCTTTTAATATATTAAATTAATGTAAAAGATGTGTGCTTAAAAATAAAATTAATCGTGGAAAGCTTGTGTAGTGCCACGTATTGGAAAAACTTTCCACAAGATTTTCTTCTTTTTTATTTTTCCGAACAAACTTTCCTTAAGATCCGGTGGGCCCAAAATCGGCCCACCAGCAGGAGGTGGTCGCAGTAGTAATTGGCCACCTAATCATGTGCTGTGATCCTTATCCCCTATTAAACAACAGTTGTACTATACTGTATACAATGCCATGTTGATTCTTTTACTGACTGTATGAGAACGAGTGCAAACTGTATTATATAAAAAGATTAATTTTTTTATTTAAAAAATAATTTTTTTAATATATTTTAAATTATTTTAATTCATCGATCTCAAAAATAATTTTTTAAAAATAAAAAAAATATTATTTTGATATATTTCAATATAAAAAAACACTTTAAAAAACAACCATAACCACACTTTTAAAAAATAAATATATTCGAGATGATATAATTTTTATTTTTTTTTCAGAGTATATTTACAGTTTATCTTTCAGAATACATTTTTGCTAAAAAAATCCTTTTTTTAATAATTTAAAAAAATTAATTTTTTTTAAAAATTTCAGGCAGATAACATTTTGGCTGGACTGCGAAAACGCACGTATTTTTATAAGAACAAAAAATCAAAAACAATAAAAACATTATTTCTTTAAGTATTTTTATTTTTATTATTAATATGCATGCTAAAACTTTAATGTTGTATATAATACAAGTTTAAATACATGCTAGTACTTTGATTTTTTATTTTATTTTATGTATTTATAAATTTAAAATTATAAATTAATACCCTCCTAAGTTTTATGGTGACAACAACATTAGTGATTCAAATATTGGCATTAATTAATCTTTGGGATTAATCATGGGGATTGAAAGTTGAAGGGTACAAAATGGAGGTACGTTGCCTCTCACTCTCATGAAATATCCACATAACTAGCGTACGTATTTTCTTACACCAGAAAAAATAATAATAATTAAAAAAAGCGTATTTCCTCAAATTGATTCGATTATTGTCGGTATGGGGGAATGGGGATAATGACGAACACAAAGCTTGAAGAAAAGAGTCAATTAATTCGCTTTCAGGGACAAATATAAATATAAATATAAATACAAATATGTGTGTTTGAAGATGATACGATCACATTTACAAGTAAGTAAATATTATTGTGACCAAATTCAAACCCTAATTATGACTCCAAGGAAGAAAGATGGAAGCACTTGCTGTAATTCTGTTGAGGTACGGCTACCACATTTGCACTATGATAAATCGAAAATATTTCAGATTCCACTGCCTACAATATTCTTATGAGATCATCCATGTCCAGATATTTTCTAATTACATGGACTATGGTGTTTGGACTGTATATATATTAATGCGGTCCAAATATTTGATTGAAACCTAAATCCTATTTTTCGACCACGACCCTCAAATCTTAATTTATGAAACATTATATATTACAAGAAAATAAAAAAAAATAGTTAATCCATGAAAGCCATGTAAAAATAACAATAAAAGGTTTACTTTAAATATTAATTTGTAACTTGTTTTATAATATATTGCATATATGTAATTGTTAAAAAAAGTGATTGCAAATATAAGTATAAAATGTCTAATCTCCTTTAAAAAGTATGGCATATATATTCATATGATTTTGTTTAAAAAATTATGATTGTAATTATTAATTTTTTAAAGGGGGATTTATTTAAAATTTTAAAAAGATTTATGATATAGGAGTCCGCACCCACGCACCCGACCTCAAAAAGGAAAGGGTAGGCGCACGCGGGCTTAGATCAGGCTTTTATACATGATTACTTTTTATATTGAGTAGATAACATGTTGTTTATTTAATGTACAAAAATAATAGTCAAAAAATTAGTTATGTAGTTTCGACCTTAAAGCTTATTTTTAACTGATTTTGACCTGAAAACACCTCTAAAACACCCTAAAAATCTAAACCATCCATTAATTTCAAACCCTACCCTAAAATCACTAAAAAAAAAAAAGTTTTCATGAATCTAATCTATTTTTTGTGTGGTATGATAGGTGATCTAGCAAGATCATCACTGTTAAACTTCTCTCTAGGTAGAACAAACTAATCAACACCAGAAATAACTTTATTGTGAGTGAAATATTGTCGGCCCATTTCCTTCCTCTCTCATCTTATATTCTCTCATTTCATTTCTGGCATGAAATGATTGTTTTGATGGCCATTAACTTACAAACGAGCATGATTTGACTCGTTTATGCGCATATCACTCTTATCTGCCTTTTATGCGCATTGCTTGTATGGTTTTAGCAGCGAGATTGCTGGGAATTTTTAGAAAGGGGAAAAGTAATGTTAAGTTGGATGGATGATTAATTATCCTGTAATTAAATATATGATATGACCCCTATAAAAGTTGATATGTTCTGAAATATAATTAAGTGGATTAGCCATAATGTTTGCAAAAAAAAGCCAAAACCCATGGAGTTTTTATATATATATATATATAAATAATTAATTAATTTAACATGTCATATCATTTTTCTCTTATTAATTAGATTAAATCTCAGATTGGGTAATTAAATCTTAGACAGATAATCCATATCTAGATTAACATGAAATCTTCCTTCTAATCTTCTCTTAAATTCAAATCCAAAATGATAGATAAAGAACAGATTTTGCCTAATCTTTAAAAACCTCAAAATAGTAATAATTTATTACAGAATAATATATATTATATCTTGTTACTTGCAGCTTCCTGTTTTGTATGTCCAAAAATTAGAACTCCAAGCTGAATCAGCTCCCTCATGTGTTTCCCTTCACCTGCTTGTTGAATAAAATAAAAGTCTCGCCTGAGAGTTCACCATTCTGGCAAGCAACCCGGAGTAATTCGTCGATGAAAGGTGTGTTTATTCTTACAGTTGATGTTGAGATTTATATATGGAATTCATAAAAAAAAATAGGAAAAATAAGAAAAATTATTCTTATATAGTTGAATTTTATCTATAATTGACCTCAACTATAATCTTAACCACAAAAACAAAAGGCACATAACTCAGTCAACTTAGACAGCTCAGAATCAGTGAATATTGACTCGTATAGCTTCAAACCTTACACAACATTCACCGTATGCCCTTTGGCATGCTCCTTGGCTGTGAATACCTTTGTCAGCTTCATTTGAGGAGGACGTACGCCGCAGTCTTCATGATTGGCACACATGTCATCGTTATTCTCACTAGCAGGCTTCACTTCTTGAGATCTATGGGAGATTCGAATCTCCATCGTCAAGGCTGCCCAAACCAAAGTTTTAAAAAACCTGGCCCGCGGAGTCAATCCGGGGACAGAACTGGAATGGACTTAAAAAAAAA
>Ga0325403_1002166_pt1 | contig 17181 bp, 8 predicted proteins | sample PopdelMetagenome_19_FD_205665 | JGI IMG/M metagenome (GOLD analysis project Ga0325403, IMG submission 205665) | Populus deltoides microbial communities from Bellville, Georgia, United States - Xylem-PdKOR-R4 | ecosystem: Host-associated > Plants > Phyllosphere > Stem > Wood/Secondary xylem...
GTTAACCGAAGGGCCTACCGAGAAAAACCTCAAGGCTCAAACCTGTCAGAACGCAAAGGGGAAAAGGCTTGAGTTCCTTTCTAATGCACCGCAGCCTCTGTTTTGTGCACATAACATGCCTGTCGTTTCCATATGTTTGTTTTGGAAGTAAACTGTCGTTTCTTAAAGCATCACAAAACTCTGTGCGGTACTTTCTACCTTGCCAGAGGCTCCTTTAGCTACTTTGTCCGCCTTCTGACACTTCCCGAACAGACAACGTGGGATCTACATCAAAAGTTAGCCGTAAAAGTTACTTGTTCCTGTAGAAAATTTGAATTGCTAATAGATTCCGGTCCGAAATTTAAGGGTGGATATCTACTTATGAAAGTTTTTTTATATCTTATTTATTATTTATTGAATAAAAAATTTATATTTATAAACTAGATATTGAATCCCGATATTTATTATGAGACTATTTTTTATTATTCAATATTTAGTTTATAGATGTGTATATATATTATATTAAAAAAATTCTAAATATTTTATGAGTATATCTATATAATAAAAATATATTTCATGCTAGATTTAGAAGGATTTCGGGTTAGATTTAACAGTATTTATATTCTACACATTATCCATTAAATAAAATAATTATTCACGGTATATTCATTCATTCAAAATAAGTTGAGTTAATACTTATCAAGTTTTAGAATAGATTTCCATTCTTATTCAAGTTTAATAATTAAGACTAGTTAAAATTTGAGAGGTAAAGCTGATAATTCACGAACTTAAAGCTGGATTGAATTGGTTAAAAAAAAATTCTTTTATCAAAATATTATTTTGGATTTTTCATGAAAAAAATAAAAGATTTAATTGATACAGGTTAGCCTTTGATTCAAGAACCGAAGTCTTATAACTATACGCGGTTTAACTTAGATATCATCCATGAATTAATTGTTCCATTTTAATTAGTTCAAGAAAAGCAACAAGGAGGAGTAATAATTCACATCAACAACGATACTTCGAATTGACTGGATTCGAATTCGGTGCTTCAAACATTATTTGCATTTACCTGTAATGGCAGTTGAGGGACATAAATTCTCCTTGCAGCATTGCTTGAAATATTTGACAGAGACAACACTTGCCTTTTCCACATGATGTAAAATCTGTCACTGCTATTATTTACTCCAATTTGCAAGATTACCCACCCACCCACCTTTCCTTTTGTTGGGTGGGCACAGCAAGTATTTAATATTTATGAGCCAGAAATGTTGATCGTGGGAAAGGGCTAAGCATTTATAAGCAGTATTCGACTTCTCTTCTGTGAATTTAATGCGTTTGTTACATAAAAATAATTTATTGAGCCATTCTGGTCATGGGAAGTATGCCAAGTCCATCACACAAGATGTTCATGAAGGCTTTCAAAACAGCTTGAAATGGCCAGCTGTTCCTCTGTAGGAGCCTCAATTAATATCGGTGGTGTATACTTAATTCTCCGAGAAAGTGCTGGTGGTATTTCCTACGTGGAATCATAATTATTTTAGATAAAAAAAAAATTAAAACGATATTGTATCAAGCCAGGCTGCATCGCTTAGGTCCACCGGCATCAATTACTAATCTAGTTCAATGATAAATTAAGGCTGAATCGGGCTTCGAAGTTATGGGTTTCCAGGCCGATTAACCGGGGGACCATCGAGTTTGGTAAATATACTTGGGAGTGTGGAAATATAAAGTATTTATACAAGTTGACTTTGCAACACGTCTGCAATATCTAGCCAGTAAAATAGTGGAGGACCTTGGAAATGCAAGCTATGGCTGCCCAATTGTAATATTTATTTGCTTCCCGACAATAATTGGCTCTTGCTTGTTACTCGTGACTCAATTCGAGGGTCTTTCGTGGTTTGTGTAGCGTGTAAATTGATCCCAGGTTGTTAGAACTCGTAGGTGTTTTCTCCCTGAAAATCCTCATTTTTATCTCTTGACCTGTTACTTGGTTCGAAGCCTCCATCTCGATTTCTTATCCAATAAATTTATTTTTATCAATTTCATTACTAAAGCATGAGAATTTTTTCAATTGGATCTTTGCATCTAGAAATCACCACAGTTTTCTAGTCGAAGATGTCATGATTGAGTCCTTCAACCCCCAACAAAAAAATATAAGATCTGGAATGAAATTTAGCAGGTATATTGGAGACTAATTTGAGGTTTCTCGAGAGCTAAAAAGTAACTCTTGAGCAAGTTCTGATTTAAGATGTAAATTTTATGAATGATTTTTAATAAAATCAATTCTCATTAAATAAGATTAAATTTCTACCATAATTTCTTCTTGACCTAAAATCAAGGTGGGAATGCCATGGCCATTATCACTCTCAGATTTGATAGAACGTACATGGATATTTATGCAAGATTTTTCAATCTTGCCAAGATGATTCGTCTCTTGCATCCACCAATTGTAGTAAACATTTCTCTGCTGCGTCTGACCCATTTTGGGAAAACGACATGTCAACTTACAAACCCACTGTACATAGAATATAATCATAGCTTAATTAGACTGGAGTTGTTAGAACTCGTAGCTCATAATAATCTTGCAAACATTTCACTTCTCAAGTAAGCTAAAGCACCTCTGGTTAAAAATCTTCCTGCGCCCGTGCGCAGAACTGGAATCCCCTCTTCTGTCCTTGTCAGGATTTAACTTCTTCTGTTTCGTTTTTTTATATATGGTAAGTACATGCCATGACATGTTTTTTTTTTTTTGGATACAATGCTATCCCATCTAAAATAGTGTTTTTCTGATTCTTATGTGAGATTTCTTTTTTATTTAAATCATACAGGATTTTTACAGTTATACAGAGAGCAAATTTACTTACAATTGTGATTTTGGTTATGAGTGAAGCAGTGTTATTGTTATAAGCAAAAGTGTTAAAAGATCAAAGGTGTAGTAGTAAAATTTGATGAATATTTGATTATTATGATTGTCGTTTAAGATAGTTAGAGAATAATATAAATCATATATTAGAAACTTACCTAATAATTTAAACTGTTGAGTTGGAATAGTTTTTTTGACAAAAATCACGTTTGTTTTTTTTTTTCAATAATTTTGATGTGTTTACATTCAAAATAAAAAAAAATATTATTTTAATTTATTTTCAAGTTAAAAAACAATTTTAAACTAAAAAAATAATTACAAAAAATAATTAATCAAAAAATATAATTAAACCGTAATATCAGAATTAAAAATGGTCGTATTCTCATTCAATTCTAGCAAAATCAGTTGCAATGAAATTATTATACTTTTTTTTTGGATTTGAGGAAACCCTATTCTTTAGAAAGTGTATTTTGTGAGTCTAGATGAGCAAGTAAAATCCTGATTATTTCAGACTCTTATAAAAAATACATGTTCTAATTTAAACTCAAAACTTGTTATACAAATCTCAAACCCTATATCATAAAATGAAATTATAACACTTTGATCAATCGGCACCCACAAAATAGTGTGATGTTGCATTAAGACAATGACATTCTAATTTTTTTTTCTTTTGTCGTGGAAGGGAATAGGAGTTTAATCATTACCATAGCCATTCATGTCTTTTCAAGATAAAATTCCACAAGGAAGAAATGGTCACGAATGATAAGATCAACTCATATCTCTCCTTTCCTTTTTCTTTTTCTTTTTCTTTTTCTGCAGAGATTTTCGTATCTTCTAATACCTTATTTTCTCACATTTAAGCACACAATTAAATTAAGATTCATTGAATTTTAGATGAACAAATATGATTGTACTGTTTATGGACTCTTAAAATTAAATCTAGGTTGGTTGATAATTAATTTTTATAATATAATAAAAATAGCTTTAAAAATCAGTAATGATGAAATTAGGAATTCTTTTGGATGAAATACGATCTCAAACTCGCCATCCCGCAATCATTTCACTATCTTTTATCTATCAGTGGCAAGATTCCCTGTTTACTTTTCTTTAATTATGATTTATTATTTTATTTCAAATACTATATTGACTGTTCATTAAAAAATAAATTCAACTACAGTACCTGATGAGTACATAAATCCTGAGATGAAGGGAGGAGGAGCGGGGTAAAAGATGTGGCAGAAATTCGTGCCTGAGCTGGACCACGTACACGGCACTGTCAAAAAAAGATTAGAGACATGTCATCCTCATCTTTTTTATTTTTTGGGTAAACTATATTCTGATCCCTACACACTCCTTGATGTTCCATTTCGGTTCTCATAATCTAAGAAGTTTCAATATTGACGTTGCGGTAGCGATTGCTTTTTAAAATTGTTTTTATTAAAAAATACATCAAAGTATCTTTTTATTTTTTAAATATTTTTGACATCAGCACGTTAAAATGATTGAAAACCACCAAAACAACTAATTATAAGCAAAATAAATTAATTTTTTGACAGTCAGTGTTTTTATTACAATGTCAAACACGCTCTCAGTACAGCTTTTAGCGACACAACAATATCGAATTGACCTCCCTTGATACTTTTTGTTAATTAAATTTTAAATATTTTATGGAATAAAATCATCAGGGATTAAAAAGATAAGAAAAATAACAAACATTATTCATAGTTATTAAACTCACTTCAGTTATGTGAGTTGAATAAGAATCTTATCTAGAACAAGTTTGTTTTTGAATTATTTTGATGTTTATCAGTTAAATTTGAGTGACCTAATGGGTTAACTAAAGACAAAATTAACTTGGTCAAACCCGAGCAAACCATAACCAAGTAAATTCCAAGATTTTTTTTCTTTTGTTAATTAAGTATCATTCTAAAAGACATGGGTTTTTCATCGTGCAAGGCTCTATTATTCATTCTTCATGTATTATTTTAGACGGGCAGTGCAAAATTTTATATTTTTTCAATTTGATCTTCAAACTTCTTTTTTTGCCGACTTAATCCTAATCGAAGACCAATTGATTTTGATTTATTATGAAAAGATAAGATTGAAAGAAGAGGAACCGAAGTGAAAAGGGCGTCAAACATGGGTGGGATGCCATAAGTTTCACAAAAGATATATACACTTTTATTACCTCAATATTTTTCTAATTCAATTTTGGTAAAAAAGTTGTTTTTTTTTTATTCCTTGTTTGAGAGATGAGAGAGAAAAGTCGTTGAATTTCGGTGATAAAAAGAAAAAGAATATCGTTGAAACCGATTTAGGTCACAAAAACGGATGATATTTGTGTCAAATGGTTCAATTTGAAGAGGAGAGTTCATATTAAGTATTTTTTTACCTTTAAAAATCATGAAAAAAACAAATTCGAACTCGGGTTGATTTCAATTTTATTTTTTTTTGGAGTTTGGATTTTTTAAGGCCATAAATAGATTTATCACAGTTTCTATAATGATTTGAGTCAAAATGAGTTGAAAAATAGGTTTTCAGGTAAAAAACTCAAGCCCTGGTTTTTTGGAAACCATAGTGGCTAGAATTTGGACAAATCAAATAACGCATTGTCAATTTTTTTTAAAAAAAAATTCAGGTTTGATCTAATTGCAAACAAAAAAAAATTAAGGACTCAATCGCGTGGACCTTCTAGAGGAGACCACGCGTGGGCCCTGACAAAATGGGCCAGATGGGTTGGCTTTGCTCCTTTTTTCTATTTTTTTAAACATTAATGATTAATTTAATAGTTTTATCTTTAATTTATATTTAAATTAGTACTTGTTTTTTTTTTTCTAGAGTCTTTTTTAAAAGACGATTATGTTTTTAGTTATACATTTAAGTTTGAAGAGTTTTTCTTATTCATCTATATATTTTTTTAAATTTTTTGCTTGGATGAACTTTATTTTTTAAAATAAAAAATTTATTTTCATATAATATTTCTAATATGTACAATATTGCATAATATTTTTTTTTTCATTTTATTTTATTTGATTAATTTAATTTGTATTTTTATTTCTATGATCACTTACTTAAATAAAAACATTTAGTAGACACAACTAAGTAAATGTCCCATTTTTCAAGATTAAATATTTTAATCTACATCTGTTTTTTTATTTTTCAAGTTTTATATTTAGGTATTGTTAATAAATTTTTATTTATTTATTTACACATATAATTCTTGATTTATTGTATTACATGTGTGTATAAATTTTTTAATATGAACTTAAATTTTTAAAACTATAAAAATACATTGAAAAAATTTATATATATAATTTTTTTATAAAAAATAAAAATATCTAACACGTGGATCACCAACACTTAAATAGTTTGTCTAAAACAGCTATGTAATGGAATTGACTTGACAATCACAAGTCACAACCCTCAACTGGGTCATGACGTAGGGAAGGTCGTATAACTATTTTCTACCGACTTCATTATACATCAGCGAGGGGTTGCATTGGAACTTTCGGTATTGATACAAGAAAAGATTTAATGGGGATCAAAATGAGGAATTACTAAATATGAAGGGATTAAAGTAATCTATTCATTTTCTTTTCCTCCTCATCTAAATAACCACCTCCTCTATCACCTTCAAGTCTTCAACAGAGCTTCCCTTGTAATTTAGCACCTAAGCTAATGGTACTAGTGTCATTATAGTACGAGAGGCGTACACAGTAGAGAGGGAGAGGGAAATTGACTGTTGGCTTTTACAGTTTTACCTTGCCATCCTGTGTTGGTGCTATATTATTTTCTTATAATTTTTAGCCCTCTTGTTGTTTTGTCTCAGACAGCAAAGAGTGTTTCAGAATCAGATAGGCCCTCTCTTTTTCTTGTTTAGGGAGTAATATTATTACTTTCAATTCAAAGAGGTTTTCATTCCAATGATGCTTCAGAAAGGTGGTCTTCTTGGGCTCTAATGGCTACCTTTTATGATAGCAAATCTGTGAGTTCTTCTTGTATTTTTCTTACTCTGCCTCTCTTCTTTTCTATTTTCTTTGTTTTAAGTGCTTCTCATTTAAGGGTTCGCTTGATTCCTGGGAAACTTTGAGAGAAATCTGAAAAAAGAAGCGATCTTGCTGTCTTCTTGCTTCATTGTAGATGTTGTTGGATCCCAAAGTTCTTTCTTTCAATGAATACTTGGAATTCTTTACTTAAAAATTAAGCCAAACCGTATAATTCTAGCTCCTTTAATGTTGTTTTTGGATGCTCTCTAAGATCACTGGTTTTTGTTTGATCTATTACATTTGCTTTGCTTTTACTGTTTATGATTTCAACTAGATCTGAAACAACTTCAACTTAAAATCTAAAGCCATGCTGAAAATCCAGATTCTCTTGTCAATGAATTTGGTAATATGTAGTCCCTTTTCTCGTGGAGAATTCACGTCTTGAATTTTGGAGTTAAAAGTCACTGGATTTTATGCAACTTTGAGTTTTGCATATTTGGTTTAAATGCATTGGTATGCCAGCCATAACTAGTTGGACCAAGATTCGCATAAAGGTTTGATCATATCTCATGATGAATGTGATTGTGCAAAATAGTATACCACTATTTTTGCTAATTATTTAGGATGACAGCCAGCTGGTGTTGCAGATGGTTGCTATAATGTTGACAAGTCTGCAGATTCTGCAATATGTTATTATATTATGTTTGAAAAGATCACCTAAAATATACTAATGTTGCTATAGACCGTTTGTGATTTTTAAATAATGGCATAACAGGGGAGTTGAAAGTTAGAAAGGAAAACCATGTACTGTAGAGCCAAAAAACTCATTGCATTTAAGATTCAGTTTGATCAACTAGAAATCAAGACCTAAAAAATAGACTTCTGTAGCGAAATGGACATGATCCACAAGATGCAGGGCTCTTTTGTCTCATGAGGCGCTGGAAAGGATATGATGTGATTTTAAGTTGGATCTTGATGTGATCTCTTAGAAAAAGCTGTCGTGTTAATTGTTACAGAAGTTGCTTTTCTTTTTAGACTAAGAAAAGTCTGTTGATTTTTTTTTCTTGTCTCTGCAGTTTGGGGGCCAGCATTAGTTGAAATTTGGTCTTACTTTAAGGAAATATGAAACTTGGATCAAAGAACGGATGGAAATCCATCATACCCCTTTGCTCGAAAGGCAAATCAGCCACCCGCTTTTGTTTGTTTCCCAAACCAAGATCGGCTAGCTTTGGTCCAGGCGATACACCTGTTTATCTCAATGTGTATGACTTGACGCCAATGAATGGCTACGCCTATTGGGCAGGCCTCGGCATCTTTCACTCTGGTGTGGAAGGTACGGCTCTCACTCATGGTTTCCAATCATGCACCTCACGTGTAGTGATTTTACTTTCCAGTCTGGAGATCAATTCATAAAAAACATGCTGCCCTTTGCCTATAATGAGAAAAACTGAGTTCCCAGATATGTTAATCTAGTTTCTCATTCATGCTATCCATCTAAGCAACCTCCAGCCAAACCAGTGCAATCCTTGTGCATTGAATAAAATTATTGTATTGGCAAGCAGTGGATTAAAAGCCCTATCCTGCTGTATTTTCTTCTTTTATATTACTCTCCAGTTTCAAGTTGGTTTAGGTTTCAAATTTTCTCATCGCCCGCCTTCCACTGTTGTGCAGTTCATGGAGTAGAATATGCATTTGGAGCCCATGACTACCCAACAAGTGGTGTTTTTGAGGTCGAGCCTCGGCAGTGCCCAGGCTTCAAGTTCAGGAGGTCCATATTCATTGGGACCACATGCCTGGACTCCATTCAGGTTAGAGAATTCATGGAGCGGCATGCTGCGAGCTATCATGGTGATACATATCACTTGATTGTTAAGAATTGCAACCATTTCTGCAAGGATATTTGTTACAAGCTGACTGGGAAACCAATTCCAAAGTGGGTAAATCGACTGGCAAAAATAGGTATGTTTTCTCATATAACCATCTACCAAGTACAAGATTGAGAAATTACTGCATGAAATCATCATCAGTAACATCAAAATGTATGTAACTGAGACTTTCAATTCTAAAGTAATTTTTCTTTTAAATATCAGCTCGTTACCTTGCTGGAATGTAGACAGGTTCTGTTTGCAAGTTGGGGAAAAAGAGAGGAAATCTCAGTAATTTACCTTGATCTTTTAGTTTCTACCATGGTAGCCTAAGATGCATGCACTTTGTCGATGTCAAACTTTACGTCCCTTGCAACCTTTAGCATCAATAACCTCTGTCAGGGACTCACCTTACTGTAAATGTCACAAGAAGATGATGCGTAGACTTTCCAGCCCCTGGGCAGAACAATTTCTATGGCATCAATTCTTTTGGGGTCGAGAATCAATGGTTTTGGGTGTTTCTGGCATAACCCTTCACCCTGGAACCGCTTTTCCGGGCAAGACTTCTACATTATGCAAGTGGTAATTGCAGGAAAAGTCTATTTCCGCGCTAGAAGGCCCCTTATTAAAACTAAGAGGCATTTTGCTTGAAAACAAGGCTTTCCAAAAAAATGATGGTTAATCATGTCAAGAAAGTTGTATCTTTATGTTGCATGACTTCAACTCCCAAGTGTCCGCAGTGTTTATGTTGATCAAAAGAAAGTCGTGTCTTTAGTTCTTAAATTGCATGATTTCAAAGAGTTTATGATGATTGTCTTTAATTCCCAAGTACTTGAACTCTATGATAGGTTCAATATGCAACTGCGTGCTTCCTCAATCCCTTAAAATATCTGCTGTGCGACATGACCCCTGCGGCCAACCTTATGACAGTGAGAAGAGAAGGTTAAGAAGTGCTTTTAGTTGCTTGTCTTCAATCTCAATGCGACAAAAGCAGCTGTCAACTTCTTCATTACTGCTACAATCACCTTTGAAAGGCTGCCTACCATGGGAATTGAGAAGGTCCATGAACGGTTCCTTGAAAGAAAGATGAAAACTACTCGAGGGTCGCTTTAGCGTTCATTGAGGATTTGATATCTCTGCATGGTGATTAGCGACCAAACCCTATAAGGTTAATGGGCGGGTTTGTTGAGATGAATGGTTTTTGTGGTGTGGTGGTTTTAGCACCAGTCTGCTGTTGCAAACCATTAAAATGCTAATTAAATTCTCCCTCGTCTGAGAAAAAAGCTAGATAACCATTGGAGCACCCTTGTGAGCAGTGAGCTGTGGTTTATCTATTTTTTATGTCAGTGGCCATTTTTTGGCAGACGAATTCATTGGTTGCCTGTTCTTTCAGTTTGTATATAATAGTGTGAGTTTGAGAATTTTTGTGGCAGAGAAATAGCTTTAAAAGGGAGAGGAAGTTTGCTCGTCCCTAACCAGAAATCTAAAGTCATCGAATACAAATCAAGTACGCAATTTGATCTGTGAAATCAAATTAATCTTTGAAGAAGTGGTGGTAGTGATGAGCCCGAGCCACCTCTTCGTGGAACAAATTAATCTCCCAGATTGCCCCTAAACGAAAAAAATGTGGGATCAAAAGCAAATGGCTTTCTTTGTAAACGCCAGTCCAGCTCCACGGCAATTCCAGAAAATTCAGGTGAATACAGTTGAAGACATAAGAGATACTATTCTGCTCATGATTCCTATATAATTTTAATCTTTTCTGTTCTGTTAATCTTAGAACCATAGAGTAAAATATACAGATGGCGAATCCGAATTAGCATTGTCAAAACAAACCTGCAGGAACAGGAAACAGATGATTCAGTTTAACAAATGCAACGTTATATCGAAAAGGGTTTCAAGGCATTCAGTAAACTCAATGAGAAATGCATACATAACACGATACAGAATCCCAGAAATTTCTTAAACTAGGTTCTTTGGCAAACATACACCCCACCAACACATTTAAAACCGTGCTCAATTGCCACAATTCCCGCGCAAGAGTTTACAAATCAATACCAGCATCTTTTTCTTATACTAAATGGTGGAGTGTTGCCACCGTGTTTTGACTGTTATTTATGAGCAAATACCTAACATAAAGTGAAAAGCTCAACTCAGAATAGATTTATCAGTTGGAAGCGAGGCCATGAAATTATCAATCGTCTTTCTGATGCAAAACACTAGGCAGGCTAATATTACCATTCAGAGCAGCATGATATATTCGCTTCTCGGCAAGTCCAATATCTGACATTGTTAAATTACCCTGCAGCCATAACAAACAAATGTTGATATATGCAGCAATTTGGGATAGAATGCTAAAAATTCAAATGAAATTGTAGTGATGACTTCAGACTGCATAATTTTAGGTCACGGTAACACTTAAAACTTTAGAAATGGAAGAGTGGGCTACCAAGAATTTATTAAATTGTCTCAAACAGTTCAATATCCAACATCAAGGGAAGTGCATACCTCACGGGCCATCAACCGTCGGACATTACTAGCATATAGCTTTGGATCGTCCTTTTCTTCCTGTGATGGGTAGTAAACAGGAAGCCATACTGCTTCCATATGATTTATGAATTGACAGAAAAGATAGAACACATGGAGTGCCTGCAAAATGAAATATATTATGAGGCTGAGAGCAGAACAAAGAATTTAAATGCAGATTAGTAAATCTGATTTTTCAAGCAGGGCATCCTTTCTGTAGCACATACAAAACATAGATTAAAAAACAGCGGAAAGATTCCCCAAGAAACTTCGAAACCTACTCCGCATACACGTTTGGTACATGACACCATTGTGGCCAGAAACCTGGCTGGCTAGTTTCTTCCCTGTACATGTGATTTATCATGAACGAAATGAATAGCTGGCTATAAAAATCTGATCTGTCTGATATTAAACCACGACCCTTGCATTTACTAACATTTCTCTAAAAGCAAGCACATATTATTTTTCACGGTATTGTTTACATCTTGAACTACATATTTAAATTCCCTCAGCTTAAATTAACTTATTTGAGTTCTTATATCACTTCTCAAGCTGATGCTTTCGCAACTGGCAATAATTTCAGATCCTTGATCCCAATCAAGTCCATTTTCACAAATTATTCATCACTCATCTTCCTTGATGGTTGGCTGACCAGGCACTAAAGTAGATGTTTCAACTTTTACAAAAACTATAGAATCAACCACCAAACAAAAAGTTCTCATCAAAATTGCATAAGAAAAACTCACCCCAGATATTGAATCCCAGGCAGGACTGAATCGTTGGTACGGATACCTCAGGATCACTGGACGCACAGGAGCTGTTGCTAAGAATGCACCTGTCTTAAACGGTAGAAGGAAGTCTCCATTTGTTGTTGTGCCTTCTGTATTAAGATAAAAGATGATTGACTACCTTTTAGGAAGCTGTGCAAATTACAGGCAGGCTATATCAACATACTTGGGGCATATAGTTTTGTGGTCAACAATGCAGAGAACAAGCATACAGCACCACGTGTAGTTCTATTCTTAACCATTAATTCATTACTGACTGTATGTGTTCCTCACAATTGAATTCAACTCGTATATACAAACAACCCAATCTCTTATCAATTGGAGAGGGAAAATAAAATAAAAAATATTCAATCCATTTTCAAGTAAAATAAAATTAATTATAAGCACATCAAGCAATTCATGAATCAAGCAATATTCTAGCTAGGAATTTAACAGATCCACAAATACTAACCAGGAAAAAGCATCATCATAGGAGCAGAGCTATTTTCATGAGATTCTTTAACTCTTTCAGTCACAATGCCTGCAAGGAGCGAAGGGAAATGAAATTTCACAAGCAATCACATTCTCGTTGTCAAAAGATATTAACAGTAGTTTTAGACATGCTCATATTCCATATTAGTAATGTAGAGAACCGTTATCATTCTAAACTGCATGGCTTAATTCAATTCACTTTTTCAGGCAAAATATATTTTAGGCATGCTCATATTCCACATTCTGTAATGCAGAAAACCAGAACTGTTGCTTTTTTCCCTAACCCAATCCAGTGAGGAGTTTCTCCGGTCAAAACACCCATGAGCTTTCTTTTCTAGGGACGATCTTAAGTTCTCTATTGCAAGTTGCAACTATCAAATACTCAAGCAAGGTCAGAGTAGTGGCTGATAAATATGCCACTCAGCTTGAAAATTACTGAAACCTGTGAACATGAAATCTATGGCATGCACTAATCATGCTTAGTCCAACACTACTAAACTAAAAAGATATACACTGAGAGAGTAGCTAGCCTGTTAATCTTCACCATGCATCAAACAATAGTGGAGTGTATAGACACTAACAATCACTGTACCTGAAACACCCTTGAAGTCAGATGACTTTGACTCCCGTTGAACATATACACAACCAAGGCACTTACTGTCAAAAACAAGCATAAAAAAACATCAGAACTTCCCCCCATTCAAACCATATGAGACTATATGAAGAGACAATTATCATGTCATTTAGCAATACCAAATGAAGCCCACAATAATAAAAATAAATTTCCAGATAAATATGGTTCATAGTGAACTAACCTGATTAGACCAACCAGAGGAAGTTTAGCCACTGATCTCTTCAGCGATAAAATCCAGGATCAAAATCATCACAATTAAACCAGAATCAGGTCAATAACACCACAAGAAATACTGTCAGCATAGGTAAATTCTAAGAGACTAAATCGTATACAAGAAACAGAGCACGAACAAACCTTGGCAACAAAGCTTGGAAAAGAAGCAGACATGTGGTACAAGATATCTAAATAGGAAACATGATTCGATATTATTGCCCCCAGTCTTCCCGGTTCTTCAGATTGATCTTTTCCCTCATTCTGCCCAAAAAATCAAATAATGGAGAGGAAATGATAACAAGAGTTAGTTCACTTGGATCAGAACTTAAACATGATTAAGAAAAAAAAACTACCATCATAATCATACCATTAGACATTAATTACTTAATATAATAGTCCCAGTCATTAATCTTAATGTAAAATCCAAATAGAAACATAAGCTAAACAAAGTAAAAAAGCATCAACATCAAAGCATAAATAATTTCACCACTAAAATCATTATCATCGAATTAATTACACTTAGCTCCAAATAAAATTACAAAAAGCAGCTGTAATAATAAAAATACCTGGGAAGAAGATTTATTTTGATCAGGCAGTTCAATATCTCTATAGCTTACACTAATCCAATAAAACCCTAACACGAAAAGGAGCATTCTAGACAAAAACCTCCCACACCAAACAATAACCGCCCTTCTCCACCCTCCCATATGCGCAAAATCCTCCTGCTCCTCCTCCTCATCCCGATTCGGCGCCGAAAACAGCGTACACACCCTGCAAATTATATAATACACCACCAATATAATCAATGCGAGCACAAATCGTATCGGCACCAGCGTAACCACCGCGATTCCTAACAGAACTTTCTCGACCAATGGTAACTCCCCACGTCCCATCGGACCGTACACGTCATTGCGGACATACGCAGCGAATTTTTTCTCCAGCTCCTCGATGCTCTCACCTGTTGTTGAGCTGATTCTGTTCGAGTCCGATTTAAGCAGCGGACGGTCGTCTTTCGAGTTCGAGCCATCGTCTCGGGATGCCGGGTCGGGTTGCTCGGGTTTGGGCGGGTCCGGATTCATGGATTTGAGCTCGGTATCCATGATGGCAAGAGATTATAATGATAATAATGATAATAATAATTAGAGTAATCAAGGATTAAAAATCATTTAATAATTGGATAGATAGAGTTTGGAAAGGATAAGCAGATCCGATTAGAGAAGGAGAGGGGAGGGGAGTTGACATGCTATGCTGTGGTGTGGCATTAGTGTTATTTTTACTCTCGCCAGGGAAGAGAGGAAGGAAGGTCGCTGTTACGGCTTGGCGTCAAATGATTTTTCAGCTCATGATATGTATCTAGCCTGTGAAATTTGATAAGTTTGTGATTATAGTCGTTGGATTAAATTAAGTGGACGGTTGTGATCATAAGCCAGCAAACTTACAGTTGTGGATGTGGGCCTTCAAACCAACTTGAACACTGCCTTCTGACTTCTGTAGCGTAGGACAAGATTTGAATCGTACATGTTTTTTTTTTTTTTTCCAATTTTAATTCTTTTATCATCGACGAAGGATGTAATCATTGCCAGAAAGGATACTTATAAATCACGATGAGGTCAGCAGCTGAATTCTATTTGCCTATTTGGTGGTGGCGTGCAAGTTATTTTTCAAAAAATATATATATATATTAAAAAAATTATTTTTTATCCTTCTATTTTTATATTAATATATCAAAATTATTAAAAAAACTAAAAAACCATTAATTTAAATACACAACTGCATGTAAGAATAAATGGTTGGTTCAAGTTATTCATCACTTGTTCCCTTTAAATAAAATCTTGAATTTGAGTCTTGTAAATAAAATACAGCATCACTAGAAAAAGCTTTATTTTTTAATAAATCATTTTGGCTCAACCAGTTTAGTGGGAATTCAATGAATTTTTAAATATCAGGGTTTAGATAAAAAAAAATACAAAACAAATAATCTCTACGATTAGTGGTTTGGAACTTGACATAATTCAAGTTTTATTTTGAATCATATTTATTTTACTAAAAAAAACATTATTTTATTAGAAAAATCTCAAAATAAAATTATTTTAATAAAAAAAATAGAATTAGATTCTGAATTGTGAATTGATCCAACCAATCTCCGATACAAGTATTGAACGGAATCTTATAACTAGAGATGTAAAATAGAAGATGAACAAACGTCGGCACGAGAATAAAATATGTTATTGCTAGGAATGACATCACATGAGATAGGAATATACCGAAGTGAATAAACACGTTATTATTGGTGTAATTTTCACTTTTTAGCCTGGTTAAGAGCTTGTTTGTTTCTGCATTTTAAAAGTGTTTTTAATAAAATTTGAAAATTTTTTATTTTTTTATTAACTTCAAATTAATATGTTTTTAGTGTTTTCAAATCATTTTAATGTGCTGATGTCAAAAATAATTTTTAAAAAATAAAAAAATATCATTGGCATGTATTTTGACACGAAAAGTTATTTGAAAAGCAACCACAACTATAATGCCAAACACTTACATGAAGATCTGCTGAGTTTGACCGGATTGTGTTTGTTTTTTCAATCGAATTGGGCAAACCTAGAAGACTCGGTATATTAACTTAAGATTCAATTGGCCCTTGTTATATTTACTTGAGTCAGCTATAATAATTTATTAAAAAATTTATCTAAAACAATATCATTTAATTAAAAACAAACTAACTTAAATGATATTGTTTTTAAATAAACTCAAATTAATTGGTCGTTCCATGAATCTTAAATTGGGTTTGGTAAGTATACTCTATGCTTCAGCATTTTACTGAAACTTCATTTTGTTGTGGGATTAGGTTGGTTGAGTAGACAGTTTTTCAAAAAAGAATTAATTTTCTTGATGGGGTTAGTTTTGATTGTCTAGGAAAAAAAAAACTAAACTATCATGTTCATTAAAAAATAATAACTACGAGGAGTGTAGTTTAATTGATCAGTTCTAAGTTTGCTCCTCAGAGGTCACAAATTCGAGTCCTATAAATTTCAGGGCCACTAGAGACTTACATAGTTATTAATTTTAGGGCCCGTAGGATTAATCGAGATACACGTAAACTAGTCTGGACACCAGGGTTAATTAAAAAAAATAAAAAGATGAAAATAATTTCCAAAACGAAAAGTCATTATCAAGATGTTGACTGATGATTGAGGGCCATGTGTTCATATAATTGGAAAGCTAAAATTAACAGCAAATTAGAAAGGATGATGGACGGTAGTGCCAAATTAAGTATTTTTATTCACGTAGCTAGCCTGTTCATTAAAAAATAATAACTATTAAAATATAGTTTAATTGATTAGATTCTGAACTTGTTTTACAGAAATCACCGGTTCGAGTTCCATAAATTTTGGAATTACTGGAAGTTTATATGGTCATTAATTTCAAGATCCGAGAAATTAGTTGGGGTACACGCAAGCTGACCCGAGCATCCAGTTAATTAAAAAAAAAAGATTAAAATAATTTTCAAAACAAAAAGGTTATTATCAAGATGTTGACTGATGATTGAGTGCCATGTGTTCATATAATTGGAAAGCTAAAATTAACAGCAGATTAGAAAGGATGATGGACGGTAGTGCCAAATTCAAGTATTTTTATTTACTTATGTTAATTGTCGTGCTATCTAAATAAATTCTTTCAACATAAATAAAAATTAAATATTAAAAAAATAATATATTAAATTCAAAGTGATCAACTTTAATTAATCCATTAATATGTGATCTAGGTCTTGAAATCTAATGTAATGACATAATATTTTTTTTAATTTAATTATATGATACATAAATATATAAAAAGTAATTTGTCAAGGTTGAGT
>Ga0325403_1002170_pt1 | contig 17173 bp, 2 predicted proteins | sample PopdelMetagenome_19_FD_205665 | JGI IMG/M metagenome (GOLD analysis project Ga0325403, IMG submission 205665) | Populus deltoides microbial communities from Bellville, Georgia, United States - Xylem-PdKOR-R4 | ecosystem: Host-associated > Plants > Phyllosphere > Stem > Wood/Secondary xylem...
ATTTTGCATTATCAGTGATCTCCGCGGGCCGATCCCCAATTGCTGCCAAGCAATTGTCTTTCCTTAAGATTGCTTTGATTCTCATTTTCCAGAGTGAGAAATTGCTCCCATTGAACCTCTCAATCTCATACTTTGCTGCCATTTTATTCACCGTGATCTATTCAGCTATCACCGTTTCACAGATCTGTAACGTATATAGAAATAGTATCGTGTGAATAATACTTCACTAAGTAAGTTCCCAGGAAAGATTGGAGGGGTCACAAACGGTCCCGCTTAAAACCCAATCTCCTTAGACAGAACTTCCTAGACTGTATTTAATCACCGCACTGACTTTCTATATACGCCAACAGTACCGTATGTAAACAGTACCGTATGGATGAATAGTGCCGTATAGGTGAATAGTTCCATAGACGTGAATAGTAACCGTATACACGAATAACTTTTGTGTATTAACAACACCAACCAAGCTCTGATACCACTGTTAGGATACTGGCATGCAAACCCGATAAGATAAAAGGCAAAGGATAGGATAAAATGAGAAATTAGACACAAGAATTTACGTGGTTCACCCAATTTGGCTACGTCCACGGACAAGTATAGAAGGATTTTCTAAGTAATGTGGGAATTACAACCTCTCTTTAACAATAGGAGAACAACTGAAATCTCTCTATTACTAGGAGAAAACACCTCACTTACTTTCTCACAAATACCTCACAACTTTGTGGGATTACTCTCTCTTCACTCTCTCTATTTGCTCTCAAATTTCTCTCTTGTGGTGTGTTCTATATGGCAAGGATGCACTGCCTATTTATAGGCAAGCATCCTTGCCTTTGTCTTGCAAAAGACAAAGCAAGGCAAGTGACACCAATTGGTGCTGCAAGTGGCACTGAATTGGTGCCCATTTTGTTGACTTAGCTGCACCAATTGGTGCCAGCTAGCTTCACAAACTCAGCTTGTTTTTTAGTTTCTCTTTTAATTGATTTTTTTTTCAATTTCATCCTTCAATATTAAGTTGATTAAGAATTAAATTTTTTAATTTATTTTGATTTCCTTTCTATAGGGTTCTCATGGTCTTATAACCTGAGTAATGGATTTGATACGATAACTCGGGTTGTTCCAGGTCAATCCAATATGTTGTTATTTTAATATTAAAAAAACATATCATTTTGTAATTTTATTTAGTCAAATATTATTTTCACAGGTTATATGTGTTTTTTTTACTAGTAAAATTAATCAGGTTTTATTAGGTAAATCTTCACATAATTTAAATTTTTTCCCACAAAAAAACATATTATTAACATTTAAATATATTTTTTTTACATTCAAGAAAAATTTGACTTTACCCTAACCATAGCGTGAGTGAATATCTTAATGTATTTTATAGTTATTTTGGGAGGCTAGAAAATTCCGCTAGATGTGCAGAGTGCAGACTATTTCCTTAATATTAATTATTGATCACAAAGATGATTTTATGTCCAGTCATAAGCCGCTAGAATTTGAACTGCCTTGGTTTATAAGAATATCTGAACTAGTTTGTCTCTATCTTCATTAATTTTATATATTTTAAAATTAATAACTATATATATTTTTAATAGTCCTGAAAAAACATAAACTCATAATTATTAATTATTAGAAAATAAATTTAAAATCTATAAATTAAATGACCTTTTAAGTTAGTGCTAGCCATATTTACTTGAATGATTCTTGAACTTTTCTTGTGCCATCCGACAGCCTATAATAGATATCCTAGAATTTATTTATGCGGCCTTCTGTCTCAAAGAATTTGGCAAGAAACGATCGGTAGAATTTTATAAAAATTTTACTTTTTAAAATTTGATTTGTGGTTAAAATAAATGTTATTAAACTTGCTTTGGCTTGATAAATTACCTTGGAATCTAAAAGATCTCACCTAAAACCAGGCTTAAGCTCAGTTAAAAAAAAATGAGTAGAAGTTCACTTAGTTAAATTGGTACTTACAAGTGAACTCGCAACCCAATTATTTTTGGCAAAATTCAATTTAATTATTGAAGTCCCTTTTTAAAAAAAAAAAAAAGCAATGGTGTTTATTTAAAAATAAATAATGAAATTATAAATTCACCTAAGTAAACTTTGGTTTAAACATGAATTACCAATGAAGAATCTTAAACTAATTAACTTGAAGTTAATTATTAGTACTCTCATTCAATTCTTGATTATAATTATGGCACATTTCACTGTTTTTATTGTATTAAAGAGCTCATTTGTTTTTTGAATTTTAAAAGTATTTTTTTAAAAAATAATATTTTTATATTTTTTTTCTTCAAATTAATTTTTTAATGTTTTTAGATTATTTTATGTGCTGATATAAAAAATAAATTAAAAAATTATTTTAATACATTTCTAAACAAAAATACTTTAAAAAGTAACCACTACGATACGAAATATACAAAGTATTTTGTCAAAAAACTTCACATGAAATCAAGACAACACACAAGCAATTCATTCTATCAATCTGGAATTGCATTACAAAAACGTGAAAAAATAAATGAATTCTGGAGTTAACTCAGAATCTAGTATTATAAGTAATTAATTATACATGCATCAGCTAGCGTTAATTTGATTCCAATAACACCTTAGAACCCAACCCCTGTGCTTCTTTTCCTGCGCCATCCTTCAGCACAGCTCGGGCTGGAAGCGCTTTCTTGAAGATGGATAAGAAACAGTTCACTTCAAGATCTAGCTAATTAATTATTTCTTGTTGACATGCTGATGTACAACGATGTGTGCAACATCCGGAATTTTGCATTGAAAAAAAAGGAAGAAATTATGTAGAGGTAAGCCGAGAGAGGAAACAATTACCGAAGGTAACCCCAACATATAATTACTCTGTTTTAGAAAAACTTGCCAACTCTTGGTGAAGCCGTCTTCTATGAAAGATTGCATGCATTCCGATGAAGTTGGACTGAGCTTTTCACGGCTGCAATCTTGTGCTACAAGCTCTAGGATGCTTTTTAAATTTTGCATGTGCTTTTTTAGGTCTATAATTCTATTGTAGTGTCCAAGTTGGCCGTAATAGAGACACAATCATTAGAAAAATGAGTGTATAGTACTTGAAGATAAAATGGTGAATCTTCCATTTGGCAAGGGTGATGTTTGTTTTTTGAAGATCATGCTGATATTGATCTCGTCTCGCATATTGATCTTTTTTTATATGGAGTTTGCGTGCAAGATTCAGAGTAAGATTAATAACACACGCCACTCATGTGGATATGAATTGCTAAGAAATGTTGTTTACAGCGAGAGAGACTCCTTTAGAGAGTTCAGTTTTTTTATAGATAGTGACACTAATAAAATCATGAAAATTTCAGGATTAAATTGAGCTTTTTGAGACTACGATCTTGTATTGGTGGACTATTGGTGGAGTGATGGGCTTGGCAACAAGTCTCATGGGTTGATGGATGACTTTCACAAACTTATATGTAAAACAAGTTTTTTATCAGAATGCCTCACTATATTAACGGTGGAGAAGTGGGTGAGGAGTAAGTTCTTTTTCAGGTGACATGTGGGGAAAAAGTAACCATGGACGGGAAATGAGGTGCCTTGCTCTGCATAGAGAATTTGGCGTGTGTTAGTGGATGATTTGTGACATTGTTAAAACTTCTTGTAATTAAAAATAAAATAAAATTGAGGTGCATGTTTAGAGGTTCAGGTTGGTACTGGGTTGAGACCCAAAAAAACATGGTGGAAAACCCATTTGGGCTTTGTTAGGGTGAGCCCGTTTATAGGATTTGTAAATATGTGTTGTTAACCCAAGTACTTTCAATTATATATTATCTTCTTGGTCATAAGTTTTTTTTTTTATGATGAGTATAAAAAATATTTATTTTTTATTTTTTATTGGTGAAGAAGTTTCTATTTTAAATTATTTAAAATAAAAATTTTAATAATCATATAAAATTTTAAATCCCAACATCACTAGCTTTCAGCCAGACCAAAGCAAGTGATGTTGGGAATGAAGTTGTTATCTAACAGGTTTTTATATGGTTTGCTATCAAAATTGAGATCAGATATTTTCATGTCTATTACTTAAGGCCAGTTATTCAACTCTCCTAACCACAATTTGGACAAGCACAGGTGGCTTGAATTTCAGCTCGAAACTCAATTTCAGACCCGGTGTTAACCGAGTCAGTTTTTTAATTTATATCTAGGAGTTTGTTTTAGTGTAAAAAAATACGTTGAATAATTTTGTATATTTTTTTATTATATTTTGATATTTAAGATTTGATGTTTATTATTATAATTTTTCTTTTTACTTTTCTCCTTGAATCTCTTATGAAAGTTTTATTATTTTTGATTTCACCATTCAATCCAAGTTTATAATATTAACAATAATTCATCTTTTGCATTGAATTGTTATTTTTTTTCTGTTTTATTTGTTGTTAATATTATATTTTATAATGATAATATTAAATTAATCAAGTTTATTAAATTCATTAGAGCCAATTATATATTATATATTTTTTAATTCAATATTTTTTAAAAAATATTTATCTCCTTTTAATATTTTTATTCTAAGAAAAAATATATCACAAGTCACCTAGCGTAATTAGTTTTAGAGGGTGCTCGACAGTGTGGTAGTGGTTGCTTTTCAAATAATTTTTTGTGCCGAAATGCATGTCAATAATTTTTTTTATTTTTTAAAAATTATTTTTGATATCAGCACATCAAAACGATCTAAAATATATAAACTATATTAAATTTTAACAAAATAAAAAAATTAATTTTTTTAAAAACATGATTTGCATCGCTTCCCAAATACGTTGCTGACTGTAAACATATCATCTTATCCCATCTTATGTCACATACTCATTTAAAGCTTGACACATGTAAGATTCACTCTGATGCCACCTGTGGTCAATTATTTTATATTTCAGTGCCTTGTCACATCAACAATGAAGTTACTGATTGAAGCATTGGTCCACCGCTTTAATTTCTTTCATAGCGAGACCTTCCCCCCATGCGCCCTTACTGATTGAAGCATTGGTCCACCGCTTTATCTTCCGGTGGCAAACCTGATCTTTCAACGTGTCTTTAAAGGAGCCACCATGTCCTATTTCTTATGGTGTTGCGCGTGACGACGTATAATTGTTAGATTGTTCTTTTTATTTTTGATATTTTAATTTTAATTCTTATTGTTTTGATTTTTTTATTTTGTTTTTATTCCTTATATAAACATTTTATTTATTTTCAATTTAATTCTTTAATTAAATTTTTTTATATATTTTTTTATTTCAGTTTTTATTCTATTAATTTTTAATTTTCTTATTTGATACTTTTATTTAAAATTTTAATCGCTTTCAATAAAGTTTGTCCGTGGTAAGACACACTCCGAAGCAACCTGTGGTTCAAACTTCAACAACAAAAATATGAGCTCTTTCTTTTCTGTTCATTGGTTGTCGTGCCAGACTGCAAAGCATCGTTTTCCTTATTGAAGCATTGGTCCACCACCTTTAATTTCTTTCATGGCAAGACTTTTCCCGCATGCACCCTCAGGTCAATGACGAAGAATTGTAGGGTTCTTGGTTATTTCTTCTGGTCGAGAAGTCTGTGCCGTGTGACAATCTATCACGGTATGAAAGATGTACGTATTATAGGGTAGAAATGGCAAAGGGAAGAGATGAAAGAAGAAGGATGAATGCCAACCTATTCATCTCGTTGTTGATCAACAAGGAAGGAATCTTGAGATTACTATCCTATCCATCAAAATCCTTCTATCCTCCTTGCAATTCCTTCCAAATTATGTGCTACATTGATTTTCTACGCAATTGAAGTAAGTTAGACTGGATTGCCTAAATATGATGAATAAAGCGTTGGATTTGCAAAATTATTTACAAAGTTTTATTATTTTTAGTTTTATCTTTCAATCTAGGTTTATAATGTTTTTTTTTGTATTTATAATTTTGATTTTGATTTTTTATTAATGTTTTTATTTTTTTCAATTTAACTCTCAAATTTAAAAATATTTTTGTTGCATTTTAATTTATTTTTTATTGCAATTTTAACACATTATTTTTATTGTATTTTCCTAATTTTTTTATTTTTGTATTGTTTTTCTGTGATTTTAACTCTCATGATTTTTTTATGCATAATGCTATCGTTCTTATAACCTAGGTCACTGTTTAAAAAATTAACAGTAATTGATTTTTTTATCTTATTTTTAAATTTTTTTCTTTCTACACAATTATTCTATTCTCATTTAATTTTTATTTTATTAACAAATAAGATCATTAATATGTTTTGAAAATATTATAAAGATATAGTTCCATAATATTAATAAACATTCATTTTTTGCATTGAATCATTATTTTTTTTCCTTGTTTTATTTGTTGTCAACATTATTAAATTAAATAATTTATTAAATTTATTAGAGCAAATTACCTATATATTATTTTTAAAAAATATTTATTTATTTTTAATATTTTTATGCTAAAAATAATTGACCTGTGCCTAACTGGTCTTTCCTATAAACATATCATGCTGTGCCATTTCATGTCACGCTTGACACATTGGTCAATTATTTTATATTTGAGTGTTTTGTGACATTAACAATGAAGTTACTGATTGAAACATTGGTCCACACTCTTAGTTTCTTTCATGGCGAAGACTTTCCCCCCATGATGAAGAATTGTAGGGTTCTTGGTTACTAGGCAAGATTTTTTGGTGGCCATATAATTTTTTATATGTTTTTTTATTTCATTTTTTATTCTATTAATTTTTTATTTTCTTATTTGATACTTTTATTTAAAATTTTAATCGCTTTCAATAAAGTTTGTCGGTGGTAAGACACACTCCGAAGCAACCTGTGGTTCAACTACCTAATTAATTTCTTTCATAGCAAGACTTTTCCTCCATGCGCCCTCTGGTCAAAGATGAAGAATTGTAGGGTTCTTGGTTATTTCTTCTGGTCGAGAAGTCTGTGCCGTGTAACAATCTATCACGGTATGAAAGATGTACGTATTATAATTTATAGGGCAGAAATGGCAAAGGGAAGAGATGAAAAAGAAGAAGGATGAATGCCAACCTATTCATCTTGTTGTTGATCAACAAGGAAGGAACTTGATAGAAATGGACCCTTGAGATTACTATCCTGTCCATCAAAATCCTTCTATCCTCCCTGCAATTCCTTCCAAATTATGTGTTACATTGATTTTCTTCGCAATTGAAGTAAGTTAGACTGGATTGCCTAAATATGATGAATTAATAAAGGGTTGGAGTTGCAAAATTATTTACACAGTGTAATTTGTTGATTTGATACATCTCAAACTGTGAATTGACACTGCATTAGTAACTAAGAACTTAGAAGGTGAATTGACAGAAAAGAAGAAGAAGAGGAAGAGGCTAGTACTAAACCAATAATTTTACACATAATCCATGAACCTAACTGGTCACAACATTTTCCTTCATTATTGCTCACTAATATGTAATTACTGAAAAGTGTAAATTTCTGATCACTCGATTTCTGAGATGGCTGCCAACTCTTGGTGAAGACGTCTCGCTGGCATGCGGCCTGCACTGGTTCTCTTAGGGACAGAGGAGCTAAAAGGATCAGGAGGCTTTGTTAAGTTTTCTCCTTCCCCTTCAAGCATTTGGACAACAGTTTTCATGGAAGGACGCTCTGCTGGGTTCCACTGAATGCACCATAGTCCCACAATTGCTAGTTTCTTTGCAATTTTAGCATCTTCTTCTCCATCGATATGAAACCGCAGGTCTTCTTCCTTTTCTAAGAGATTATAAATCCATTCCGGGAAGTATATCTGGTCGCCATTTTCTGCTGTATCATCGACGTTCTTCCTTCCTCCAACCATTTCCAACACTAACATCCCAAAGCTGTAAACATCTGATTTATAGGAAACATTCCCGAAGTTCCTCGAGAACACTTCTGGGGCAATGTAGCCAACAGTCCCCCTAGCAGTCGTCATGGAAATAGCACTTTTATCCTTGGAACACAACTTAGCCATCCCAAAATCGGCGATTTTGGGATTGAATTCGTTGTCAAGCAGGATATTCTGTGGTTTGATATCAAAATGGAGGATTCTTTGATCACACCCCTGGTGAAGATATTCAATCCCCTTGGCTATGCCTAGAGCAACACGATTCAACCTTTCCCAGCCAAGGAAATGGTTCCTTGAGTCTGCTGAGGATATGAACTTCTGTAATGAGTCATTTGGCAAGTACTCATAAACTAGAGCTCGTCTAAATCCATCAGCACAGAAACCGATCAAGCGAACAACATTGACATGGTGGATCCTTGCCATTGTTCCCACTTCATTGATGAATTCCTCCCCTTTTCCTATGGAATTATTGAGGAGCTTCACAGCTACAGCAATTTCATTGGTTAGCTTTCCTTTGAACACGGTTCCATAAGCTCCTTGGCCCAATTCATCACCGAATTGATTTGTGATCCTCTTGAGATCAGCATAGGAGTACCTAGTGGGATTCAGTGATCTGTAATCATCCAGAAACATTTCAACCCTGGCTTGGTATTCTCTTTGTGTTTTATCGTTGCTATAGGCGCGGTAGAGTGCAATAATCACTATTGCAAAAAGGAAGAATCCTAAAATCACACCTGCATATCAATCTGGATATCAACCTGCATATCAATTGGTGTTTATTTAAAAAAAATAATGAAATTATGAATTCACCTAAGTAAACTTTGGTTTAAACTTGAATTACTAATGAAGAATCTTGAACTAATTAACTTGAAGTTAATTATTAGTACTCTCATTCAATTCTTCATTATAATCATGGCACATTTAACTGTTTTTATTGTATTAAAGAGCTCATTTGTTTTTTGAATTTTAAAAGTATTTTTTTAAAAAATAATATTTTTTTTTCAAATTAATTTTTTAATGTTTTCAGATTATTTTATTATGTGCTGATATAAAAAATAAATTAAAAATTATTTTAATATATTTTTAAATAAAAATAATTTTAAAAATAACCTCCACGGTACCAAACATACAAAGTATTTTGTCAAAAAACTTCACATGAAATCAAGACAACACACAAGCAATTCATTCTATCAATCTGGATCCAATTGCATTACAAAAACGTGAAAAAATAAATAAATTCTGGAGTTAACTCAGAATCTAGTATTATAAGTAATTAATTATACATGCAGCAGCTAGCGTTAATTTGATTCCAATCACACCTTAGAACCCAACCCCTGTGCTTCTTTTCCTGCGCCATCCTTCAGCACAGCTCGGGCTGGAAGGACTTTCTTGAAGATGGATAAGAAACAGTTCACTTCAAGATCTAGCTAAATAATTATTTCTTGTTGACATGCTGATGTACAACGATGTGTGCAACATCCGGAATTTTGCACTGAAAAAAAAAGAAGAAATTATGTAGAGGTAAGCCGAGAGAGGAAACAATTACCGAAGGTAACCCCAACATATAATTACTCTGTTTTAGAAAAAGCTGCCAACTCTTGGTGAAGCCGTCTTCCATGAAAGATTGCATGCATTCCGATGAAGTTGGACTGAGCTTTTCACGTTTGCAATCTTGTGCTACAAGCTCTAGGATGCTTTTTAAATTTTGCATGTGCTTTTTTAGGTCTATAATTCTATTGTAGTGTCCAAGTTGGCCATAATAGAGACACAATCATTAGAGAAATGAGTGTATAGTACATGAAGACAAAATGGTGAATCTTCCATTTGGCAAGGGTGATGTTTGTTTTTTGAAGATCATGCTGATATTGATCTTCTTTTATAAGGAGTTTGCGTGCAAGATTCAGAGTAAGATTAATAACACACGCCACTCATATGGATATGAATTGCTAAGAAATGTTGTTTACAGCGAGAGAGACTCCTTTAGAGAGTTCAGTTTTATTTCTATAGACAGTGTTACTAGTAAAGTCATGAAAATTTCAGGATTAGATTGAGCTTTTTGAGACTACGATCTTGGATTGATGGAGTGATGGCCTTGGTCACAAGTCTCTTGGGTTGATGGATGACTTCCTAAAACTTGCATGTAAAACAAGTTTTTTTATCATAATAGAGGGTCCTTTTATTTTTAAGTTAGTAAACATAGGAAGAGTAATTTATAAGAAAGAGATGAAAACCAAAAATATATGGAGTTTATGAATCGGTGAAGCTGATAATGAATTTTAATTGTCTAAATATTTACTTTGTGACCCGAGATATTTAAAAACTCTGGTCACATAATCTTATCTCGTGGAGTGCAATGTAATGATGAAGAATATCTAAAAATTTAAGTCATTAATTATTGAGTCTTGTCATGTCATTGATGGAAAAGTTGCTCGTTATTAGTTGTGTTGCCTCAATTTATTAATGGTGGAGGTGAGGAGTAAGTTCTCATTCAGGTGACATATAGGGAATAAGTAACCATGGACGGGAAATGAGGTGCATTGCTCTACATAGAGAATTTGGCGGGTGTTAGTGGATGGTTTGTGACATTGTTAAAACTTCTTATAATTAAAAAATAAATAAATTGAGGTGCATGTTTAGAGGTTGTATTGTTGTCAAAATCGCGAGTTGACTCTTAAAATTTTATGATTTTACAAGTCAACATGTATATAACATGTGAAATCGGGTTAAAAACTCGAACACGGTCAAACTCGGTTAAATCGAGTAAAATCAGACCGATTTTACGAGTTTGACAAAAATAAAAAAATTATTGATAATTTTAACAATGCTGAAATAGAGTGTTATGCGACCGAAAATGATTTAGAGATTCAGGATGATGTCAATCTGGATAATTCAAGGAGTTAGGAGTTAAATATTGTTGAGAGTATTAGTATTGGTGTTGATATTAATAATGACACTAATGTTCACAATATCAATGCTGGTACTAGTAGTAGCAGTAATAATCCTTTAGATGATAATGATTTTGATGAATGTTTTAGGAATAACAAGAAAGATAAAAGCAATGAGACTGATTTTAGTTTACGTGACACACTAATAGATTGTTTGTTTTAGGTTTGTTAATTTTTAGTTAATGAAATTCTATGGACATAATTGTACTGTATTGTATTTTGAAGTTATTTAAATCATGTATAAATTTTTATTTGAACTATGTATTTTAAGGTGTTTGAACTTTTATATTGGTTGTTGCACTTTTATTTTAATTGTGTTATATTATTATTTACTATTTGATTGAAATTGTTAATATATGATTAGTTAAAATATTTTACTTATGAGTTTACGATTTGAGTTTATTATCCGAGTTTATATTATATATTTTGTATCGTGTTAAAAAAATATTTTTAACAACTTTGAGAGGTTAATATTGGGTTGAGACCCAAAAAAAACATGGTGGAAAACCGATTTGAGCTTTTTGACGTTGAGCTCGTTTATAGGATTTTTAAATATGTGTTGTTAACCCAAGTACTTTCAATTTTAATATATACAAGTTAGATTTATGAAATTATTATTTTATATTTATATAATGTTAGATCTTATCTTGTATTGGTGTAAATATTTTATATGACATATGATTGGTTAATTATTTATTTTATTCTTAAATATATTTGGATAAATGATTTAATAACTAAATAAATCTTAATTTAATTATATTATCTTCTTGGCCATGAGTTTTTTTTTATCATGAGTATAATTAATATTTTTTTTATCATTTTTTTTTAGTTTAACGTGGGTGTCCGGGCCAGCTTGTGCGCACCTCGACTAATCCCACGGGCCCTGAAGTTAACGACCATGTAAGCCTCCAGTGGCCATCATATGAGCAACCACACGGCTCGAACCTGAGACCACAGAAAGAGCAAACCTCTTGGTCCCAAGCTCTTGCCACTGGGCTACCACCTAGATGATTTTTTTTTTCCATTTTTGATTGGCGAAGAAGTTGCTATTTTAATACTCATATAAAATTTTCAATCCCAACATCACTAGCTTTAAGCCAGACCAAAGCTAGGGATGTTGGGATTGAAGTTGTTATGTAGCAGGTTTTTATATGGTTTGATATCAAAATTGAGATCAGATATTTTCATGTCTACTACTTAAGGCCAGTTATTCAACTCTCCTAACCACAACGTTATTTCTTCCCACCACAATCCCAAACAATTAGACAAGACTTTGAGAGGAAGAAAGGTTTTCTTTCTTTTTTTATGATAATACATATTTTTTAAAAAATATTTTTTTAGATGTTTGGGACATGCTCAAGTGGTTGGAATTTCAACTCCAAACTTCATCCCAAACCTGGTGTTAAACGAGTCAGTTTTTAAATTTATATCTAGAAGTTTGTTTTAGTGTAAAAAAACACGTTGAATAATTTTGTATATTTTTTTTTTATTATATTTTGATGTTTAAGATTTGATGCTTATTATTATGATTTTTTTTTTATATTTTTTTCTTAAATCTCTTAAGAAAATTTTATTGTTTTTTGTTTCACCTTTCAATTCAAGTTTATAATATTGACAATCGTTTATTTTTTACATTGAATCATTATTTTTTTTCTGTTTTATTTGTTGTCGATATCATATTTTCTAATGATAATATTAAATTAATTAAGTTTATTAAACTCGTTAGAGCCAATTATCTATAAATTATATATTTTTTATTTTTTAAAAAATATTTATCTCCTTTTAATATTTTTATTCTAAGAAAAAATATATAGCAAGTCACCTAACCTAACTAGTCTTAACTATGAACGTATCATCTTATCCCATCTCATGTCACATACTCATTTACACATGTAAGATTCACTCTGATGCAACCTCTGGTCATTTATTTTATATTTCAGTGCTTTGTGACATCAACAATGTCATGTTACTGATTGAAACATTGGTCCACTACCTTTAATTTCTTTCATGGCAAGACTTTCCCCCATGCGCCCTCAGGTCAATGATGAAGAATTGTAGGGTTCTTGGTTATTTCTTCTGGTCAAGAAGTCTGTGCCTTGTAACAATCTATCACGGTATGAAAGATGTACGTATTATAGGGTAGAAATTAATGGCAAAGGGAAGAGATGAAAGAAGAAGGATGAATGCCAACCTATTCATCTCGTTGTTGATCAACAAGGAAGGAACTTGATGGAAATGGACCCTTGAGATTACTATCCTATCCATCAAAATCCTTCTATCCTCCCTGCAATTCCTTCAAAATTATGTGTTACATTGATTTTCTTCGCAATTAAGTAAGTTAGACTAGATTGCCTAAATATGATGAATAAAGGTTGGATTTGCAAAATTATTTGCACAGTTTAAATTTAACATCTTAAACTCTAATCTTTCTACTCCTTTTTAGGTATATAAAAGTTTTTCAAAGACCAACCATATTCCTATCAGGTAAGAGATATTTATCTCTCACTAAATATTATCAAGATAATTACACGGCGGGCTCTCTTTTTTATAAAAGAACAAGATTTGTAGGTTATAAATACATATATTTTCAGAGTATCTTTTTAGAATATTTAGCCTTTATGATGTTAAAGGTTTACGATTTCCAATTTTCTACTGCATTTATATTTTCAGAGTATCTTTTTAGAATATTTTTATATTTTATTTCTCTCAAAAGATACTAACTTTATCATCGGAGGATCTTTAAGTCCCCCAATTAAAATTATTTTATTGCAGGTATCCAAGATCTTCTTGGTGAATTTAAAATATTTTAGATTAAAAAAAATCCAAATATTTTAACATATTAATAAACCACTATCCCTAACATCAAATACCTTTTTATTTTATATTATTGAATTTTTAAACTTCATCATCTTCATATTTCTTTCAAACGCTTGGCCCACTTGTTTCGCTGCCGGCAATACGTATCTTCTAGTCCAAGAACACTTGTGTACAGGCCTTTCTAGAAGAGCGTCCTCTCTCAACAAATGACTGGTGTGCTTGCTCTGTTCTTTGTCTAATCTTGGGTTCATTTCTTAGTCCATTTCTTAATTTGTGTTTGGTATGCATTATAGATACTTTTTTAAATAATTTTAATTGAAAACAAATCAAATGATATTTTTTAATTTTATTTTTAATATTAGTAAATCAAAATAATTGATAAATACTTAAATAATATCAATGAGATGCTTTTTTAAATAAAAACTAATTTTAGAAATATTTTAAAAGTCTTGAAAAACAAATGAAATCACGAAAACAAACACTCCCAGGGATTGTTTATTTTTGTGTTTTAAAAGTGTTTTTAATAAAATTTAATTTTTTTTATTTACTTAAAATTAAAACACGTCAATTAAAAGATATTAAATAATAAAAGAAAACATCCAAGTTTAACATCATAAAATAATAATAAATTAGTTCATTGTATAGAGAACAGTAAATTTGTCTTAATAAAAAATTAAATGAAATCAAAGATATGAAAGTGAAATAAAACAATAAGTGATGCCTAATCCTTTGATCTCCCAACAACAATCTTTTAGCAATATTTTGTTGAAAAATTGTACCTCTAATCTTACAGTCTCTTTTTTAGTTTTATTGTCTTCATTTGTATTCTATCATTTGAGTTTTCAGACTTGTAGGTAAACATAAATGCATCTAGTAACAATTTCTCTAAGTTTTTTTATATTGAATTTATGAAGAGAATTTCAAGAAGTTAATTACAAATTTATATAAACTCTTGTATTAAAACAATCAAATTATATTATGAAATTAATTTTATTATTAATACTGCCTGAACTCAGAATTTGTGATCTAAATGGTTAATTTTACCATGGTCTTGGGGAGTTTTTTTACCTTTTTTAATCTGAAAGATATTCATCTTGAAATTCCATTAGAAAAGAATATCACAAATGAAAGGCAAATATATTGTCCTTTTACAGAGAAAGGAAAGAGGCCTCTAGGTTCCAATCAAAGAGCAGTCAAGGAATTCCCAAGCAGGAGTATGTGATTAACATGTCAACCCTCTTTAGTGTTGTCAAATCCATGGTCTTGATGAAGACTTACCAAAAATAATTTTCAATTGTCGATGCTCCATAGAGTGCTTAAGGCACGAGCCACTCTCTCCCAGGGAAGCAATGATTTTTAGAAAGCTTTACAACTGGAAAAAACATTATCAGCACTGGCGTTGTAGACTGTCGACTGCCTAGGATAAATATGAAATGTTCAATTTAAGTTGATGCTGAAATTCTGAAATGTTAATTTCTATCACCCTCCCGATCACTCCTTACATAAATAGCATGACGTCATACCTACTATGAGGCAAAGGTTCCAATACCAAAATACAAAACAATCATGGAACATTGTCAACTGTGTTCAGCAAACTTACAGGATCTACTTCAATTTTCTTAAGAGGATGGGAAATAGCGATCGGGATCCTCGTTAGCTGCGGGCAATCACCCACAGTAATTTCTTTGAGAGAATCGCATATAAGTCTTCCAGAATAAATGCTTTTCAAATTTGGTAATTTCTTCAATACCAAAACCCTCAATTTATCAAATCTACGAAAAGGAGAGGAACTTCCCATTATCTCCTGCATGTTGTAACAATCTTCGACTACAATCACTTCCAATCGGGGTGTAGACAACAACCAAGGAGGGAGCAGCACCATCATCCCATGACATTTATGTATCACGATCTCTCTGAGATCGAAAAAGACACCAACAGCACCTAGCTTTGAAGGTGCTTCAAAAGGTACTTCAAAAAGGGCTTCTAAGATTATCAAACCATCAAGGTGTAGAATCTCAAGCTCTTCAAATACATATGATGGACGTAAGCTTCTCATGTTTTGACAACTCACAAAAACTACTTTTGTAATGAAGCACAGGGACAGAGACGTTGCATTGTCAATCATGAGGTCATAAAACCAAGCCTCTTTAGTTAACCCTGACTTCGATCTTGTATAATTTAGATCTTCAAGTGAAGAGAAAGAAGGTCGTCCTACAGTAACCTTGCATGCAATTTGTGAAAATCTCGGTCCAGATTGGAAAAATCCGAAATCGTCTAGATCACGGAAGTTGCATTCCAAAGTTTCCAAATGATATAATCTGGAAATTTCATCTCCTCTAATTGAGAGAACAACTTCAGATTTCTGATGAAGCTTGAGGAACTGTAATTTTGAGAGTTGGGGTAAAATACCCGACCGTAAAACACGCACCCCACTTCCATCAAGATTAATATACCTGAGATCCTTCAGCCTTTCCATTCCCTCGGGCAAATCTTCAAGTCCAGTGTAACTGAGATCCAACTTCTCCAATGCCGTAAGCTTTGCTAATGATGGTACGTAACTCAGCTTTGCACACCATCCCAGCAACAATGCAGTGAGACTCGTCAGATGACAAATAGATTCCGGCAACTTCTCTATATCTGTGTCGGAAAGATCAAGAACCTTGAGTCCGATGAGGTGCTGGAAAAAAGAATCCTCAACCAAATTCAATTTGTAGTTTCTGCATAACAATAATGTTGAGAGACGGGGGCACATTGGTGAAAAGTCTGTTGGAATATTCTCGATTCTATTTTCCATGAGTGAAACTCTTAACAGTTCCTCTCTCCACCATCTTACACCGGGTAATTCTGTTAGTTGTGCACCTGCTTGAACCATAGCCCTCCCACTTTCGTTCAATATTTTCCAAGCCGTTTCCCAAATCAAATCATGCATCTTGACATATCTGTAATCTTCATCGTCCCTGGAACCTTCTAATAAGCTGGCATCTTCAAGTTGATCAAGCATGGTATGGCCCCTACGAAATTGTGCACGCCTACTCCCCATTTCTTTGACTATACCCACGTCAATCAAATACTCTATCAAGTCCTCTCTCAAGATGATCTTGCCTTTTGGAAATAGTGTGATATGTAAGAAGCACTCTTGCAGTGCTGAATTGTTCAACTGGGCATAGCTAAATTCCAACACTCGAAATACATTGGTTTCCATATCACTTGGTCCAACTTCTGATCTTCTCAGTTTTAGCAATGCATCTCTCCACCGATATTCAGCAACCACTCCCTTCATGCTTTGAGCCATTGTCATGATTCCAAGAGGCAAACCAGCACACTCCTTCACAATAGACTCTGCAATCAGTTTCGTTTCAGGACAAAGTGTAACACCATGCCTTGATCTGTGTATGAACAGATCCCAAGCCTCACCCTTAGAAAGAGGCTCCACTTTGATTATCCTTTGGCAATCCATTTTTCGACATATCTCCAGTGATCTCGTTGTGAGAATCAGCTTCCACCCGTCTGTTCTAAGAGGTATTCCCACTTGATCAGGAA
>Ga0325403_1002173_pt1 | contig 17168 bp, 10 predicted proteins | sample PopdelMetagenome_19_FD_205665 | JGI IMG/M metagenome (GOLD analysis project Ga0325403, IMG submission 205665) | Populus deltoides microbial communities from Bellville, Georgia, United States - Xylem-PdKOR-R4 | ecosystem: Host-associated > Plants > Phyllosphere > Stem > Wood/Secondary xylem...
TTGAAGGAGTTAACGAAAGCAAATAATCTCATTGTTGCATCCGAATATTGGGAAATGAGGAAGCGTATATAGCTGATAACTTCCAACACTGATTCCTAACATTAATTTTCAACATCGCGCCTTAAGACCTAACATCCATAATATCCACCATGAAACTTCCACTTCCTCCTGATGATAATGTAATAATAAAAAAAAGATGTGATAGCTAATTTATAAAAATTAAAAAAAAAAAAGAAAAATGAGAGGAATGGTGTTTTTTATTAAGAGTTTTTTTTTTAAAGATACATTATTTTAGCTCTTATTTTTCTATACTTATGTATTATGTTTTTAATTACAAGCCTATTTATAGGCCTCAAGTCCTAGATAATCAAGACATTAAATTACTCAAAGGAAATCCTAATCTAATAAGGAAACTAACATTCTAATTAAACAAGGATTCTAATAAACTAGTCTATTACTAATCCTTCTTCATCAAAGATTCCTACATTAATTAGGATTTCTCATTTAACTAATATTAAAACTTTTACAAACTCTAAATCCTATTAGCCTAAATCCTAGTTGATATTGAACTTTAACAAATAATACCTAGATAATCATTTACCTATAAGCCATTAGAAGAATGGTTAATCAGACACTAGTTCACCTCATCCTTTTGAACTTTCGAGGGTTCAACATATTATCATCTCTACTTCGTAGATGTTGCAAAAAGAAAGTGTCTCTCTGAACTTTCGAGCTGGTTTTTTTTCGTGTCTCTATATTTTTTACAGTTTGTTGGCCTTTATTACCTTATATGAACCTCACTGTGTCTACTCTTTATCTCTCAACCATAAACACTCTCAAACCTGAGTTCGTATTCTACACACTAGTAGAGGGGAACATATTTTGCGACTTATCTTTAATGTTGCTGCAAATGATTTCCTATGAACATTCTTTACTTCCATGTTACTTAAAACCCATATTTTATTAACCCCGGGTCTTTTTGCTTGCCCTCTTCTTTTTCTAAGTTCAATCCTTAGCTAAACTTGTATTTAGGCCTCCAACCTTTTTTGTTTCACTAAACTCACCTATAACAAACATTGTTTGACCACTTTAAATAGAAACTTCTACTTACTACAGGCCTTAATAGCCCATTAACCTTATTCTTCCCATCCTCCCTCTTCTATCCCCTGTCCAATATAATATATTGGTTATGTGCAGATGGATGTCCATTCCGCTTATTCTTCGAGCCCATGCTGCTCTCATCTATTACTTACTATTATGTGATACTACCAATAGCTCTCCATGAACATTATGATTATCTAATTGTGTGGCTGATTGCACAGATTTGGCTGGGTATGAATCTTGCTAGGGTTTCCACCTCCAACTGTTGCACCTACACTATTCTGGGAATTCTTCAGCGAATTAGTACAATAATTCATCTCCAGAAGACATTTTCTTCTAACATGACCATAGCATCCACACTTCTCACAAATGATGTGCAGCCTCTCATACTCAACTTTATACCAATGTTCATGAATTAATACATTTCTTATAACAGGTTGGTTTAAATCTATTTCAATATAGATTCTCGTAAATTTCTTTTATTCCACATTTAGCATATTCATGTTAACCTTGACTGGAGATCCTAATATAGAGGCTAAAGCTAGCAAGAAGCTTTCATCATAGCAAACCACATTAAGATCAAGAGTTTGTACCCACATTAAAGTACAATCTATTTTTGTTACAGATGAAACAAAACTTGGTAACCATGTTCTCACCGTTAAGTAGTGATAAAAAATCATATAGGGATCCTCGTTCACCATATTCAGTTTGTCATCCTATAGATCAAACTTTACTATGAAATGCACGTGTCTTACATCAATGAGGTTAAACCCTCTATGAAGTTTCCAGAGGAATTTTAATCGGTTATTCATTTGGATGTATCCAATATTCTTGCCCAAAAGTTTAAGGATTAATGAGTCTCATCAGGGTTAACATAACTTGTTAAGGGTATTATCATCAAGAAAAGCGTTCAGCAATAGATAATTTCCATTTTTGTACTCAATACAGACCAATTCTTACCCTAGCATGTCCATATTTCCTCTCAAGCATTGGGGATTTTTTGATCAAATGACTTTATCCTTAAATGACACCTCGCCACCTTGCACTTCCTGTGTTTTTCCCTTACTATAATTTCCACCTTCGTTGTCTGCTGGTTTGTCTAGTATCGCACGTGGATGCGCAATGTTAGGGGGTCAGGGAGTCGTTACGTAGTTGTTTGGTTCAAGGTCGCTAGGAAACCTGGATGTATTAGTCTTATAAAAAATTTCAAAGGTAAATGACTGGTCGTGACTAGGAAAGATATTAACACCTCTAGCGTACCTTACATGAGATAAACTGTATTATGTGGTCTGAATGTGGTTTGATGGGTTCTAATCGGTAAAGTCTATGGCTCGGGGAAAAGATTCACTCATGTGAACAAATTTGGTATGTCAAATTTATTATGGGCTCGTGTGCTCAAATAAATTATAATGGAAAGGGTCATGTAGGTACATTGACAGGGTTCACTTATCATGGAAGGCACAAGGGTTTGAAAACAGCTAAGAAGAAGAAGGTGTTGTCATTACTAGTGGAGGTGGGTCATGGTTTGAAGATGGGCTCGAGTTTCGGGGATTAATGCTCTTTAGTTGCAATTGTGAGTATATGTGGGTTTTGTGATGAGAGTTTTAGTGGCTATGAGTCTATTGGTTACTGGTGTTTGGTGGTATTGGGAGTCTCTGGTAAAAATAGAAAGGAAGAGGATACTGACAGAAAGAATTGTGGTTGCTATTTTGATTTAGGTGTTTAGTTGATATCGATTTCGACTTATGTGAGGGCATGTGAAGGCTGATTGATTGGTGGTGCTTTGGTGAGTCAAAGAGAAAAGGTTGGACAAGGGAAGAGTTTCTCACGATGATAAAGTTGGGTTACGGTGGAGTTATGGTGCTATTCTTATGCTTTTGAATGGGCAATTGGTGGTGTTGGTTTCAGCAGCTGCAATGGTTGTTGGTGGAGGAGTTCTAGGAAGGATAGACACAAAGGCTTTCACGGTGTTAATGAATTGATTTGTGGTGGTTTTGGGTGGATGGGTGAGAGGAGAAGATGATGGGTCATAGCTGGTTATTTGTTGAGGCTGCCATGATGGGATGTGCTACTATTTTAGCGAGAGGGATGAACAGTAGGCGAATTTTTGGTCTGCTTGTGGGGAGGAGAAATTGGACTCTCGGTCAAGATAAGTTTCTCTTTGACAATGAAGGTAAATGGGAGATGAATAATTCCTTATTGATATTGAAAAAAAAATGGGGAGCTAACCGAGAAGGGGGGTTACGTGTTTGTGACATTTTTTGTTTGTTTTTAGTATAATTTTTTTGGCTAATACTATCATTAACTCTCCCCTAAAATATCTTCCCAAGTTCCTCTCCCTTTCAAATGTTTGTGTGTGTAACCACCTATTTATAGGTAAACTTTTCTTTGGTTTAAAAGCAAAGCAAACCAAAAACAACCACTAGATTTTAAGAATGAATCTCTACCACTCATTTAATATTGGAGGCAAATCAAATAAAAATTGACCTTTGGATTAAGAGAATTAATTATGGATCATTTGATTAAAAATTGGGTTGCTTAGTGAGAGGGTTTTTAATTTTCAAATTTGTCTTTTTTTTTTACAATTACAATTATATTACTAAAAGAATAAACATTGTTTTCTCTTTTTTTCTTTTTTCTTTTTAATTTTAAATTCTTTGAAAAAGACGCTAAAATGATGCAAGTACATCAAAAACATATTTTTTAGGTTTTTATTGTTTTTTTGCTATTTTTAGTTTTTTTCAAAAAAAAAGTAAAAAATTGGGTAATAACGGATGCCCTCTCTCTATAATATTTACAGAGTAATGACTTGTTTAGTTTTTGGCATAGTAAGTTTGTAAAGACACATAAACTGTTATTTCAAAATTAATCTTTCAAATCTTTTAGTTCGGTTGACCTGAAACTCTGTCTTCGCAGCAATCCCCTTCAACTGGAACTATGATTAAACTATTTATAGCTCGATTAACCTAAAATCTCAATCTGGCGATTCCCTTTAACTAGAACCAAAACCTTTTCCAAAAGCTCGATCAATCTAAGATCTCAATCTAGTGATCCCCTTTAACCAGAACCAAAATTTGAAAAACAACTTAGTTAACCTGAAATCTCAATCTGGCGATCCTCTTTAAACATAACCAAATTCTGAAAAATAGCTTGACTAACCTAAAATCTTAATCTGGTGATTCCTTTTAACCAGAACCAAAAGCTTAGTCAACTTGAGATTCCAATCTGGCAATCCGCTTTAACTAGAATCAAAATCTGAAAAATAGCTCGGCTAACCTAAAAGTTCAATCTGGCGATCCTCTTTAAACATAACCAAATTATGAAAAATAACTTAGCTAACCTAAAATCTCAATCTGGTGATTCCTTTTAACCAGAACCAAAAGCTCGGTCAACTTGAGATCCTAATCTGGCAATCCTCTTTAACTAGAATCAAAATATGAAAAGTAGCTTGGCTAACCTAAAATTTCAATTTGACGATTCTCTTTAACCAGAACCAAAAGTTATTTTCAACTCGGTTAATCTAAAATCTCAATCTAGAGACCCCCTCTAACCAAAACCTTTGTCTTTATCTTTAGCTCAGTAAACTTGAAATCTCAATCTAGAGACCTCTTATAACCAGAACCAAAATGTTGCCTTCAACTTGGTTAACATGAAATCTTAATTTAGAGACCCCTTTAACCAGAACCTTGATATTTATCTTCAGCTTGGTCAATTTAAAATTTCAATCCAACAATTCCTTTTAACCAGAACCAAAATGTTGCCTTCAGCTCGGTTAACCTAAAATCTCAATCTAGAGACCCCTTTAACCTGAACCTTGATTTGTATCTTTAACTCGATCAACCTGACATCCTAATCCAGCGATTTTCTTTAACCAGGACCAATAGCTCGGTCAACCTTAGATGTCAATATGGTGATCCCCTTTAACCAGAACTTAAATCTAAAAAAACAGCTTGGTTAACTTGAAATTCCAATCTGGTGATTTTTTTTTAATCAAAACCAATAGCTCGGTCACTTCCCAATCGTAGGGTTTGAAAACTTGGTGCTTCTTGATTGTAGGGTTGACCTAAAGATTCTTCCTGATGACACGGTTGATCTTTTTCTTTTCTTGAAAATTTCCCAATAGTAGGGTTCCTCTCAATTTTTTCCTGATTGAAGGTTTAATTGATATTTTCTAATCGCGGGGTTTGAACTTGGTGCTTTCTGATTGTAGGATTTATAAACTTAATGCTTTTTTATTGTAGGGTTGGCTTGATACTTCTCGATCGACGGGTTTGAAAACTAATGCTTCCTGATTATAGGTTAACTTGAACACTCTTCTTGATGACATGGTTGATCTTTTTTTTTTTTGAATTTCCTAATAGTAGGATTCTTCTCACTTTTCTTCCTGATTGCAGGGTTTAACTAATATTTCCTGATTGCGGGGTTTGAACTTGATGCTTATTGATTGCAGGGTTGATCTGATACCTCCCGATCATGGGGTTTTAAAACCCAATCATTCCTGATTGTAGGGTTGATCTTTTTTTTTCTTAAGAATTTTCTAATATTAGTGTTCTTCTCATTTTTTTCCTAATTGCAAGGCTTAACTAATATTTCCCAATCATGAGGTTTGAACTTGGATTCCTTGCTATCAAAGCTCAAGGATTCTTTCTTTGTCAACTCTGATTCATCAAAATGTTGCTAAATTTCCACGAGAATCTTCTTGAAAAATTCAAAAATATATATACAATAATTTGGGATTAGATGACATGCATGCATCATATCCTAGTTTAAATATAAGCTCCCCTCTTTGATGCTCCATCATCATAGAGTGTATATGTTTGCTATCTAAAGTCTTCTCAGTTTTTTTCTGATTCACCCGCTCATTTGAGTTTACCATATGTCAGTCTTTCACTCAAATGTAAGTGCAGTGCCCATCATGGGTTGTGTGTAATGATTTCTCTTTCCTTTGTTTATCAAGCCTGAACATGCTTCCATGTGTGGTATTGCTTGATTCATCATAAAGGAGTTTAACTAATCATTTTGCGTTTTGGATTCTCTTAAGAACTGTCCTTTGATTAGTTGTGTGCATCCTGTCAATAATCATCAAAAGGTTTTTTAATGTTAACCTCATCTTAGATTGTCAATTAGACATGATGTTGCCCTTAATTAAACCATATTCTTCAAGCATGTGTTACCATCAACCTTCATAGAATTCTCAAGTCATCTAGATAAGCGATAAAGGCTCATCATTGGATGCTTGATGTTTTTCTCAATAAATTCCTTTCAGCTCGTCTAATTAGATTGTGAAAAGAAATACATTGTCATCATCAATGATATTCCCTTTTATTATCTACATTCATGTGTTAAAATGCACCTTAAATCAATGGGCTTGAAAGAAGATTGTCCCACAGTTAGTTTTGGTAACATGCATATTTCCAACATTTATCAAAATGTACCCATGTGATAACATCTTTCAAGAGTCATAACCATATTTCATAGGGTAAACCAAGACTTCAGACATGAAGATCCCCTCAAGTGTAACGTTGTTCTCAACTGCTGCTGGAGTTTATTAAGTCATATTACCCTTAATTGATATAAATGTGTTCATTCTTCTATTTATCATCAAGAGGCATTTGTCATTGCCATAACTTTGATAAATTTTACTGAATCATCAACTAATCTAAATATTATTTGTTTTTCTTCTCAAGGTTCACTGCATTGCTCCCGTCTGCTCGACTTTTCGAGGGTGATTAAGGAGTCTTAATATCATTTCTGTTAAGGATTTTGCAAACTTAGTCCATGGTCTTTTATTCGAGAATTTTTCATAGCACGCATAATAACCAGTAGCTTAGTTCATGAAGCCGCGACCCTTATGAAAAAGCTCTTCAAGTTTTACGAGTGTCATTTATTGATGTGAATTGCTTGCTTGATTAAAAAAAGTTTTTAAAAGCACGTAATGTAAGCTATGGTTCATATTTACGAAAGAAAGGAAAATTCATCAGCTCAAAATGTATTTCAAGGTTTCAAAGACCTAGGATCACTTTTCTTCTGCCTCTTTTCTCTTGTAAAGTCATCTTATAAACTTTGTTTGGATAGACTCTCTTTCTTAATGAAGATTCTTGACACGAGATCTTTGCTTCAATTTTAGAGCGTCTCAAACCATTATTTTCCTTTCCTTTTCTTTCTTTAACCTTTTTTTTTATTTTCTTGCTTCCTCTCTCTTGTCCTTCCCTTTATATGATGATGCCCTATATTGTTGGGTTCTAATTTTCATAGATCCATATGTGCATTTCTATAGTTTGCTCATATTTTATTTTTATTTCCTAGTGTAGAGTGTGATCCTAGTCAGGGTTTTATGAAGAAAACTTTTTTATGCTTAAATACGAACCACAAGGGATATATTCTTAAAAAGTGAAGGCACAAACAAAGACGATATTTTTTTCATTTCAAGCAAGGTAAGCTAGAACTAATAAATTTTGACCTTGTCCAGCATAATAATTTAGACTTGTAAAAAAATTCTTATTTACGAGTCCATAACTACCAAATCCACTACAAGGCATTATATATACTATTAAAGCTTAGATCCATGATGTGTGGTTCAATTTTGTATGTGAGTTTAAAATTTGTTTAGTTATCCCATATTGTTTATCATGCTATTTTAACAAACATTGAGTCATTTCTGCAATCAAAATACTTTTATCTTTCAGGATTGATTTAGCCTTAATTTCACATGTTGGAGTTTGATTAAAATATTTTGTCAAAATAAAATGCTAAACATCTATTGACTTCATAATAACAAAGAGACAAAAAAAAAAGATATATTTCATTAAAATATGATTAGATGTGATTCTAAAACAAAGTAATGAACAACAAAATTCCATAACAAAATTGTTGACAATGCAACACCCTAATTAGGTCAACTTCTTTAGCAATATTTGTGTTTAGCCATCATTTTCGATCACATATTATGTTGAGGATTTTCTGGTGTACCACTTAAAGGATGGTGGCTTTAAAGATCAGGCAATTCCAATGTTGTGTTCGATTGTATTTTTTCCTCGATAATAAAGATGAATCAAAATGGGAAGCATCTATAGAGTAAACCCTTCCCTAATCGCAACTGATCAATGCTTCTAGTCTTGAGGTTGAAGAATGTCACGTCAGGAAAATATTTTCCCATCAGTATAATGTCAGCATTGTAGAAGGCCAAATGACTTATATAGGGTTCTTTCCTTGTTAAAACCCAAATGTTTATTGAATGCTTTTTATTCCATTGTCTTCCATTATAATCCTTCATGATCCATACTTCCTTGAAATTGTTTTCCCTATCAATGAAGGCCATGACAAGTTTTCCTTCGTATTCGACAATCCCAATATCTTTGTTATTATTGCCTTCATAAGCTGGCGAAGGAAGTGAAAACATGCAGTAGCTCTCCCTTCTCACATCAAATGTAAATATGTTTATTTTCCAAGTAAGATAATGAAGTGAACCATTCAAGGATACTTTTGTCATAAGACAAATGGATTCCTATTGTGACAACTTTACTTCATCCAACAACTTTCATCTCCAAGTCTTTGAGTTAAACAACTCAACTCTAATGTAATGATACACAGAGAAATTTTTTTATCACATAGGTGATATTTGGGCTTCGAGAATCTCACAATCTTGTAGTGTAAAGGCTTTAATCTTTCAACCATCATGCCAAATTATGTAGTATCATATTGTGTCTTTGAATCTCATAATATTGTACTCTTTGATTTATTGATGCACTCCACATTATCAGGAAGAAAATCAAATGATATTTCAGGAACGAGCTTTGAAGTGTTAGTTAAAACAAAGAAAATATGATATTCATTTTTTATCATGTTTTGTATAAACAAACAAGAGACAATGTTGGTTTTTTGGTTGTGTAGCTTTGTGAAAGTGGATTTATATGTGAACTTGTTGCATTCCTTAGAAAAAAGCCTAAATTTTCCTATAATCTTTATTGATGAATGTGTTAGAACTTCATAGATGACATCCAAGCATAGGTCACAAGCTGAGTTCATGGTTGAGCAGAGGTTCTTATTACTAGCTTGTAGAAAACCACAAATGATGCTTTGGGATGGGAATATAAGCAAAATCTCTTTATCACCATCAGAAGTTGATGACTCTTGACTCGTCAGGGGAAAAATTATATTTGGGGGACCTATATTTCAAACTATGAACATGCATATTAAATATATGAGCAAGTTTTTATATGATGAACTCGCCCTTCAAAAGGTGACACACAGTCATAACTCTTGCATGATAAATAAGAATTTTGATTCTAGCCTAAACTCTACAGTGAAAATTTTCTGAGTGATGACTATTGTGTCACTCGTAAGTCCTGAACTCAAGATGCTTTATGAAGGGTTTGCCTTAATGTAAAATATGTATAGAGAGCATACACCCTAAAGGCAGGTTCTAATCCTTTTACATGAGACAAGGGGTAAGTTTACTACTTGATCTATAAAAAGGTCTCTCGTTGTCTTAATGATCACCCTTGTGAAGGAAATATAGGGGCTCGGTAGGTAATGAGATGGCACACATACCAATCATTACCAGTCTAAATACTCAGCAAAGAGTTGGATGGTTTCACAAACTTAAACCCTAACTGGAAGTCATTAGGTAAGTCGTTACTCCTCCATCTAACCTGAAGTTTCCATGTGCATGCATTCCAAAACAATATGTCACAAATAAACTATTGATGCATGGAGATATCCATTCATATCCAACATACATATATGAGCACAATAAAATAAAATAAAATAAAATATATAGAAAAATAAGCCTAAAGCAAAAATGTAAACGTATCAAATCAAATAAAACACATCAAACACACAAAGCTTAGTCTAATACTGTCAAAAACAATATCTTCCTTAATGGAGTCGTCATTCTGTCTCACGTGAGCATACGACGTCAGAGGGTCAGGGAATCTCCACCTGGTTGTTTGGTTTAGGGTCGTTAAAAAATCTGGATGTACTGGTCTTATTAGAAATTTAAAAGGTAAGGGATTGGTTGTGGTTAGGGAAGGAATTAACACCCCTAACACACCTTACTTAAGGTAAGCTATATTGTGTGATCTGAATGTGGTTTAAAGGGTTTGATGGATTTCTAACCATTAAAGTCTATGGCTTGGGGTAAAGATTCACTCATGTGAATAAATCTAGTATTTCAAATTTATTATAGGCTTGTGTGCCCAAATAAATTTTTATGCAAATCGTCCATGTAGGTGCCCTAACAGACTTCATATATCCTGAAAGGCGGAAGGGTTTTCCACATCTCATATGTTGTGATAAAAAATACTCTCAATTAAAATTTATGAATATTCAGAATAATTTTGAGAATTTTCTAGTCGATTCCTGATATTTAAAAACTAACCTACTTGTGGGTCCAATATTTTTGCCACAATATTGACCATTAATTCTCTTGAATTAAAATTTTAAAGGTTATTAAAATATTGACTAAATTCTCATAGATTCAATAAACTGGTTATTAAATCCAAAATCCATGCAAATATATATTTTATAAAAAATGCTAAAACACATGTGTGTGTGTGTGTTAAGTAAAATCATGATTTTTGTTTTTTTTAGAGACATGGTCGTATGCAACTTAAAGTGGAAATTTTATTTTTGAAAGAGATTTTTTTTATTGTTTTTGTGAAATGGAAAACGATTTGTTTAATATCTAAAAGGTGCCTCGTGTGTAGGTCACAATTCCAAATATTAAATATGTGAGAGTAAAAAAAAGTGGAGAATTCAAATTTGATTGCAAGTTAGGCAAAACACAAATAAATTATTTTTATCAAGGCTATTTTAACCACAATATTAATTCAAAAAAATTATCATTCATCAATTTAAAACCGAACAACGCAAAACATCCACATAAATCTTATTAATTTCACAAACTTATATTCAAATTTCATGCTAATTAAAATAAATCAACATCAATCCAAGCGCAACCCATGAATCAAGATTTAATGTTCAAATCAACATAAACTTGACCCTAAAAATAAAAATCACAATTCAGCGCAAATTATTGAACTAAAAACACAAATGAATTCAAAACAAATAATTTGTCCAAACATTCCTAAATTATACAAAACAATGAGATTTTATCCTAAAATTCATAATTTATAGTCAATTTGTCCAAAAACTAATATGTGGTTATAGATCGACCTTCTAAGGTGTTTGATGTGTCCAGGGTATACTAAAATCAAAGCTAAAAGGATAGGAATAATGACGACACGTGGACTCCACACGCCGCCACTGTTGGAGGAGCTTACCCTAGTGGACTGGATGCTCCTCTGTCTCCTCTTCAACACTAGATCGGTAGCGATGTCCAACACTGCTCAAAGAAGGAGACCTGGCTTTCCAAAGCTTTAGTTTTCTCTATCTTCCTCCTTTTCTCTTTCAGCTATCTCTGTCTACTATAACTTTTCTTTCTCTTTAATTATGCTCTCCATTGTTGTCGTTATTTGTGGAGGTAGGTCATGATTTGAAGATGGCCTCAGGTTTCGGGGATTAATGGCTATGAGTTGCAATTATGAGTATATGTGGGTTTTGTGATGAGCGTTTCAATGGCTATAGGTCTGTTGGTTATGGTTGTTTGCTGCTACTTGGAGTCTCATGTAAAAATAAAAAGAAAGAGGATGGTGACAGAAAGGACTATGATTGCTGTTTTGATCTAGGTGTTTAATTGATATCGATTTCGACTTATGTGAGGGTAGTGAAGGCTGATTGATGGGTGGTGCTTTGGCGAGTTAAAGACAAGAGGTTGGACAGGGGAAAAGCTTCTCACGATGACAAGGTTGGGTCACGGTGGAGCTTTGGTATTGTTCTTGGGCTTTTAAAAGGGCAATTGGTGATGTTGATTTCAGCTGTTGCAATAGCTATCAGTGAAGGAGTTCTGGGAAGGATAGAAATAGAGGATTTCACGGTGTTAATAGATCAATTTGTGGTGGTTTTGAGTGAATAGGTGAGACGAGGAGGTGAGGGGTTATGGCCAATTATTTGTTGAGGTTGCTATGATGGGATGTGCTACTGTTTTTACGAGAGGAATGGACAGTATGTCAGTTTTGGGTCTGCTTGTGAGGAGGAGAAATTGGACTCTCGGCTAAGGTAGGTTTCTCTTTGGTAGTGAAGATGAAGGTGAATATGAATAGTTCCTGGTTGGTGTTGAAAAAAAAACAGAAAGCTAGTTGAGAGGGGGGGTAACATGTTTGTGACTTTTTTTGTTTGTTTTTGGTATATTTTTTTTGGCTAATACTCTCATTAATTCTCCCCTAAAATCTTCCCAAATCCTCTCCTTAAATTCCTCTTCCCCACAAGTATGTATGTGTAACCATCTATGTATAGGTAAAAAAAAAAATTGGCTTGAAGACAAAGCAAACCAAAATCAACCATTGGATTTAAAGAATGAATCTCTATCACTCATTTGATAACATAGAGGCAAAACAAATAAAAAATGACCCTTGGATTAAAAGAATTAATTATGGACCATTTGATTAAAAACTGGGTTGTTTGGTAAGAGGGTTTTTAATTTTCAAATCATTCATCTCCTTTCCACAATTACAATTAAATCACTAACATAATAAATATTTTTTTTCTTTATTTTTTTATTTTAAATGTTTTTAGAAAAAACGCTGCAAATGACTCAAATATGTCAAGAATATATTTTTTGAGTTTTTATTTTATTTTATTGTTTTCAAAAATATTTTAAAAATAGGATAAAAAATTAGGTAGCAACATCTAGTATGGGTTTTCCCCTCAATTCTCTCTTAGCAGCGTCGATCTCCAAAACCATCGGATTTTTTAAGCAACAATCCTTATTGCTAGTTCTTCAAGCAGTTATCTCAAGCAATCATTGATCCTTCAGTCATTAAAGCACACATCTAAGAACAAGTTAACAATACATATAAAAAAAAATTAACTTTTGATCTGATTTGTAGCAGTCCATTATAATTTAACAAATAACTTGAATACACCTTGTTCTATATAATAACCTTTAGCTTATAATTAGACATTTGGCTCGCGCTTCATCGCCGGTTAGATTTTTTCAACAAAACATTTTATACAAAGGCTTTTTTGACATTTTTTTAGTTAGAAAACTTCTAAGTGAAAATTAAAAATTTTATGCATAAATGCAATTAAAAAATTAAGAATTACGTGTGTTAATAAATGAAAAAAAAACCACAAACGATAACTAAAAACAAAACTGGAAAAATCAAGAAATAGGTGTAAATCAAAATATTTAATCTTGTAAGATGATACATATATCCGGTTGTGTTTTCTAAATTTTTTTGTTAAAATAATTGTTTTATTCAATCAAACAATAATAGAAATAGACACGCACATTAAATTAATTAAATTAAATAAAAAGAAAAAATATTATGTAAGGCTATACATATTAGAAATATTATTTGAAAATAAAAAAAAATTATTTTCAAAAATAAAGTTCTTCTATACAAAAGATAAAAAAACAATTATGGATGAATGAGAAAAACCTCTTCAAAAATCAAATGCATAACAAAAAACTAATCATAATTTAAAATATGCTCTCTAAACAAAAAAAAAGGGGGGTATTAATCTAAGTATAATTAAAAATAAAAAAAACAAATAAAAAGAAGCTTTAATAAATAAAAATTACAAAAATAAAAGAAAATGTCAAACACTACTGAGCCTAGTAAATTGGGCTAGGCTAACCCAGCTGGCCCTATTTTGTTAGGGTCAGGGCCATGTTTTGGGCTCTCTTTTTTTGCTGCATCTGGAATGAATGACATGTTGTTCGCCCTGATTCTTTTTGAAAAGAAACTTAAATGATGTGTCGTCTGAATTTGTCTAGATTCCGGCCACCACAATTACTAAAAAATCAGGGCTTCAAGTTTTTTTTACCCGAAAACTCATTTTTCAAATCATTTTTTACCCAAAGCATCTTAGGAACCATGATAACTCTATCCATGGCCTCAAAAAAACCCAAAAACCCGTCCCAAAAACTGAAATCAACCTGAAATAAAAAATCTACATGAGCTCATATATAACATGAACTTTAAAAGTGAAAAAAAACACATAATATAAACTCCCCTCATCAAATGAACTCATTTGACACAAACATCGACCGTTTTAATGGCCTAAATCGGTGTCAACAACGATATTTTTCTTTCTCTACAACTGGAATCCTGTGACCCCTCTCTGTCCTCTCTCAACTAGGGACTAAAAATAACATAAATAAATTTTTATATCAAAATTGAATTGGAGAAATATTGAGGTACAGAAATTATATAATATGTGTCATTTTTAAAGTTTGAGGACCAAAGTATATTTTTCCCGAAACTACTGGCATGTCATTCATGTTTGCTTTTTTCATTCTGATCCCTCTTCTTTTAATTTCACCATTAACTAAGAAATCAAAAGCAATTGGTCTTCAATTATGATGAAATCATATAAAATAAAACTTTGAGAACTAAAATGAATTATGAAAAAAATACACAATGCTATCTATAGTTTTGTGTGTAGGTGAACAATGCCAACTCTTATAGTAACCAGCCCATATAATTTAGTTTTTAGGTAATTACAAATAAAACTAAAACTCATCAATGTTTTATTGTAGATTGTGCATAGTGCAATCCACAGTAAAACAACTGATGAGCCCTTAAATGACCAAAAAAATGAACACACACTTAGGGGTAAAATCATATTTTAACATATTTATTGCACAATGTAATTACTCTCATGCCCTTGAAAAAAAACACAGCTAATGTTTGAGGGCGTTTTCATATTTTCATATTTTTGTACGGTGTAATTACCATATAACCATTGGGGTCATTTTTTTTTACCTAAGGTTAAGGGGCATTTTAGGTTTTTTAACCTTTTTTTTTCTTGGAATTATCCAATGGGGGTTAAGGATGTTCTAATCTTTCTATAATTAAAAAAAAAATGGTATGTGTCAGCAAGTAGGAGGCGTCCTTGCCCTTTGGGTGGAGAGTGCGGCACCTCTCAGTGATTGTTGATAGCCTTCCACAATGACATCTGAATCATCACGCCACCCTCTATACAATGAGCCAATACGCGTTGGCCTCCATGGCACGGAGGAGCTCTAGTGACAATTTTTATCCTCCCCCATCTTTTCTCTCTCCTTCACCTTAAAAGGTGTGCTGGCCTTGCAAGGTTGCAAAGTGGTGCTCAATCATTTAATTGTATCGAATTTAATTTATTTATTTTTCAATTTTATCCCTTGACAATTAATTTTTTATGTTTTTTTTTATCAAATTTGATCCTCATTTTGATTCCTAATTATTTACTTTTAATATTTTTTATTGGATTTTATTTTTTGAATTAATCCCTAATCATTTGATCTTAATTCTTTCTTCTTTTTTTTTTTTAATTTGATCTTCATTCTTATGATTACAATTCCTTTTATTTTGAGTTCTCTTTTTGATTAATTGTTTTTTTTTTGTAATTTCATCACATACTATTTAATTTTATTGAATTTTCATATCATATTTGGTACTTATTTTTTTATCATGCTTTTAAAACCCGGGAGTCGACCCCAACATGTCCCGGGTCAAGGGTTGGGTCGAATAACTGGGGCTATCAGTCAATTGAATTTTTTATTATGCAAAAAGTAAAAATGACATTATTTTAATAAAAAATAATGGAAAAAAATCAACGGGTGTTGACATGATTTTTCCCTAGCTAATCATTCGATTTTTTATTTAGCTAAAAATTAAAAATGGTATTATTTTGATAAAAAAAAATAATGGAGAAAAAATTCAATTAGGATCCTTTTTTTTTATTAGTCTTTCTTTGTTTTGAATTCTTATTCTAGTTCAATTTGATTTGATTTTGTTTTTATATTAAATATAACACTCATTTTCATAATTGTTGGTTTTTTTTTGTTTTTATTTTTTCTTGATTTTTTCTTTCAATTTTCCCCCTCAATATTTTATTTCAATTCCTTTTTTTCCTGATTTAGTTCTCATTTTTTTAATTGCTCTTTTTTAATTCTTTTCTTAATTTGTTTTATCTTTCAATTTTATCTCTTAGCATTTTATTTCATTTGTTTTTTATCCAATTTGGTTCTCATTCTTTTAATTGCTCTTTTTTTATTCTATTTTTCAATTAAGTCTCTCATCATTTTCTTTTATTAGTTTTTATATCAGATTTGGTTCTCATTGTTTTGATTACTGTTTATTTTCTTTTTAATTTTTTAATGGTTAAGAATTTTGTTCAAGATTTTTTTTTTCTTCTGTATGTTCATCTTAATCTCATGATCAGAATTGTTGGTTTTGAAAATTAATCCGATTTAACTTCGATCTTTTCATTTCAAAGTTTTTAATTTCATTACCTAACATTAAGTTATTAAATCTTAAACTTCCTATTTTATTTTCTTGGAGTCATCCAGAGTAAATCAATTTAACCTAAATTTTATTCAAGTTATCACTATTTAAATGTTTTTTCATGTTAGAATAAATTTAACTTGTCCTGTAATGTACACGAAAGAAAAAAATAATCTAGTATAATATATTAGGCGTTTGGCCAAAGCATGGTTAAAGATAAGGAAGCAATAATCTCCAAGTTAATCAAAATTCACTCAAATTATCACTGTTTAAATGTTTTTTCATGTTAGAAAAAATTCAACCAGCTCTACAACATAGCACGAACAGATAAAAAAAAAAGGAAAATCTAGTTTAATATATTAGGCGTTTGGCCAAAGCATGATTAAAGATAAGGAAGTAACAACCTCCACTTTGCGTGATCAGTGTTCTAAAACATCACTTCACAAATGTCTCACTTTAAAAGCCAAGTCTTTTGACCTCTTAATACTTCCTGTTGTCTTCCATTATGAGGAGAACAACCAAACTCCAGAGCCCAGAACAATGAATCTGATCCTCTTATGTCTCTCATTCTCTTTGATATTTCCCATTTCCCACTGTGCCCTCCAAAAGCCACCCCCACTTCCCATTTTACCCATCCCAACAGCTTCTCAATTCCAATGGCAACTCTCATCAATGGCACTCTTCTTTCACTTTGGAACCAATACCTTTACAGACTCAGAGTGGGGTACTGGC
>Ga0325403_1002177_pt1 | contig 17148 bp, 16 predicted proteins | sample PopdelMetagenome_19_FD_205665 | JGI IMG/M metagenome (GOLD analysis project Ga0325403, IMG submission 205665) | Populus deltoides microbial communities from Bellville, Georgia, United States - Xylem-PdKOR-R4 | ecosystem: Host-associated > Plants > Phyllosphere > Stem > Wood/Secondary xylem...
TTATTATTATTATTATTATTATTATTATTATTATTATTGATCTGGGTCACGTTAGCCTATGTTGGCAATAGTGGGCTACTTGATCAACCCAAAATTGCATCGGTTGATGTGTGTTTGAGTAAAATATTGTTTTATTTCTGAATTTCGGTATTTGGGAAGTTTTAGATTGTTGGGTTTTCAATGTAGGTTTTGTTAATATGTTATTTTCTAATATTTTGGTTATCTTCTAGTTTTGATTTGATCATTGGTTTGTGTGCCAAGATTTTCTTGTTTTTCGCTCCATGTTCTGATGCAGATGTTATCCGGGGTTCATTGATTTCATATGACGGCATTGTCTTGGTTTTTGAGTGTCATTTTTATTGTATTATTTTGTCTTGATATTTTGTCATTTATTGGTTGGTTACCTATTCTAACACCACCATGTGAGTATACAAAACATCGTACTATTTGATGTTGGGGTCTACTTGGATTGGTGGCAAATGTTTTATGGGGTTGGCCGAAGTAGATGGGAGATAGAACCAGTTGTTCCTTTGAGTTTGAGGCTAATTTCACATCTCAAAATCCATATTTTTCGTTGGACTAGCTCATATTCTGAATGGCATAGGCATCTTGTGTATTATTATACTAAACATAGGTCTAGAATTTATAGCATAGATCTTTCCATTATGTTTCAGTATCTAACCTGCTGAGGATGGAGTTCTTTGGTACTTTTGTGGAACTAAGAACCTGAGCAAGAAGCTAATGATCATAGTATTATGAGGTGACTATGGATGATTGATTTCCTCTATAGATGTGATGATAGGGACTTAGTTACTGATTATCTCAGATATGAGAAAACATGTGGAGTTGCTGAAACCTGTGATAGATACTCTATCTGGAAAAGGTAGATGTGAGTACATATGTATCAGGGATTTCGTAGTTTTAGTTTCTCAAAATTGAATGATAATATCATCCACCAAAGCTCTTTTTCTGGGATTCAGAAAAGGATTCAACATACAATGTGGTAATGAATTTGAGACTGCAAATTTTGTTGTAACATCTGAGTCATTAACAGAATCTAAACATATGCATAATCTGTGGAAAGTTCTTATGGTAAACTTTGAATTTGACTATAGAGCATTATTTGTAAATGGGGATACTCAATTTTAGAATTATCTTAGACAACTCTTCTTGGGAAATTATATACTTCCTGAGCTTCTGCCAATGAGGCTTATCCTATAAGGTATTTGTTTCCACTGTTTAAGAGGTTTCTGTAAAGTGTTAGTAAACAGTTTCCTGTCAGTCTCCTCCTTTTCCATAGACAAATTTTATCATTGATGCTCAGTTTTGGAGATAAGATATATGTTTAAGCATGCATTGTCTGATTTAAGAGTTCATGTTGAGCAGCTATTCAATCTGGAAATAGTTCAGATCTGTCATGCTTTACTTGCAAAATTAAGTCATGCAAGCATGTTGGATTTATGATGAAATCTTTACCTGTTTTGCATGGTTTTGATTCAAATTGTACTATATGCATGGGATATCAATTATTTTTTACTTTAATTTATTTTACTTGTGAAATTATTTTGTTTGCTTCATACCAAGAAGTTTCTGAGTGCCATCTTCTCTCCATTCTACAAAGTTGTTGCCTGCAATTATTTAGTTATCTATGCCTTTTCAAGTAGTTTACATCTTTTCTTTTCTATTCCATTATCTAACATAAACGCTGCTAGTTCTATTTCAGGGTAATCCTTTCTCTATATTCTGCCTGGAGTTGTGGCAATCCAAATAATTGAAGTGCAGAAACAGTATGGCTGTTTCCATGAGAGATTTAGACTCGGCCTTTCAGGGAGCTGGACAAAAGGCGTATCCTTTGTTTGATAATATATCAAACATATTTGAATTATTCACTTATGAATCTCTTTTTTCATGAGTTGCTCACTGGAAGTTCTGATTCTTGAAATGTAGCATATATTTTAGTTGCGTAGTAACACTCAAGGGATTATAATTATTACATCCTATTGTAGCATATACTGTAGTTGCACAATAACTCAAGGGGGGAGAATTATTACAATCACTTATGTTAATCTTAGATAGATATAGTTTCCAATTGATTTGTTTCTGACCATACCGTCCTTGACAATATATAGTGGACTTGAAATATGGCGGATTGAAAACTTTCGTCCTGTTCCTGTGCCGAAGTCCTCTCATGGAAAATTTTTTACTGGGGACTCCTATGTAATTTTACAGGTTGGTGTTTTGTTTCCTATCCACTGTGTTTCTTGTCTATGTGCACGCACATCTGCACCTGCATGTGTGTTTTATATTTGGTTGCAAAAGGAAAGGGTTCATATGATCATATCATTGAGTGAATTGTTGGTTATATGATTTGGGATGTTTGGAGGCCTTTCCTCTAACTTCAATCATGAGTAAGATGACTAATCAAGTAGAAGTTGTGGGAAGGTTCTCGAAGATGGTTTATCTATGTGCATTGATGTCTTTTTTAATGTTTCTGTACATATTAGGAAGTTGACTTAGTGAACAGGGAAGAAAGGATAAGTAGATGACAAATGATACATTAAGAAGTAATTTTGTGTGAGCATAAATAGAATATAGCCTTTGAAAGACAGGGAAATGGGAAAAAACAAGGATCTGTTGATTAAGATCTTGTTGAGTATGAATGGGAAGAAGGCTCATGTTTCATTGTCGAAAGAGAAAAGCAGGAAGACACTGGCAAGTGGTTTTGCTTCTGTTTTGAGTCTTATCTGTTTGATCTCTATCATGCGCACTGTTTTAGAGCATTAACTAATTCTCTCTATAAATTGGTAGACTGTTTTGTTGAGTGAGTGATATAGCTGTTTCTTATACCTTTTTTTTTTTTTTTTGAAAAGTGAAGCCAATTCTTTGATTTTCTGATATTTCAGAGTGAAAAACTTTTCATTAATTTTTATTATTGTGATGCCATATTTGTTTTTCTCCCTGCAGACAACTGCACTAAAAAGTGGTTCCTTACGTCATGATATTCATTATTGGCTAGGTAAAGATACCTCTCAGGTGAGTCTTTGTTTTTCATTTTCCAGATGTTTTTCATCGTCAGAATTGTGCTCTATGCCTTTCATCTTGTGACCACTCTTTTAAAATAGGATGAAGCAGGTGCTGCTGCCATTAAAACAGTTGAACTAGATGCTGCTCTTGGAGGCCGTGCTGTGCAGTATCGTGAAGTACAGGGACATGAAACTGAGAAGTTCTTATCTTATTTTAAACCATGTATTATACCTCAAGAAGGTGGAGTTGCATCTGGATTCAAACAAGCTGAGGCCATGGAACACCAGACACACTTGTTTGTTTGTAGAGGAAAACACGTTGTCCATGTGAACGAGGCAAGTCTGTGAAGTTATGTTTTGTATTTATCAGGAAGAATTATCATCATTATCAATTATCGTCTCTATATTAAGCATCTAACCTTTTGTTGGCAGGTTCCTTTTGCTCGATCCTCACTCAACCACGATGATATTTTTATTCTTGATACAAAGTCAAAAATTTTTCAATTCAATGGCTCCAACTCATCCATTCAAGAGAGAGCTAAAGCTTTAGAGGTGGTTCAGTACATCAAAGATACTTATCATGATGGAAAATGTGAGGTGGCTGCTGTTGGTAAGTAGAGAATTAGACTGGAGACTGCAATATTGATAGTTTACAACTATTGCTCTTTGATTCTAGTTATCTGTCCTTTTCGCTTAGAGGATGGAAAATTGATGGCTGATGCTGAAACTGGAGAGTTCTGGGGTTTCTTTGGTGGCTTTGCTCCACTTCCAAGGAAAACAACTAGTGATGAGGATAAGACTGATGTTTCTTTTCCTACTAAGCTGTTTCAGTAATGTCTTCTCTCAAATTCCTTTCTCCAATGACATATCTTTGCATGCCATAAGTCTTTTATCTACTCTACTAATTGTTATCATCTAGTATAAACAGATATATCCGTATGCATCATTACCTTGAATTATATTTGTTTCCTTTTTGTCTTCTCTGAACTGTTTCTGAGGATTTTCTATGAAAGATAATAGTTAGCATGAATCACATTTCTTTTCAGCAAAAAACAATTACCAAAACTGTATAATTATATACCGAAACTTTTTCTTTGGCGTCTTGTGTTAAATATAAGATTCACTGTTTTACTGAATTATGGAACCGAACAATAATATTTAGAGTTGTAACAATATTATTTTATACTAATCAATTTATGTGTTGCCTTTCAAGTGTTGAAAAGGTAGAACTTGTTGGGTTTAATTATTTGGAGATAGTGAATGAAAATATATGGCAATCAATACATATGCTTTGATTTTCTGCATTTAATATTGAGTTTGATGGGAGATATGATGGATGAACTATCATGTACAATAATGATGTAGTTCTGACAAATTACCTTTTACATGAAAGTGTTGAGAAGGGACAGGCAGAACCTGTTGAAGCTGATTCTTTGACAAGGGAGTTGCTGGACACCAATAAGTGTTACATTCTAGATTGTGGAGTTGAAGTCTTTGTATGGATGGGGAGAAATACTTCTCTTGACGAAAGGAAAAGTGCCAGTGGAGCAGCAGAAGTAATACTTTATCCCATCTTCAATATGGAGATCATAGAATGTCTGCAATGATATAAATTCTCAATTTTCTTTGCTTGTTGTTGATCCCGCTGATCAGGAGTTAGTCCGTGCTGCTGAACGTCCAAATTCCCGCATTGCTCGTGTAATTGAGGGGTTTGAGACAGTGATGTTTAGATCAAAATTTGAATCGTGGCCTCAGACAACTAACGTGACCGTGTCTGAGGATGGTAGAGGAAAAGTTGCAGGTCAGCAGTTGAATTATCTCATAGATTTTATTATTGTATTTGGTTTTTATTCTTGAAGCAATCATGACCATCATTAGTGTTAGGTATCATTCATTCTTATCACCATTTTCCAATGCTCATGGATCTTCTTTTCAATGATTCTACAGCACTTCTAAGACGCCAGGGGGTTAATGTCAATGGTCTGTTGAAAACTGCTCCTGTGAAAGAAGAACCTCAACCATACATTGATGTCACTGGGAATTTGCAGGTGCTGTATATATTATCCTAGTTTTGCCAATTGATTAGGTTTGGACTTTGGATCCTAGGACTGGCAGGATGCCCATTGTTTATTCCCAACCCCCACCCTGAATTCAGATCTCATTTATAATTTTACTGTGTAAAAGAACGTAAATCTCAACCTAAGTTGAACTAAGAGCTCAAGTCTTTCCTGTATTGTTTCATTCAAAGTAAAAAGGTTCCAAGTATTTCTGAAATGCTTCTTAGGCATTTTAGATTTGTATTTTTCAATGCAATTCCTCTCCGAAATCAAATTTATGCTCTCTTGTTCCTCTCAACTAATGATACTTCTTAATTCACTAGTCATATCCACAGAAAATGCTTTCTGATTAGGTTCTAATTATAGCTCCACCATGATTGCACAGGTTTGGAGTGTGAATGACCAGGAAAAGATTCTCATTCCTGCTGCAAATCAGTCAAAATTTTACAGTGGAGGTTGCTATATTTTTCAGTATTCATATCCAGGAGAAGACAGGGAAGAATATCTTATAGGAACATGGTTTGGGAAGAAGAGTGTTGAGGTGAATGTCAAGCATCCTATACTAACTTGTGCCCCTATTTCATTTTGAGCATGTGGTGCTGTCATTAATACCTTTTGGAACATGTCACAAAATAGGAGTGGGGCATTCCAGTGTCTAGCACAGAATGCTATCTTTGCATTGTTTTCTTAGTTTCATTTCACGCATTATGCTCTGGATCTCTTGTTTATTGGGAAAGTGAAAGTGTTTTAAGCATAAAATGTAGCTTGTGCATATGAAATGTTTTAGCACAAAAAACAGCTTGTTCACACTGTTCATCAGTGATATAGTATTAGCCAGACAGTTAAGCAATGCTCTGTCTGGACTTTTGGTACCAATAAAATCACATTGTTAATGTGTTTAATTAATCGTGGTATTGGCATTGTAGAGACAAACATCTGATAATTGTTAATATTTGTATGTGCCTACTTGTGTTAGAATTCATGGCTTTTCTTTGTTGTCCCTACAACTTTCACTGGCATAAGAACTTTTCTTCCCCTTCTCTCTTTTGCTACTTGTGCATTTTTATGTTTGTCCCAGTTGTTCTCATTTTGAGTGGTATAGACACAAATATATTCGTCAAATATATTTTTATTGTCATATATACATCAAATCATTGGCCATGCATCTGCTAAGCTAAATGTGAGGTGGAAATAACTTTATTGATTCTGGTTAATGGTTTTTTTGTTTTAATCTCAACAGCGGTTGGCTCTATTGTATGGAGAGGGTGCACACTTGTATATATTTAAAAAAATGAGCTCTTAATTGTGAATAGTGGATGATTACGCATGTAAATATTTTTTCCTACATATAGTCTTCTGCTGGAAGCAGGATGGGTGCTCTGTGCAGGCTACAATTATTTATGTACAAAACCCATATTTTCATATATTTTTGTACACATGAATTAGAGGTCTCGTCTTGCTTTCTCTGCCCTTTCTAGAAGTTTTGTAATGCAACCTCTTCTAGGTGCTGATATATGGAGCCTATTAGTTTATCCTCTTATAATACATTTCTCATTGAAAAATAGGAGGAAAGAGCTTCTGCTATTTCATTGGCGAGCAAGATGGTTGAATCATTAAAGTTTCTACCTGCCCAGGTAGTATTCTTTTTTCCAGTAATTACTTTTTTTTTGTTGTTGTTGTAACGAGGAGATTGCTGTACATATTTGGGACCTTTTCTGATTCTATCTTTTTATTAATTATCAGGCTCGCATCTTTGAAGGAAATGAGCCTATCCAGTTCTTTTCAATCTTCCAGAGCTTTATTGTATTTAAGGTTTGTGAGTTTGTGACACATCCACTGAAACTTCAATCAAGAATTTAGTGTCAATAATTTAGTTTTTAATATTTTTTTCCAACTTTCAACCAAATCAGCTAATTGTAAAGTTTATCAGGGTGGTCGTAGCTCTGGTTACAAGAAATATATTGCTGAAAATGAACTCCCAGATGAGACATGCAAGGAGGATGGTGTTGCGTTATTCAGGGTTCAGGGTTCTGGACCTGATAATATGCAGGCTATACAAGTTGAGCCAGTATGTGCCTTTATCATTGTTTCTACAGTTTGTTATGCTGTGTGATATTGAATATCTTACTATTTTTAATCTATGCACTATTTTTACCTCACTCTTGATTGCCCCTTTTCATTCCTAGACAATTTATACTCAACATGATACAAATATCCATAATCTTTTGTTCATTGCTTTGGAGATGTCTTAGAAGCGGCCGTGAATGTTTTAACACATTTCCTGAATTGAATTGCATTTCCAGGCTGAGTTGCATAAGTCTTCTCATTAGGAAAAGGGAAGTGATGGAGAGAAAATAAGGAAAAAGAATAAAAATTAAATTGACCTGTCAAAATTACACTAAAATTTTAATCATATTTGTGGTTATATTAAATTGTCTCGTACATGTTAAAGTGTAAGAAGTTTATGAAAAGAGTGTTTAATATTTTTAAACAGGTCCTAGTAATGTGGTATTACCAAATATAATTCCCTAAAGACTTCAACTTTTGTGTAGCATGTAGTTTTTCAGGTTCCTTATTGTTGTGTATACAAGATGATACTCACCCTTTTATCCTTTTCATTGAAATTCAATCAGGTTGCATCTTCACTGAATTCCTCCTACTGTTACATATTACATAATGACTCCTCTGTTTTTACGTGGTCTGGAAACCTTACTACTTCAGAGGACCAGGAACTTATTGAAAGGCAGCTGGATTTGATAAAGGTTTGATATTTCTTCCTAATAAGTTCTTTAAGTAATATGATATACGATGTACAGATTTCATTTTATTTACTTAGCTAATTATCCATAATGGATGATATAATTACATGGAGATGCATCATTTTTGTGGTCAGATATGCTCGTACTAAGAATTATTCTTATATCAAATTAGATTCTTGAATTACTGCCTTCCAAAATTTTATGTTGCGTGCATAAAGAAGCTCATTTTAGTTTTCAGGTTATTTTGGTTTAAACTGGGCTCTTTAATGATCTTGTTTACCTGTGAAATTTCTGCAGCCAAATATGCAGTCTAAGCCACAAAAGGAAGGTTCGGAATCTGAACAATTTTGGGATTTGTTAGGAGGTAAATCTGAATATCCCAGTCAAAAACTTGCAAGGGAAGCTGAAAGTGATCCGCACCTATTCTCTTGCATATTTTCGAAAGGTAGGGAAGATAACCTTTCTGGTTTTTAGATTTGTTTTGTTGCCTTTCACGTTTGTTCGTATCTCATGTAAATTGTAAAAGTCTTTCTTTTCCTTTTCTCGCATGGCTTTGTTGCTGCAAAAATTCATGGTCGTCTGCAGGAAACCTGAAGGTGTGTTTCCTTTCTAGTCAATCATTTCTAGTGCCATACCGCCATAGGTGTTATTCCAAGTTCTGCCTGTTTTAAAGCTGTGGTGGTTTTTAAAATTCTCATTTTCTTTATGTATTCATGTGTTATGGATTGGAAGGGTTGTGAGTTTTCAGATGTTTTCCAATGAGTACATTGTCAAGAGACTTCTATGTACTTAAGTCTTGTGCTTTGGCTTTTATAACAAGTTCTTGTCATTGCAGGTTTATGAGATATACAACTTCTCCCAGGATGATTTAATGACTGAAGATATTTTTATCTTGGATACTCACTCTGAGATCTTTGTCTGGGTGGGTCAACAGGTTGACTCCAAAAGCAAAATGCAAGCCTTAAGTATTGGAGAGGTACCATGTACCATTTATTAGGGTTTAGTTAGATGCAATAATTATGCATTACTTTGACAGTAGTAGCTTGCATTTGAAGTACTGCACTTCTTTCAAGTTTTTGGTCTGATGTCCATAGTTGGCTACCACTCAACCAGTTTTATCATTTATGGCTCAAAAACTCAATTAAACGTGATTTGGCTTGACCCTTGGTTAGATTGTTATGACAGGTAGTTTACAATAATTTACTGCTCATATGAGCTCTGTTTTAATTTAGTTTTTGTTCTCACTTTCTACAGAAATTTCTTGAGCATGATTTTCTGTTAAAGAAGTCATCCAGTGAAACTCCAATATATATTGTTATGGAAGGGAGTGAGCCACCTTTCTTCACACGCTTCTTCACATGGGATTCTGCAAAATCTTCAGTGAGTTAAATTTCAGTTCTTGTTCTGCAATCAACTCATATTTTAGATTTCTATGTGATCTTAATGCTTTCATTTTGGGTGCAGATGCATGGAAACTCATTCCAAAGGAAACTTGCAATTGTAAAAAATGGGGGTACTCCACTTGTAGATGTAAGATATCTTCAGTTCTTTTATCCTGTGTACAAGTATCTCAGAATATCATGTAGGTAGTTTTCTTAGTTGCATATTCACTTAATGTATCTTTAATTAATGTTGGTAGTTTGTTTGCCGTCTTTCTTCACATCTTTGATCTTTCCAAGCATCTCATTTCTTTGATCTCAAGTGTGGACCTCTTGTTGATTAAAGCAATAGGACATAGGTGATCTAGATATTACAGTGATTAATTTGGAAACTTGCTCTTATGATTTTAATTGAATATATGTGTGTGTGTGTGTGTGTGTGTGTGTGAAAAGAAAGCATCGGTAAGAATATGCAATTTCCTACTTGGAATTATACAATAAAAGGTATGGAACAAATACACAGATGAAGTCAGGAAAGAAATAGAAAAGGTGTTTTGTGTTTGCCACTAGACATGATGCTGGTGCAATTGCTCTATCTTGATTTATGTTAGCTTTAGACCGATGTTAGGTCGCATGTTAGCTCTTTGGTTACTATTCTTCAGAAGTCTGGGTTAGCGTTTGTTATCCACCACCAACAATAAATAGACAACTAATGAATGAGAAGAAAGATAGGTGTTAAATTTTTGAAGAGCACATAAACTCTATGGTCTGAGCCTATCTTGTGATTCTTCATTGAATCTAACAATCCATTGACATGTTCCATCGACATGCTTGCTGATTTTAGTTCCCATATACTGTTGTCACCATCATTCAATTTCTGATTACTTATGCCATGCATTTTTAGAAACCCAAACGTAGAACACCTGTATCTTATGGAGGCAGATCTAGTGTACCTGACAAATCACAGCGTTCCAGAAGCATGTCTTTCAGTCCTGACAGAGTTCGAGTTAGGGGAAGGTCTCCAGCCTTCAATGCCCTAGCTGCTAATTTTGAGAACCCTAATGCCAGAAACCTTTCAACTCCACCACCAGTTGTAAGAAAGGTATATCCAAAGTCTGTGAGCCCTGATTCAGCAAAACTGGCTTCCAAATCTGCAGCTATAGCAGCATTGACTGCAAGTTTTGAACAACCGCCACCAGCACGACAAGTTATTATGCCGCGGTCTGTCAAGGGTATGCACCTTGCTTCTTGGAAGCTATTTACTTCTAAATCTCCAATCTGTATAGGTGTGTAAATTTGATATAACTACTTGCCATGTCTGAAGTGAGCCCTGAGACTCCAAAATCAACACCTGAGTCAAACTCTAAGGAGAAGCCTATAAGCATCAGAATAGAATCCCTGACCATACAGGAGGATGTGAAAGAGGGTGAAGCTGAAGATGAGGAAGGGCTCCCAATTTATCCATATGAACGCCTTAAAGTTAACTCGCCAGATCCTGTAACTGAAATTGATGTGACCAAGCGAGAGGTAAAATACAAACAGTTAGACAATACTTTTCTTCAAGCATTCATTGTTGACTTTGTTCTGAGATATTTCTGCTCGATTGCTTGCAGACTTACCTCTCAGCAGCAGAATTTAGGGAGAAACTGGGGATGGCAAAGGATGCTTTCTATAAGTTGCCCAAATGGAAACAGAACAAGCTCAAAATGGCCCTTCAATTGTTCTGAGTCTCCATCATGCCTCAGCTTTTCCTTCAGCTCGCTGCTACGGAGGCTGCCGGTGGAAAAGCTTGCTTGTGAATCTGTAAAAGTTGTTCCTGTGCAATAGTTGTATTTTTGGCATCCTCAATTTCTTCTATTCTTTAGTAATCTAAATGACACTTTTGGTTTCTTGCTGCAGTGAACGAGCTTGGTTTCTCAGAATTTAAAAGGGACAGCATCAGTGCTTTTTTAGCTGCTTCTGCCCCCAGGAAGCTTGTTTTCTCGATTGTCTAAACAAATCAGAGATTTTTGCCATTTCTCACTCGTTTCCCTTTCTTCCTTCTCCATATGGTGGTTTGAATGTCAAACTCTACATATTTTTTCCCCTTCCTTTTTTCGGTTTGAGTTAGTTCTTCGGTATTCTTTTATGGTTACAGGTTGATTGCGAGCTTGAGTTTTTGTTTTTCATTTTCGCATGGGATTGTTTTCAGTAGAGTAGGGGCTTGAGAATGAAGAAGATTTAGGTTTATTGTACAACTGAGGATGTAAGTGTGTAGAGCAGTGTAAAACCAGTCCACTCATCATTTGTTTCCGATTAAAGTGTGTTTCTTTCCTTCTCGGCGTTCCTTTTTTTTTTTTTTTTTATGAGTTAAGGATACCACCCAATTATATATAATACTTAAAAAAATATTACTTATATTCCATTCAAATTAAAAATAATCATGAACAACTTATACTTGTTAACTCCAAAAAAATAATATTTTATTTTGGATTTGTGATAAAAAAAAAACAAGTTTATGATATTAACTAAATAAAAAATATGAAAGAAAATAGTTATATAAATAAAATATTGTATTAATGATCCTTCAAGTTTTTTTTTTTTTCATATGAAAAACAGTGAAAATATTATAAAAGAAAACTATAAAAATATCAAATATATGATTTTAAAACTTATTGTAAATTTGAAAATATGGATTTTCAATTCCTAGAGCTATAACAATCTTGATTGTAAATTTTATCCCTTCTCTGGCCACCGGGCAACGGTCAAAGTTGAGTAATAAAGTAATAATTAAATTATAAAAAAAATAAAAATAACCAACAGATGCTTTTAATATGACAATGGATAAGGGGTGTCGAGGGCTTAAATTATACAAAATCACATTCAAACCGCAGTTACTGTAGAGTAATTTACTTTTTACTCTTTAACCTTCCTATGAAATAAATAAATAAATAAATAAATATCACAAATACAAGAAAGAAAGAAAGAAAGGAAAAGGAAAAGTGCAGTGCTGTTGGTACCATATAAAAATATCGCCAAACGAGAAGACAGAAAATACATAGAGAGAGAGAGAGAGAGAGAGAGAGAGAGAGAGCTAATAATAATAGAAGAAGAAAATAAAAGGAAAGGAAACTGATAGTTTAGGCAGTGGAATTTGGAGTACTTGTGATATAATAATAATAATGAAAGAAAATCTAAGACAAGTGCGAGAGAGAGGGGGAGAGGGAGAGGGCGGAGGGAAAGGGGTGAGAATGGCGGGGAGTGGTAGCGAGAGAGTAGCGGTGGAGTTGTGTAAAGGCATCAACGGCCTTGATAAGGTTGTGCTCCGCGGGCCACGTGGCTCTTCTGCTGAGGTATTGATTTATAACAACAGCAATGACATACGCCACCTCTTTCTTTCATTTTTATGATCTGATAGATTTTTGTTTTTATTTTTGCGTAACATTTTTACTTTTATTATCTTTTTTATGATCTGGAAATTGTATTTTTATTCTGAAAGATTTAATTCAAGATTGAATGGCTTTCATTTTCATGACCAATCTCTGTGATTCTTGTTCATCTTGATTTTGTATTTGGCGAAGGAAGGTATGAATTTTGGAGAAACACTTGAATTCTTTCAGCATTTCTTGTATATAATAAAAATGCATTAGGGTTTATAATGATTGATTGTGCTCAAATTTAGGGAAAAAAAGCTTAGAAATACCCCCTCTTTTAATCATCAGAACTGTGCTTTTTGTCTTTTGATAAAGTTAGACGTCATAGTGATTAGGGCGTCTTTTGCATGTTCTTCAATCCGAGAAAACTGAAGTAAATGCAATCTAACCTGTTTCTACGAATTTAGATTGAATTGGGTACTTTCCATCTAAAAGAAATATGTTGCTTTTTTTTTTTTTATTGTTGCACAAATAAGGAGAAAGATTCAAAGATGATGTTGAACTGTGCTTAATCATTGTTGTGCCAAAATGTTGTGTTGTATCATCGAGTTGTGGCCAAGAAAAACTAGCATTCAAGTTTATGTAAATTAGATAATGGTGCATGCCAAGGTATTTATTTACATCAATTATAATATTTTTCTTGTTTCTCTAGGTGTATTTGTATGGCGGTCATGTGACATCCTGGAGGAATGACCATGGAGAGGAGTTGCTTTTTGTCAGCAGTAAGGTGCTATGCAACATTCTGTTTATTTGCACCATTCCTCTTTGTTGTGCACATTTCATTTTGGAATTTCATGAAATTGTTTCCCATTATCAATCCTTAAGCAAATATTTATAATATATGTTTTTTTGTAATATTTGTAACCAGACTGTAAATTAGATGCAAAGAATGATGAAGAAATAATTAGTACGCAGTTTTCATCCTTTAAACTAGAACACAAGTGGCACCCTGGAGGAATCCTGTACTCAAACTATCACTTGTAAAGGTATAGTTAAAAAAAAAAAAAAGGGATAGGGAAATATAAATTGGTTCACAGAATGTTAGGGTATCTAAATGCTTCTTTCACATTCACCCCACTGTGCTGAACTCCATTGTTTTTTGAGAAAATAAAACCTCTAATCTATATAAAGTGAATGTAGTGCCTTAACTTCAGATTGCTAAAAATCATTGGAGATTCAGTTACGGGATTTGGTTCTCCATGCACTGTAGTGAATACATTTAATATCTTGCCATCTTTTGTTGGCCTGGATTTTTGTATTTGCGTATGCTGTTATCACAATACTGCTATGTTCCTTGTCACCACTTGCTTAGATGATGGGAGAAGGGTTAATTGACTTGTGACATCTTTCCTGAGTTTACTTTGATGTTTGTCCTCTCCTCTGAAATACTGTATGAAAACTAAACTGACTATAATCAATGTCTGGTGCAGGCAATATTCAAACCTCCAAAGGCAATTCGAGGCGGTATTCCAATATGCTTTCCTCAAGTATGTACTTACTCTGCATCTTTCATTTCCAAGATTTTCAATTGGCTTCATCCTCCCTTCTAAAGCTTGCTCTAAATTTGCAGTTCGGAAGTCATGGTTCCCTTGAGCAGCATGGATTTGCCAGGAATAAGTTTTGGAGCATTGACACTGATCCACCTCCATTTCCAACAAATTCAAAGTCCTTTATTGATTTGATCCTTAAGCCGTCTGAAGAGGATATGCAGAAGTGGCCTTACAGGTGAAGTCATTTTAATCTTTTATCCCTTGCATCCTTATTTATCAATTTGGGTTCTAGAGTCTTTATTACCATTTCCACTCCATATTCCCAATGGGATGAACAGTAATTTATTAGATCATCTTTCTCTTTACTGTTAGTTATGAGTTTCGTTTGAGGGTAGCTTTGGGACCCGGGGGAGATCTGATGCTGACATCTCGCGTTAGGAATATAAATGCTGATGGAAAGCCATTTACATTTGCATTTGCTTATCACACATATTTCTCTGTTTCAGACATCAGGTAATTAGTTAACTTGCTACATACCTCCTAATATCATTAAAATTGTCATTGTTTTTCTATCCATGCTTACAGATAGCCTTAATTGTCTCTTAGTAGAAGTCACATTTTTCTGTATTATCAGTCTCTTTATCTATGTATAGTTGTGTCTGCATTGGTTTCATAAATTTATTCCTTTAGCTACCATTTAGATCCTTGATCAGAAAGTCTTAATATGGTAACAAGTTTGATGTCATCTTTGACAATAATATGGCATGGAAACTGGAAGAGTATTCTGTTCTATGCTTCTAGCTAGAAGAAATTGTGTCATATATTTTTTGACTTGAATGATTTTGTGCATGTATTTTCTTAGTATTCTGTAGGTTAGAATCCTTTATAAATCTTATTTGCTTGTTTACAGTGAAGTGCGGGTTGAAGGTTTAGAGACACTGGATTATCTTGACAACTTGCAAAATAAGCAACGTTTTACTGAACAAGGGGATGCCTTAACATTTGAATCAGAAGTAGGTTAAGAATACAGGTTTCCCTTATGCTTGCGTTCTTCTGCTTGCAATGTCTTAATTTGAGCATTTATGCATGTATAGGTTGACAAGATATACCTTAGCACTCCTACTAAAATTGCAATTCTGGATCACGAAAAGAAGAGAACCTTTGTACTACGCAAAGATGGAATTCCAGATGCTGGTAAATTTGACAATTTCTTTTTAACTTTGTTAAATTAAAGGGGACCTTGTTAAGAGTAAGGATTTGTTTTCTCCCTAGTACAGATGAAGTAGCATAGCCAATGGACTGATTAAAAAATTAGATACAAAATCCTGATCTACTACTAAACATGGAAATACCTTTTCATAATGATGCTACCATATCCTTTTGTAATTTAATCCCTGGTTTGTTGTTACCCTCCCACCATTACTTTTTTTGGCAATTGCTTTCCAAATTGATTTAGAACCTGTATACTTTCACATGGGAAAATATTTGGCGCTACTTAGTTCTACTTCATTTCTCTTCTTAATTTTTATCCGTGCTTTCAATATCTAAATTTAAGAGCACTTGGAAATCTTAAGTTTCCTCAGTATAGCAGTTGAGAGCTCTTTCTGCTCAGTGATGTAATCTTAATTTCTTTTTCTTGCATGCAGTGGTGTGGAATCCATGGGATAAGAAGGCAAAGACTATGACTGATTTTGGAGATGATGAGTACATGCACATGCTCTGTGTGGAGGCTGCTGCTGTTGAAAAACCCATCACCCTAAAACCTGGTGAGGAGTGGAAAGGAAGGCTGGAACTTTCTGCGGTTCCTTCCAGCTATTGTAGCGGTCAACTTGATCCTCAGAAAGTTCTTCAGAGCAGCTAACAAGGATCCTTGATTTTGATATACATATTTTGTACAGCTACATGGGCTGAAAGTTTAAAATTCAGCACTCTGAATATGTAGTTGGTGCCATTCAGGACTGGAATTCACTCACATCTGTGTTGATGGCTCAATTATGCCTTTTCTTGAGAAGATGTTGAAACTTGAATGTTGTATTTTCTGTAGATCACTACTGTGAAATGAGATGGTCCTTCCCTTTTATATATGATCCGGCGCTTCGCCGGGGTTTATATTTTTCTGTGTCAAAAACAATTTTAAGTACTGAAAACACATTTCAAATAATTTTTTTTAAAAAAAAACAAATAACTCAAGGTATAGCCCTAGCCAGGTTTGATAATCTGATTTTATTTTAATGAATTGATTAAAAAATTTGGCAATGATAACAATCATACAAAATAGAAAAAAAAGACCTCAGAAAAAAAAACTTATTTCCAATAAGAATAGATAAAAATATCTTATTAGAGCTAATAGGAGATAATGTAATAGGAGATAATGTAACAAGATGAGCTAAATCCTGTTAATTCTCAAAACTCATGATCGAGGTTATAATATTAGATTAACTTTATAAAAAAAAATTATAAAATCATTTAAAAAAAAAACAAAATTAATGTTGAACAATAGTATCATAAAAAAATAAATAAAAAAAATCGATACACATTAATTTTTTAAATTTATAATCTGACTTATTAGACTGAAAATATCATACATTAAAAAACAATAAAATCCAATCCCAAACAAATTAAATATTAAAGAATGAATCAATACTACTATTACTATTATTATATATATAAACACTTCATGAAGCTACTGATATTATTGCATGTAGTTCCCCCAACTACAAGCAATAGGGTTGGCGTATTATGATCATTTCAAAGTCGGATTTGTATTAAAGTCGACAATTTCCAAAACATAAGCATGTTCTTGCTAGAACAATAACCTTGTATTAAATATAAGGGACGCCATTGGTGTGGTTCTAATTTCTTCCTCGAAAATTATTATTTTCTATTAAGTCTTTCAATACGATAATATTTCCTTTGGTCAGTTCTATGTTAACTCAACCCTTAGCTATGCTAACTTCTTAGCTAATTAGTATTATATTGGAAGATTTCTTTTTTAATGGGACTTTAGAATCACACACACACACACAC
>Ga0325403_1002179_pt1 | contig 17148 bp, 8 predicted proteins | sample PopdelMetagenome_19_FD_205665 | JGI IMG/M metagenome (GOLD analysis project Ga0325403, IMG submission 205665) | Populus deltoides microbial communities from Bellville, Georgia, United States - Xylem-PdKOR-R4 | ecosystem: Host-associated > Plants > Phyllosphere > Stem > Wood/Secondary xylem...
AAGTTCCTTGCCTTTCATGAGCATGGCAGCGTTCAAGATTTAAGATAACAGAGGATGAGTCGTGTGGCACCGAAACTGGCATAAGATGTTGAGTTCAAAATGTTACTTTTATAGTTTGGAGTTCTGCTACTAATCTTTGCGGAATTTTGGAGTTCAAAATGTTACTACCACTACACCTAAATGCAAAATGTTACTTTTTAGGATAACAACGATTAATCATTGTTTTTTTTAGTTCAAAATGTTAGTTTCAGGAATTTACCCCATGTGACAACTTGTTCTTATGATGTTTTGCTAACTTCGGCTGTGATGTTTGTATTTAATTGTTGTGATGAATAGTGTTTTTTAATCAAAATATAAAAATGTTTTTTGCATGTTGCATACGACCAATACCCTAACATATTTTTAAATTACTTTTTTTTTCAGAAAAGCAAATAAATAATAATTTTTAAAATATTCGAGGTTTAAAAGAAATGTGTTTTAGCATGGATTTCTTAAACACAAAAAATTATTTTCTTGCATTTTGGATTTTACAACATGTTTGTAAATTTTAAAGGGTATTGGCCAATATTCCAAAAATATAAAAATCTTATTTTTGGGAATTCATCTTTATTCACTATTAATGTTTGAATAAAGAAATCCCAAAAGGGGTTAATATCCAAAATATTATTAGGAATAATTTGTTATTATTCACTACAAATGTTTGGATAAATAAACCTCAAAGGGGTTAATATTCAAAATGTTATTGGGAATAATTCTCCATTGTTTCATGTTAATATCCGGATAAAGAAACTCAAAGTGGTAAATATCAAAAAAAAAATTTCTAGGAATAACAAGTCATTATCCCTTAATAATATAAGGGCAAATAAACCTATGAAAGGTAAATGTCTAAAATATTGTTAATAGGAATACAACTTGTTTATTTTTAACAGAAGGGCATATTTATGCCTAAAATTTTATTTAGAATAATTTAATTGTGTATCCTTGAAAGAAGCCTCAATTATAATTGGGGACATTTCAAATGTTGCTTTCACAATTTATGAGTCATGAAAATATAAAATACTAAGGTAAAAATTGGCTTTTAAAGCACTTTGAATTTCCTTAGATTTCTAGCTTAGCTTTTTCTCTTCCTTGCGATTCACGAGTCGCGAACACTCGAAATACTAAGGGGAAAATGAGCTCTTAAGCACATTGAATCTCCTTAGATTTCCATCCTAGCTGTCTCTAAAATTCATAAATTCTGAATTTATTTCAAATCAAGCACAGACTTCAAAAGACTCGCACCGTTTCTCTTTAGCACTCTATAGACATATCTAAAGGTATGATCCATATTGGCCAAGGGTTCTTTCTCTTAAACTTTGAACCCAAGTTCATACATCATAGCAGACTTGTCCTAGGGAACTGATGGGATTAGAGAACATCAACCCCATAGCAATTATAGGCAAACCAAACACTAAGCAGCTTACCTTAGGTAGGGCGTACTAGGGGTGCTAAAACCTTCCCTTTACGCAACCAGTCCCTTGCCTTAGAATCTCTGAAAGACCAGTTAGGTTTCCTAGTGACCATAATACTAGGTGGCGACTCCCTTTTTCACAAACAAAGACCCCGACATCAATCCCTGCTACCACGAAGGGTCGTCGCGACGTCGAGCTCTCAAGAGAGTACAACACGAAGAAGCAATTATTCTTATTTCAATTAATGGGGTCCAAAATGCGAGATATACTAGCCAAGATTGGCATGCAGTTAATGTTGTTGTTGTTAAGAAATATATTTATTTATTTTGTTATATTTATTAAAAATAAAATAATATTTTTAATTTAATTTATATATAATATCTTTGAATTTATATTAATTAAACACTTCAGAATATAATCATTAATAAAAACTCTATTCTTTTTCCTTTTCCTTTTCTTTTCATGTTCATATATATATTTTTTTATTAATTTGAATTGCTTTAATCAAATCCAATGTTTGCCATTACCACGCACGGAACTGGGATTGGATCTGGCACAGTTACTCAGGCAACTCCACTTTGGTCTGGGGATGTGATAACTCACTGAGATCATCAGGTTAATTAACAATAATATGCCTACGGCCGACCATTATCCTTGTTTTTTAAGTTCCTCCTCGCTTGTCAGAACATGAAGGCGACTTGAACTTTTGCAATACACACAAAAAAACTCTCGTGATTATGATTAATTTGCTTGTAAATTGAACATGATTTCATCGATCTTGGTCTATCTGAAAGAAATCTTGGTCTATCTAGTAATTCTAAAAGATATCCCACTCGTCATTTTCATGGAACTTAATTCTCAAAACCTATATAGCAAGTGGGTGAGTCAGACAGCAAACAAAGATGATGATAGTAATCATTTATCACATGCCTATTTTATAGTCTAATACTTTTTACTTAAAAACATAACATTTCAAAAAAATTATGAAATGAACCGCATAAGAGGAGGTAGAAAAAATAAAAATATATTTTAAAAAAAATATTATAAAGGCACGTTAAAACTATACGATTAGGACATCATCGATATTATAAAAATACAATTTTATAAATTACTTCAAATAAAATAAATAACAATCAAAAAAATAAAAACCAAATCTGATAGATAAAATATTTTAATTAAGAAAATGATAAGAAAAAAACAAATAATAATCATAAATATAATGATCAAAGTTGATATAAAAATCAAATTAAATCAAATTTTAAGTGATGAATTGAAAAAAAAAAGATTCAAAACAAAATATATAGCAATCAAAAGTTCGATGATCAAATTTGATATAATCAGCAAATAACATAACATTTCTAAATTTTTCATAACTTCTAGAAAGTGTTTTCCACCCAAAATAAATGGAAAACACTTTCCTGGAAACCAGGCCAACTTTTTCTTTAACTTGAAAATATTTTCTGTTTAGTAACTTTTCTAATAACAAATAAATACAGGAAAGTTAAAAAAAATTATTTTAAAAAAATTATTTTTCATGAAACAAACAGGATATTAATTTTTTTTTTTGATTTTATAGCCCCAAAAATGATAAATTGAAGAGCCAGAATAGCTTTTGTGTAAAAAAAAATCATTCCTACATAATTATTAAAAAAGCTAAAAGTATTAAAATAGATTATTTAAATATTCATTCTTTTGTATCCATAAATTCTTTCAAGTTTTTATTAGAAAATAAAAAAATATATTGATATTAAAATACAAATAAGTTGTTAAAATAGTTTTTTTTTTTCATTGTAGTGCAAATAAAAAAAATGGTGTATTTACTATTTAAAAAGCATATCAATAATTTATCTCTTAGAATAAACTATTTAAAAGTGTTGTAACTTTCACTTTTAAGTGGGGTTTTTAAAAGTATATCGGTTTTGAAAAAACATAAAATTAATATTTTTAATATTTTTTTAATTAGTTTAATGCACAAATATCTAAAATAAAAAGATGAGAGAAAATTTATGGTGCTCAAGATTCAACCCGTTACAAGCATGAATAAATACAAGTACAAGAAAGAAATACCAGGTAGAAAATATTCTTATAATTTTTGGTGGGTGATGAATTTTATTATTTTTCTCCCATTTATATTTATTTTTTTTCCTTCAAAGTGGATTCTATAGTATAACTACTAGAATACTACTCGTTACAACATGAATATTATAAAATTTTTTAAAATATAAATTTTAAAAAATTATTTTAAAATAAAAAATAGTCGAATCAAAAAAAGCACTAAACGACTATTGTAATAAACAAACCCGTCGATCTCAAACAAAACTTAATTTTCAAAGCTATATAGCAAGTGGGAGAGGTGGACAGCAAATAAAGATGATGATAGTAAACATTTACCACGTGCTTATTTTGGTCTCGGAATTTTTAACAACACATTCCGGTTTTTAAACGTCAAAGGTGAAAATAACAAAGGAATCAGAATACAAACCCATCGACCTCTTGAATAATTAGTATTAATTAAAATTAAATGTCACTTTCAATTACGTGTTACCGCTTCATTTAGCCTTTAAGACATTTCCGGTCCGGTTCTGAGAATATAAGACAACCTTTTCGAAACTAGTCATTTCATACATAGTATTGATACGTCCATGGGATACTCGTGGCTGATTGGCAAACATAAAATTACTTAACGTGGAACCCATTTTTTATCCCATTTCTTTTTTCAGGCATGAGATATGCGGTTTTATTAGTATTATTATTTTTTATGCGTGTGATCATCGTATTATTAACAAAGATAAAAGTTACAAAATCATCCCACGTTTAACTAGTTGATCAAGGGTATGTTTGTTATTGTAATAATGGTATATTAAAACATATGTTTATTATTGTAATAATGGTTAAAACATTATTTTTTTATTTTTTAAAATTTATATTTTAATATGTTAAAACGATATAAAAACATAAATAAAATTTAAAACATAAAGACAAATAGAATTTTAAAAATTTTAAAATATTTTATTTTTTAAAAGTATGTGTTTAGGGGCAGCGGTACTATTTTATGAATTATGATTTTTTTAATTAATATTTTTTATATTTTTAATATTTTTAAATTGTTTGATATCAAAAATAAATTTTAAAATATTATTTTAATATATATTTTAAATAAAAATCATTTTAAAAAATAATCTTTATCATTATCTCAAACATATGATAAGACTAAAATCTTCCTACATGCATGTTCGCATCATATAGATGATGGCTTGTTTGTTATATCTCGGTTGAAGAGCGCTGTTAGGCTGATCAAATGGTGTCAGCAAACCTAACAACAGCCAATGAGTAGTTGACACATAACCCTCATTATACAATTTCCTCGCATATTCTAAAAACTGGAAGGCAAAAAAACAGAAAAAGAGAAATAAAACAAAGTAAATAATTGAACATTTTTAAGCTTCAAAATCAAGAAGCGAGTGCACGATTTTCCATTAAACTGAACTTAATCAACAACCCAGTTAACATTATTTTTCCCTAAGAAACCATTTAATAAATATTCTAGTAATAAGAATTTAAAATTAAAAAATTTGTTCGTGTATTTACTAATATGATAATATCTAAAAACTTACATGATCATTAATTTCAGAACCTGTAAAATTAATCGAGATACGCACAAATTGATCCAAATACCAATATTAATAAAAACAAAATATTGCTTAGATCATCGTAAAAACAAAGAACCACGTTTTTTTTTCTTTCTAATTCATCATAGAAAGTGGAAAAGGCATAATCCAAAGAACAAAAATAAAATAAAAACCGAATTCTTAGCTACTTCTTTCTCTCTCTATAACTCACTGAGTTTAGAAGAGTTTCATCTCCTTAATTTAGATAAAGAAAATCAAGATCACAATTCTTCAAAAACTCCATAGTCAAATCAAAATTTGTCAAAATTTCAATCACATAAAAAAAAAAAAACATGTCTATATTTGTTAATGGTCGGAAAAACACAATCTAGTTTTGTTTATTGATGAAGCTGATTTCTTAACGGCATCTCCAAGAGATGTGCTAAATGAAAAGTAAATAATAATAAAATATTAATTTAGTTTTTCAATATTTATTTTACATGTTCAAAGAAAAATGCTAAAATACTATTTCTTTTAAAAATTAGTTTTTTTTCTTTGATTTTTTTAAATTTATGTTTTTTTTTTTGCTTTCTATAAGATTATTATGGTCTAATGACCCGTGTTATGGATTTGACGAGTTCACCCGAGTTGATTTAAGTTATTTTTTTATTTTTTTTAATTTCATAATTTAATATTGAGTTAATTGAGAATCGTTCAAGTTATTATTAAACTCGTCAAGTTAACCGGATCATATCAAATTATTAAAATAGTTATATATTAAATATATTAAAATACTTTTGGCTCTTCTAGACGACTTTTTATTAACAAATTATTGGGTTAAAAAAATATACAAGTATAGTTTTTTTTGAATTTTTTGGTACATTGGTTAGCATATACCAGCACAAACATGTTTTATTAAAAGTATGCTGGGTTTAGCTAAAATCAGATCCAATCACGATTGAGCATAACAGCGTGTCAAACAACAAGCAATTGCTAGACCCGATCATAGATAGGCTTGACAGTTGACGAAGCCCGGGCACATTGAATCTGGCCAATGGCACTAGCCGAAGCCAATTGCTTTTAGATAGGGTAATATCTATGGGTCTTTGCACATGGATCTTGGCAAATAATACCAATACAATTTAGATATACTAACTTGCTAAACTGACATGGATTTAAAGTTTAAACTCATAACGTAGCCATGTCTAGAAATATCGAGTTTGACGGATGAGCGACCCAAATATCTACTAACTGCTAAATAATTGCACGGAAAGGCATGGAAGGAGGACCACACAAGTGTTACACAGGTGATCGTGTGGAGGGGAGTCGAACAACACATCAGTGATGTGTTTATATGTGGAGGGCAAGGGATCAGCCCTTCATTTGTACGTGGCCCAAATTACATGGTTGGAAGATTTTGAGCTATTTCTTTTTGTGTTTTAAATTTTTTTTATTTTTTTTAAATTAATATTTTTTTAGTATTTTCAAATTATTTTAATGTGCTGATTAATTTTAAAAAGGAATATTTAAAATTGAACAACTTAATTTAATTTAAATATAGATTTGATTTAAGTTGTACCGAAAATCATTAACATTTCACCCACAGTAATTTTACACTCTTAATAATTTACTTTAAAATATAACCTCTAGAATAATGTTGTTGTAAGAAAAACAATGGAAGGAAAGGACGAACAACAGGATTGATACGGCGGGACGGGCCTCATAAACCCCGTTCGCTTTTTGATTGGAGGGCCTATGCTATGTATGTAGTATGTACTATTCCACGACTTTTCATTTTTCTTTTTCGATGAAACTTGAAAATGGACTCCGAAAATAGGTTCACTGAGCCTATCGCTCTCCGTTCACGTGCTAGTAATGTCCAGCGCTGACACATCAAATAATTTAATTCAAGACACTATGGCCCCACCAACACCAACCATTACTTGCTTATTTTAGCCAAATTTATTTATAAAAAATAATTTTTATTGGAAAGTAAATTTTTTAAAAAATAAATTATTTCTCATTGTTTGATAGTTTCATGAAAAATAAGTTGAAAAATGCTTTTCAGTGTTTAGTTATGTCATGAAAAATATACTAGAAAATAAATTATTAATATTTTTTTAAAAATTTATTAAAATAATAAGGAGTAAATCTTACAAATAAAAAAGTTAAATGAGAATGATATTAAAAATTTTTAATTTTTTAAATTATTTCAAATAAAATAAATAATAATTAAAATAATAAAGATCAAATCTAATAGATAAAAAAATTAAAAGATGATGAAATTAAAATAATAATAATTACAATTTCATAAATTATTTCAAATAAAATAAGTAACAATCAAAAGAATGAGGACTAAATTTGATAGATAAAAAAATTCGGTTAAAAAAATAATAAGAGAAAAGCAAATAACAATCATAAAAATAAGTACCAACGTTAATATAAAAATCAAATCAAATTAAATTCTAAGGGGTGAAATTAAAAAAAAAATTCAAAACAAAATATATAGTAATTAAAAGTATGAGAACCAAATTTATTATAATAAAAAAATAATATGATATTTTTAAATTTTTCACAACTTTTAGAAAGTGTTTTTCGCTCAAAATAAAAGAAAAATATTTTTCTAGAAATCAAGATAAATTTTTCTTTAACAAAAAAAATATTTTTTATTTATTAATTTTTTTAATTAAAAAAAACATAAAAAAATTAAAAATTTATTTTTCATCAAACAATCAATAACTTAATGAAATAATATTTCGCTTATTGCTCGCACTCGCATGAACATCTCCCTTTCCCTACCAAGTTTTCTTTCTCTCTCGATGGATGTAACTTTCTAGACTGAACGGTGTAAGAACTATGCTGTTTGTTTGTATCTTACCAAGTTGGCGAACTTTCTCCGTTCTTGCGCTAGTCGTTTTGTGGTGAGAAGTGATTGTATCCACTAGCTAGTTAATGTTAACGTGTGTTTTGATTTTAATTGTGAATTGAAACGTAATGCGTGCGTTTAATACAAACAAATAAGTCAAGGATGATATTCGCAAAATAACAAAATGTTTTAAAAAAGTTGTTAATCTCTGTTTATCAACAAAAAAAAATATAAATATAAAAAAAAATTAGACGATTTGAAAATAAATGAAAAAATATATCTCTTTAACTAAATACCCTTTTATATTATTAATGCAAAGTATTTTGGATTTTTTTACCATAATATTTATTTTTTATGGATAAAAGCTCAATATAATCATAAAAATATATTATAATAGAAAAACAATGTTTTGATAATTTTAATACGAATATATTAAAAACATACAAAATGCCTCTAAATTAGACAACCACTAAATATCGTATTCCAGATAGTGTTTAGAAGGTCTCGACGACCGCACCAAATGAGATGACACGTGTACTGTTATTCATGACAGTTTGACATAGATGATCATTCCCCCTCCCCTTTTCTTCTTCCTTTATTCACTTAGATTTCCCTGCCAACCCCTTTAAAATTTAAGAATAACCCTTTAATTTGTTCATTCTTCATATTTGATTCTTTTTCTTTTTATTATATATTTTTTAATCTTGAATAATTTATAAAAGTGGTGTCTTTTCAATTTCACCACTCTTAAAATTTTTTATTTTTTAAATTTGGTTTTTATTTTTTTAATTTTTATTTTTTCATTTTGAGTTATTTTTTTAAAATTGATTCTATTTTGCGATCTCACCCTCCTTATTTTTTTTCTGTCAAATTTAATCCATGTTGTTTTTATTGTTGATTTTTTGGCCTTGACAAGTTTTTATTTGAGATAATTTTTTAAATTTGTTTTGTTTTATGATTTCATCATTCTTTGTTTTTTTCTATTAAATTTAATCTATATTATTTTAATTGCTGATTTCTTTTACTTTGACAAGTTTTTAAAATCAATATTTTAAAATTTGCTCATAATAAAATTTTTTATTTTACCCAGACCCAGGATTCGAGCTTTTTAAGATTTGACTAGGTTTAGGATGTTTTCCTGGGTTCACTTGATTTATACAAATATTTTTAATTTCACCCCCTATAATATTTTTAATCTTTAAAATTTGGTTCTTTTTTATTAATTGCTATTTATTTTATTTGTGATTGTTTTTTTAATTTTTTTCCCATAAAATTGCATCATTCCTGGGTTTTTCCTATCAAATTTTATTCTCATTTTTTGTTGTTGCTTTAAAGGTTTTTTTATTAATATTTTTTTGTCAATCTTATCTTTTAAAATTAAATTGATTGAAAATTATGCTTGTTGATTGAATTTGAGTAAAAGATTTCTCAGGATGTGACTTTTAGAGATTAAACCAAGTTTAAGAGGCTTGCCGAGTTTGTCCTTTTTTTCTCTCTTTTTCTAAATTGATGTTTTCTATTTTTTATCTTTTTTTTTTGTAACTTTTGTTTTATTTTTTTTTCGGTTTCATTCTATTAGTTTAGCCCTCAATAATTTTTGTTTCTTCCATCTCACCCCCTATTATTTTATAATCCATCATATTACAAATGATTTTTAATTTCACCCCTATGATTTTTTAATCTTTTAAGTTTGGTTCTAATTCTTTTAATCACAATTGTTTTTGTTTGGGATCATTTTTTTTCAAATTTCATCATCATTAGGTTTTTTTCTGTTATATTTTATTCTCATTCTTTTTTGTTGTTCCTTTTATTTTCCAAGTTTTTTATTAATATTTTTACAACAATTCTATCCTTCAAAATTAAATTGGATGATATTTAAGTTTCTTGATTGAACCTGGGTCTATTATTTAACAAGTTGCAAGTATTTAAAATTAGATGAAATTTAGGAGGTTCGCTAAAATTCGATTGGTTTCCCTTCTTTTGTTTTAAACTGAAGTTTTCTGTTTTTTTTAAGTTTATTCTTTTTTTTTGTTTTTCTTTAATTAGGTTTGCATTAAGTTGTTTGATAATTCGAATAGACTCGAGTGTGATTCTTTTTATTTTTTTTTTTTAATTTTTTTTAATTAATTTTTTGTTGTATTATTTAAATTACCACTTAAACCAATTACTTAAAATTCAAATTATGTTTTTGCCTATCACTTTTTCTATGTAAAAAAATTATTACACTCATGCAACATATCTAGTTAGCTTCTGATCATGTTAGTAAATTTGATTGGAAGCTTTAATTATCAAGAATATACAAATATAAGAGACCACTAAAAAATTTACAAATAATGCACCTAAGGATATAATAAAAAAAATACTATTATAATCCGAGGTGTACAGTATAGCACTAAGCAGAATTAGTTTGTTTATTTATTTATTAATTGGTAATGTAAATGTTAATTTACTCATGACCTGGGCAAGTCCTCTTCCACTCCGTGCTTAAAAAGAAAAGTGTCTCCTCTTTTTCAACCCACCTCTCCTATTTCTGATCAATCCTATTTCTTTCTCTAGAACTTTTTCCTCGGCGCAGCTGGTAGAATCCACATGGAGGAACTCATTATTTCTCCATCTTCATCATCTTCACCGGTCTCCTTATCCCAAGAAACCCCACCGACTCTCCAACAAAGGCTTCAATTCATAGTCCAAAACCAACCAGATTGGTGGTCTTATGCCATATTTTGGCAAACATCAAACGATGACAGCGGCCGAATCTTCCTAGGCTGGGGTGATGGCCATTTTCAAGGCTCTAAAGATACTTCTCCCAGACCAAACACCTTCAGCAATAGCCGCATGACGATATCAAACTCCGAGAGGAAAAGGGTCATGATGAAGGGAATCCAATCCCTGATCGGTGAATGTCACGATCTTGATATGTCTCTGATGGATGGTAACGATGCTACCGACTCTGAGTGGTTCTATGTCATGTCCCTTACTCGATCTTTCTCACCTGGAGATGGCATCCTTGGCAAAGCTTATACCACTGGTTCTTTGATTTGGTTAACTGGTGGCCATGAACTTCAATTCTACAACTGTGAAAGAGTCAAAGAAGCACAAATGCATGGCATTGAGACCCTGGTTTGCATACCTACATCGTGTGGGGTTCTTGAATTAGGATCCTCTTCTGTGATCAGAGAAAATTGGGGTCTTGTTCAACAAGCCAAGTCTCTTTTTGGGTCAGATCTTAGCGCTTATTTGGTGCCCAAAGGCCCTAATAACTCCAGTGAAGAACCGACCCAGTTTCTTGACAGGAGCATTTCTTTTGCGGATATGGGCATAATAGCTGGACTTCAAGAAGATTGTGCAGTTGATCGTGAACAGAAGAACGCTCATGAAACAGAAGAAGCAAATAAACGTAACGCTAATAAACCAGGCCTTTCTTATTTGAACTCAGAGCATTCAGACTCGGACTTTCCTCTACTTGCTATGCATATGGAGAAAAGAGTTCCAAAGAAAAGAGGGAGAAAGCCTGGCCTGGGCAGAGACGCCCCACTGAACCATGTAGAGGCTGAGAGGCAGCGGAGAGAGAAGTTGAACCACCGGTTTTACGCGCTGCGTGCGGTGGTCCCAAACGTGTCTAGAATGGACAAAGCATCACTATTATCTGATGCTGTATCCTACATCAATGAATTGAAGGCGAAGGTTGATGAATTAGAGTCACAACTAGAAAGGGAATCCAAGAAAGTGAAATTGGAAGTTGCCGATAATTTGGACAATCAAAGCACCACCACTTCTGTGGACCAATCAGCCTGCAGGCCGAATAGTGCTGGTGGCGCTGGGCTTGCACTTGAAGTTGAGGTCAAGTTTGTGGGTACTGATGCAATGATTAGAGTCCAGTCGGAGAATGTGAACTATCCAGCTTCCAGGTTAATGTGTGCGCTCCGTGAACTGGAGTTTCAGGTTCACCATGCTAGTATGTCCTGTGTTAACGAGCTTATGCTCCAAGATGTGGTAGTTAGGGTTCCTGATGGACTGAGAACCGAAGAGGCCTTGAAATCTGCTCTTCTTGGAAGACTAGAATAACAGTAAAGATCATGGTTATGGCTGTTCATATTATATAAATATATCATGATCAAAAGCCGATTGTTTTGCTTGTTTTCTATTCTCTATTTTCCATGTCTACCTCCAAATTATGTGTTTATGGAATAAATGAAGCAATCAGCCCTTTGTCAACATTACTGGAATCTTGACCCTAAAAAGTGTTTGGACTGAATTTTCCTTCACGTTTTTTTGCTGCTCCCCATGCTCATAGCGCTGCAAGTGTACATGACTTGAAAGGAAACCTAACTCGCTATTATGGATGGCAGTGGGGCCATGACTACTATTTATATATATAAATTTATGTTGTTGATTATTGCATATGTATATATATACCCCCATGGTGTATATATATACCCCCATGTTAGCATTTTTTGTCTGACAGACAATCAAGCCAAATGCCACAAGAAGAGGTATTTTTGTTTTGTTTTGTTTTTTTTTCTCTTGGGCCAAAGATGAGTTTTATTTACTTGGCATAAAATATTTATTTCTGTTGCTCCTTCCTGGGCCATGCCTGTGTCTGGTATGTTATTGCAGTTCATCTGAATTTCTGAAAAAATTTAAAATAATTTATTTTAGTATTTTGTATTGAAGTTGTAATATTAAAAATATATTTTTTTAAACAAAAAACACTCGTTCCCAGGAAATATTTTTAAGACAAAGGAAATAGACGTGTTTGGGAACCTGGACCATACCCTCTCTTACAAATCACGTGTTATTTGCAATTAATTTAAGGTCGTACTATTTTAAAACCAATAGAGAGGTAGCAGGTGTACGAACTGCAGGTAGCTTTCCTTTTGTTTGTTCCGTTGTCTGTAGCGAGCAAAGCAAGTAAAGCAATGGTCCGTACTAAATTAATAGATATAATATAAATATTATTAAATTTGATTTAATAAACTGTGGGTAACTTTAGAGAATTATGTCTTTTTTGTTTAATGGTGGTTACTATTATTAGATCAGCATCCATGTTAATTGATGCTATAATTTTTCCAAATAATTTTAAAAATCCACTTTTCTCTCAATATAATACTTTATTCTTTTTTTTAATTATGATTTTAAATTTATGTCCACAAAGTATTCCTATATGAATGTTTTCATGAAGTGAAGTCATGGATAACTTGATTTTATGTGAGAAAATAAAAGTGTGAGCTGATTTTATTTATATTAATATCATCACGTTAAATTATTTAGAACTGTAATAATAGTTGTTTTTTTTCTTAAAATATGTTATTATTATTTTTTAAAATTTATTTGATACTATAATTTTTCCAGATAATTTTAAAAATCAAAACAATATAAAAATACTAAAATTGAAGTCATGAAGAAATGCAGACGAACAGGGCTCAGTTGGCCCAGCCGTGCAGGATCCCTGTGGTGATGTTCACTTTTTGTGGTGGAAAAGACCCCTCCACTTACTGCGATATTATATATATATATAAAGTGATTTTTCCACATGTGTGGTAACGGCAACTTGTTGAGACATTTACTACCAACTATGATCATGTATAATTGTAGGTCCGCGCCTAAGAAAAACAAAAGGTATTTGCAGATTTTTTTTTTATTATTATAAAATGATATCATATCATTAATAAATTTCAAACAGAGATAAAGAGCATAACGTTCTAACAACTTAATTGAGTGAAACACACACAAAGTAAATCTTAAAAAATGTATGAAAACCAAATTTACATGGAGTGAAATTGCACAAAAAAAAAGTGAAAAAATAATAATTAAAAGACAACATATTTTGATGAGCTTAGATCTGTAAAATAAATAAATATATACATACCAAATTAAACTAAGATTTTGAGACTAATCCTTCCTTGTTAATGTCACTTCAAAACTCACAACATTTGAGACATTTTATAAACAAATTTTATTATATTATTCTACGTCGAAATGCCTTAATTTGTTAATGTTTTGGTGTTTTATTTTTAAATATAGGTATATTTAGAATAATAAAATATCAAACCTCATGGAGTAATAAAATAATTATAATTTTTCTAAAAACATTATCCTAGTCAAGTGCACCAAGTCCACATTACAAGATATTATAGTTACATGGCCCAAGCCTATGTGATCAACTTAGTCACTCTTTCTTCTCTACTTCTGTTTTTATCTTTTCTTTTCATTTTTACCTTCTCTTTCTTTTTTTTTCTTTCTCTCTTTTTTTTCTTCCTTGCCAAACTAGACACAAACCTCTATATGTTTTTTTTTCCTTGAATGCCACTAATAATTTCTCTTTATGCAAGATACACATGCACACAATTTTTCTGTGCACATAAACTTTATGCATGTTGTCAATAACACCATATTTTTACATTAATAGCGACAACTTTCTTAATAGTTAATCATCATTTCCACCAATGGTGTATGGAACAATAACCATAACATGAAATGATGATCAACGACCACCATTGCTAGCCAATGAATTATCAGCTTCACAACCAATTTCTAATACTAATTTCTCCACCAATGATGTCTTTTTCTTGAAAAAAGTCTATGGCTGAGTGTATAAACACACTTGACCACTAAGAACAAGAAGAGATTTTTCCATAGAAATCTATATTAGTATAGAAACACACATAGTCGTATAAAATTAACAGATACATACTCTTAACTTTTACTTTTATTTCTTTTTTATAGTAAATTATTCTCTCTTCACACCTCAACTAACGTAAGCATCATAATGTTCTATGTTACCACAACGGATTGATTTTTTATTTTTCCAATAATAACCTAACCTAAGGCGTAGCTAGCCAAGGAAAACCCCTTTTTTATGTGAAGTTTTTTCATGACTTTATTGGTCGTACAGTTTATGGGAAACTAAACAAAAACCCAATTCATTTCCTTTTACTACTCACAAAAACTCTTTTTATGGTCGATGAAACTTTATAACAAAGGAGATTAACTGATCTTCCTACCACAAGGATTCCAGCTCCCTTGGATTTTCAATAACTCACTCATCAAGTGCAAGTATTTAATAATATTGTTGTAGCCATACAATAAGAAATTCATCATACAACTCTATTATATGCACTAGATGTATAAAGATAATTTTAGTTTCATGAAGGAATGAGACAAAATGACATACAAAGTATGCATGATACTTCCACTCTCCGAATGAGCTGCTCTTCCCATAAAAAGCACTCCTCCATGGATCTTAGCCACATGTGTAAAAATCTCTAACAATCCTCTCCTGACTCTCAGTCGTATGTTTCCAAATGAAAAGACCTCGACATAAGACGAGATCAACTTCTAAAAATGAACATTAATTTTACCAGGTGAAAGATTTCTTTACACATTTGCCATTCCAAAGAATATATCGTTGTGAAGGTCAGCTTACATATCCCATTAAGCACATACAAAATATCAAAAATATTCTAGAATTAGTGATAATAAAAAGTAATGTCATGTACAATATTTTTCCTATATTTTTTCATGGATCTGTTAAGGTATAATATTGCACCTTTAAACCAGACTCTATCATTGACCTTCATGACTTTGTGTTAAGATCACCTCTTTTTCTAGTACTAATATCTCAGTAAAAAAGAGTACAATAAAGATCTTTACCATCACTTAACAAGAATATAAGAGCACTAGAGCATATCTCCATAGATTTAACAAGAAAATACCTAACATGAAGCATATGCATAAACTAATTTTCACCGAGGCCCTAATCAATGGAGTCTACAATTACTTATTATGGGAATACATGTACGCACTTCCTAACATGACTCAACTAAGTGTAAACTAGCAATGATGAATAATATTAGGGTTAAAGAAGGAAGCATAATTGTACAAAGTCACCCATGCTTATACAAAGTAAAGTCTCTAACCAAAACATCTAAAACAAACACTAAAGAACACATTCATGATCACTTGACATTTCCTGATCTCTTAACCGCCCATTTGACCACCATACAAGCTAAGGTGTTAGTTGCTATTAGAGCAAACATATGAAACCTTAATAAACTTTGTTTTTTTCACCATGATTATGGGCATGACATTGAGAAATGACAAGCCTTGAATAAATAAGATAAAAAGATCAATCGCCAGAGGTTACCTTCACTAATTTGTGAAAAAAATACAAAACTTGAGCATAAAAGGAAATAAGTTTGCACACTTAATGAACTACTAGGGATTACATAATCTCCAAGGAATTATATCTCCACTCTCTTTAACCTTTTCAAATAAAAAACAGTAGTGTTTCTACATCTCTATATGAAAATCTCCATGTTTTCATAAAAATCTTCATGTCTTTGTATGTTTTCATTAAAATTATTCAGGTCTTCACATCCATTTGTCACCAAAAAAGGATCAAGGGATTTTCTCCAGGTCTTTATGACCACTTGTCTCAAAAAAAGGATGAGAGATCCTTCTCCAGACTTCATGACGACTTATGGAATACTTTTCTATAAAAATACGTTCCTAAATACATATACAAACCAACTTGCTTTCACACTCACCTTTCATTATTAATAGACTACTTATTTTAAATAAGAAACAAAAATTAAACTCACCTCTCTTTTGCAAGAATGTTGACAAAAATTTACATGAAGAAATTTCATACAAGAAACATTAACAAAAGCCAACATTCAAACATAATCAAGGTTATATTTATGTGTAAGCATAACCATAAAAAGGTAAATGTTTATATTACAGTTAAGTCTATTAAAAACATATTTAAAAGATTTGAGTGAAAAATAATAAAATAAGAAAAAAAACTATAATATTATTTTTTAAAATTGTCCTAGTTGTGTGAGCTTAGCCCATGTGGCCAGACCTTGTGGCCATATAGGTGTGGTCGTGTGGGTTGTACCTACATGACCAGCTTGATCACTCTCTCTCTTTCTTTTTTTTCCTTGCTAAACAAGGCACACACCAATATGTAATTTCTTCATAAATGCCACTAATAATTTCTCCCAATAAGATATACACGCACAAACAATCTTTATATTCATATAAACTTTATGGATGCAGGCAACAACACTATATTTTTACACTAATGGATACAACATTCCCAACAGTTAACCACCATCCCCATCAATGGTGCATGACACAAAAATTATGATATGATATAATGACCAACAAACATTATTGTTAGCTAATATATTATCAGCTCCACAACCAATGTCTAATG
>Ga0325403_1002180_pt1 | contig 17146 bp, 14 predicted proteins | sample PopdelMetagenome_19_FD_205665 | JGI IMG/M metagenome (GOLD analysis project Ga0325403, IMG submission 205665) | Populus deltoides microbial communities from Bellville, Georgia, United States - Xylem-PdKOR-R4 | ecosystem: Host-associated > Plants > Phyllosphere > Stem > Wood/Secondary xylem...
GTTTCTCTATTTATATTTTGGGTGATTCCCCCCATTTTTCTATCTTTTGCTTACAGAAATTAGAAAGAATGAAATAAATCAGATGGATACAGGAATGAGTGTTACAATCGGTATCAAATGCCAGCTAAAGGATCATATTATTCTGTTAGACACATACACTCTTTACACCGTGGATATCTGTAAACACTCCTTGCCTTGGGCCTTTCAAAGACATGTTTAGTTTGTCTAACTGCCTTCCTAACTCTCTGCTCGAATATCTTCCATTCTATGGTGTTGTTCTTCATGAAAATGTCAGCAAGTCTCCGCTTGTTTGGCCGTATTGTTGGCATCTTCCCTCCACCATAGTAGATTCGAAAACCAGAAACCAAAGATGACAACTGACTTCCGGAGTCTGTCATGGCAAATGCATCAGAAGCAGTGCAGGCTATGAAGTCCAATGCTGCAAGCTACACAAGAACTAAGCTCATCATTCATCAAGACTAACAAGCAAGCTAGGGAAAACAGTTCGAATGACGGAAAAATATAAAATAAAAACAATATTTGACAACGACAGCAGGGTTCATGTATCATCATTTATTGATGCAGCATAATTATTGGAGAATCTAGGAATGGGGAAGCTCCACTCTATAAAAAACAATTGCTGGCAAACTGGAAGGAAAAAAGAGGCTGCAATAGGGTAATAGAAAACAAAAAAGCCAATCCTTTCGTCACCAAGCTTCTCAAAGCAACCAATGTCTGAAACAAAATCTCCATAATTTTCTATGAATTTTTCAAGTGATCTGAAGACTGCATGGTTCTGGGCTTAATTTAAACTCCCTGTCAACAACAAAAAATTCCCCAAGTTCTAAAATTACACTGCAAGCTAGCTCAAAACTGAAAAAACAAAGCATTCCTTAGTCATAGACCCACAAAAAACACACCCGGATTGGAATGCTTTGAAAAAAGTCTTGAGACCTACTCTTTGAGGAATGAAACGTGTTGCTCTCAAAGCCCAATTCCACACAATAACAGCTGCATTAAGATGTTCAGTATTGAGATACAAGTTCAGGTTGGGGATGATGCAAGCAACAATGAAAGGATCATCCAAAGTACTGGTAGTAGTCCCATGTCCACTTCAATCATAGAGATACCATATATTAAGAAAGCACAAGCATGCGAGGATTCAGACTTCTTCCTATATACACTCCATATCTCCACCTAATAAACTATATCAAATTAAGCAGATAATAACCACGAAATTACACTTGAAAAAAGTGGTGACAAATTAATGCCACTTTATTACCTGAGATGAAAAATTCATGAAGGGTTTGAGTTCAGTAGCTGAAAGCAGTTTCTCTTTAGTAACTAAATTAGGATACAAGCTGGTTAAAGCAGTTAACCGTGATCTCCCTCCATATATATTTGCACCCGCTATGAACATATGTGTCTTCCGACGGAAGCCTAGAGCCGCGAGCATAAGTACTGCTTCCTCAGGTGTTAAGGGACATAAGCCTTCTGACCTGAGCAATGCAGGAGAACGTAGCCTGCAAAATATCAGACAACATGCCCAGGAGATAAGCCAAATTAAGCAATTGTAGCACATATGCTATCCCTTTAATAATATAAAAAAATCAAATAGACAGCCCTCTTCTATAAATATTTAAGGACAAAGTATCTCTCAATGAAGTTATCCTCCGAACAGGAAAATGATAGAGTAAATTATAATTTAATCTGTGTTTTTTATGATTTTGTTAGTTAGTCCCTCTGTTTTTTGAAAAGCATAAAGTTTTCCCTTGACCAAAGTTGACTGTTATTTGTTTTCTGAAATTTCTAAACTACCCTTTTAAACGCATTTCTTATTTTGTCTGTAATAGGCAAGATTGAAAATTTTGATTAGAAATGAAGACATTTTAGGCAAAAAACCAATTTAGCTGTGATAAAAAACCAACACAAGGACCAAGTTACAATAAAATATGAAAGCTTAAGGACTTAACAAAGGGATAAACTAATTATTTCATTAAAAACACACAGGTCATATAATAATTTTCTCAAAATGATGGCCAGGTTTAGACCTTCAAAATTGCAGATGCATGGCATCATATGAGGAAGATTGACGGCATGCAGGTCTTCTATGAATATAAGAGTGTGATGTTTTCTTATTAAGAGTACAAATATAAAAGACGAAAAAATTGGAAGATAGGGAAACAAAAAAACTAGGGTTCTCAACTATTACCTTGAACAAGATATGTTTAACTTACAGCACGTTGCAATGCATGCCAACATACAAGATAAATGAACATGTATATCAGGAAAAAGAAGCAAAACTGCATACTCAGTTGTCTTCTTAAGATGTGTCAATGCAGGGAAATGAATCTCACGATATGCTTCCAACTCTTTCCTCTCCTCTTCTCCTCCACCATATTCACACAAAGAGTGTGCTAACATGTCAATTTCAAACCTCAGATGAATAGCTAGATATCTTGAAGCTTTGACAGCATGAGCCACTTTTCCTTTCAGATTTGGTTCTGCAAAAGGACCAGTAAGATAATGATCCAGTGACCCTGGATGGGTAGCATGTTTACGCAACCTTTGAAGGAGCAATGCGCCAGTTTCTTGTATCTTGGGAACAAATTGCAGTGCATGAAAATTACATCTGCATCGAAGTCTCTAGATGAAGTCCGACATTAGGATGAGCAAAGTAGGAAGGAAATGAAAGTAAGGATGATAATCAGGCATATATTGCTTACAATCTACCATCATTTGTAGCGGATTAGAGTACCAAAGACCTGATATTTACCTGCAACTGAAAAGGTATTGGATCAAATGCCAAGCGATTCCCAAATCCAACAAAATGGACTACTCTATTTTTCAGTAATATAGGGAGAATGCTTTTCAAATAAAAACTTGGCTCTGATTCTTTGGGGACATCTACATCTGTCACCTGCATGGGATTTGCGATATCTCACTATTAACAACAAATTACTGAAGATAAGAACAAATCAGGCATGAACGCCCTCAGAATTATTTAGGATAGGAAACTGACAGTGCTACCAATTGCCTCCAAATCCAGCGACTGCAACTCCTTTGGCAGTTCCTTCACTATCCGAATATCAGGAGTAAGATAATTAATAAAATGCTCCTCCTGATAGATGTGGCTGAATTGACTATGAAATATAAAAATGACTGTTACTTTTCCATCTAAGTCATATGTAAGAATAAGAATGACTTGAATAAATCACTTTGATATGCAGTGATGAAGCATGGCGTTTATGGGAGCAGAAGTTAACTAACTCATCTGGGTACATACACAAGATTATTTCACCGAATCAAATTATTAAAAGATGCAACTCAATTGAAGCAAGCATTTTCCTTGAGGATATCAATTTCAAGCCGGACCATTAGGCAGCCAACAGCTATCACTGGCAATTATGTTTTGTCCAACAACCAATATGTATACTTTTTCTGAAGGAGAAATTTTGAGAAGAATATATTACCTCACATCTCTCCAGACGCTGCTGTACATAAATCTAGGAATAACAAGGGATGAATTCAGCAACCGTGCAATAACCACAGCATTGCAAACCTGTTTTTAAAATAGAAGCAAGTTTGAAGCAGTTCAAAATGATAAAGAATACAACGCATATCAGACCCTTCTGAAGCAAAGAGAGTTGCATACAAAACTACAGCACAGAAACAAGGGTTGGATTCAGCGACTGTGCAATAACCACAGCATTGCAAACCTGTTTTTACACTATACACAAGTTTGAAGCAGTTGAAAATGGTATAGAATACAATGCATATCACCCTTCAGAAGCAAAGACAGTTGCATACAAAACTATGAAACTTGATTGCAAAGGAGTAATCATGAAAGCTGCAACTGGTCAAAGCATTACTTACAGCTACTCTTTGCTGGTTCATCCCCCCATTTGCAGTGACCAAAATGTAACCATTATTTCCCTCTACGAAAGAGAAATACCTTGTCAGAACCAGTTTTGCACCACCATAACACACTATTTACTCAAATGTGAAACATCCAAGACATTTCCACATGAGACAGAAACAAACGCCAATGCAGAGATCAAGTCAAATACCCAACTGCATACAAACACAAACATACACACAGAAAGTAAGTTACCACTAGGATTCCAATCACGATGATCAGCGCAAGGTCTCCAAGCAGAGGCAGGAACAAATGGCTCCTGCCACAAATCTTTTGGCTCATGTTTATTCTGTTCCCATGTTAAATATCGGGAAAAAAAATATTAATACAGAACTCAAAACAGGGAAAAAAAAAAAATACAGCTACAAAAGATTGGATCCAAAAAACTCACCACACCAAAACAAACTATATATTTGGATAACAAGATAAAAATTCGCCAATTCAAATACCTTAGCAAGGGAATGGGCAGCCAAAGCTAACATCCTATCATAAGTATCCTTTCGTGGCATTTTTCCTTTGCCAATCTTTTTCAATCCATCCTGCATTCAAAAATTAAACAAACAATAATGGGATTTTAAAAAAAAATGCTCAAATTCTCCAAAAACAAGCAACGATGGGATTTAAAAAAAATGCTTTAATTCTCCAAATCAATCACGTATTACACAAACTTTACATATCTTTCCTAAATTAACAAAAATGAAATACAGCAATTAAACACCTTTTAACTTTTCCAAATTAATATAAAGAATCAAAATATGAACTTTTTAAGCTCAAATCTTCCTAATTAACGAAAAATTACCAAACCATAGCATCCATAAAGTCACTCCATTTCCTTCTCCAAGTTCACAAAATATTACTACAGCTAATTTTTTTTTTTTAAATGTACCTTGATTGAAACTGAAATTGAAGGAGAATTTAGAACAGACATGTCTTTGTTGCCACTGGTTTCATCATCAAGTTGAAGACTTAAAAGCATGAAGCCGTTAAAAATAAAAAACAAACCCACCAAACAAACCAAACCCAGAATTCCTTTGAATTGCTTCTTTCGATACCAAACAACCTTCCCTCTCTCTCCTTTTCTCTTCCATTTCTTTTGCCCGAGTCGAGGAGAATGAGTCGATAATGAGTGTGGATTGGAGAGGTCAGCTGATGGGGACATGCTAAAAAGGTTGACAACAGAAAAATTTACTCCTAAATTTATTTTAACATCGAGGCACCACAAATGAGGTGGCCTTTAATTAAGGAGTGTAAATCGAGCTGGATGATTGCTATAATTTTAGATACTACAACTATTTTTTGCTATAAACAGCATTGGCTAGAGACAGAGAACATGTAGGATCCTGAGATGGTAATCCTATTTGTAGCCTCTTCTTGATGAAAATTTTGCATGCGCCAACACAAACCTCTGAATCATTCCACCTTGTTTTTTTGAGTTTATGGTGAGCTGGAATATATATTTCATTTCCTTTGTGCATTGCCAAGTTGAGAAACTAGCTTAACTGAGAAATGCTAGATTGAATTGCCTTTAGGACTCTATATTCTTGTTTTTTCTTTTGTTACAATGAAGTTCAATAATGCTGATCTTTTCAAAAGATTCTTATATTCAACAAAATTCAAAGTGGATTAGAATGCATTTCTAGTTTGGAAATAGATTTACAGAAACTGTGAAATATTCTGAGATGAAAATGATGCAAATCGGTTTTTTTTATAGTGATAAATGGTGGATTTTCTTCGGACGAGCCTCTTGCAGTCTGAAAAATACCAGGCGAGTGACCAGAAAACGATTTGTATGGTCCCTAAGGAAATTGCAAAATACCAAAACTTCTTCACCTACTTCCATAAAAGAGTTCGAGAGGCAAGTGGAACAGCCTGTTCATTGTCGTTTTCAAGTTCATATTTTCTTTCATGATCCACATGCTCCTCCATGCTTCAAACGTGCAATGAAAGGAAGAACTCATTGCCTCAATGACTTTGTTTTTGTCTTTCCCCAGATTCCCAACCTTTTTGGTTTTTGGTTGGCAGTTTCTGGTGTGGAACAGCATATTCCAATTGATAGTTCAATCCTGTCTGCAGGTGAAAAATCTTTGCCAAAATGTAAACTTGCAAAGATCAAGTGAAAATTCTTTTATTAGGCCGCATTATATATTGAATGTTACAGCATAAGATGGAAAAAGATTTTGGAATACAGTATTTATTCATTTACAGCTAGTGATGAAGTTAAATGTATGCAACTGGAATACAGTATTAAATCATTTACAGCTAAAGATGAAGTCAAATGCATGCAACTCACAATGTTTCAGGCATAATTACATATCTATCTGATCTGATTTTATAGCTTTGTAGCCTTTTTCCTCTTTATCTGTGCGTGTTTTGGTCATCCATTGATCTTTGTATGGTTGTATGCAAAATCGGAAGCTTCACTTCCAAGTTCAAGATGGGCCAAGACGCTCAAAATGATGAATCTATTGCCTCATGATCGGGGGTTCTATATGCAAATCCTGACTCGTCACTGGATCGCCTCTTGACCACACTGGCCCTTTGCACTAGTCGTACTAATGCTTGCACAACTTCAGACATGGGAGGGCGAAACTCAGGTTCCGGCTATAAAGAAAACAAAAATCATAAGTTGCCCATTTTTAGTTAAGAGAGTGATAATAAAGAAAACTGCAGCCAAAATCAAACAACTCCAAGCAACCGTATACATGAGTGTTATGGCCCAAAATCATATCCAAAAGAAATGAACCAATGAAATTAAATGGGAATGTAGGCCATGACACGAATAGGCTCCATATGATGGAGCATATGATTTTAAGCTAAAAAGGTTTACCAGTTAGATAGCCATTCTGGAATTCTTAAAAATATCATGAAAGCTAAGGCTTGGTGCATATTTAGTCTTACTATCAGAAAAAAGAAACTTACCTGGACACAGAGGGCAATGATGTCAGCGAAACGTGAAAGAGACTTTGCAGGATACATGCCATTTAAGATAGGATCAACCATTTTTGCCAAGGCATCAATATCATGCAGTTGAGGAGTAGCCCATCTAACAAGTGACTGCTCTGATCTCACCCTCGAACTATGGAACCCCAAAAATTGGATAAGGGGTAAATTTAAACAAAGTTCAAGAATAGCCCCAAAAATAAATGCTTAAACAAGTCTATGAACAAAAGCACAATTGATCAGTAAACAAGAGAAATGTTACCTGTCCAGTGGCTTCCGACCAGTCAATAGCTCTAGCATTACCACCCCAAAGCTGTAGACATCGCTTTTTACAGTGTATATTCCTGACAGAGCAAATTCAGGAGCACTATAACCAAATGAGCCAACCATCTGTGTTGAAACCTGTCAACGTGAAACATACTATACTTGGTCAGTCCGAATGCAACAAAAGGTATGTTAACAAAAAGTTCTAGAAAGCATGAACTTAATGAGAGTTTGCAGTGCCAGCACATAATATTATTCACTCCTTTTCCTTTACCTGTCTCTCTGTGTTTGGTGTCAGAGCAGCCAAACCACAGTCTGACAAGTGGGGATTAAGTTCTTCATCAAGTAAAATATTTGCCGACTTCAAGTTTCTATGTACAACAGAAGGCAAGCAGACTTCATGCAAGTACCTGAGTAAACAGGCTACAATTAAGAGAGGATGTAGGGCATGCTGTATGAGAGAGAAAGAGAGAATTCTAACACCACACACACACACACACACACACACATATATATAACATACTCTAAAGCACGGGCAGTGCCAAGTGCTACTCTAACACGTGCATTCCAAGATAATGTCTTGCTGCCATCATCAGCAAAGTGCAGTATATCATGCACACTCCCATTTGCTATATATTCATAAACCAAGAGTCGCTGCCCATGCTCCACACAGTATCCTACTAGGGAAACAATGTTTGGGTGCCTCAAGTGTGACATATTTGAAACAGCTTCAAGAAAGTTGTCTTCCTCCTGTAATGACAATGCTGCATTGTCGATCTTCTTAACAGCCATCATCTATATCAACAGAACAGAAGTTGATTACTTAACTATTGCAACAAAGATTAGCTAAACCTGTAAAGAAAAGCAACCCAACCAGAACACCAAGGGAAGAACTCTCACAGTCATGATGACTTTATTTTTAGCATACTTTAAATCAATTTTTAGCGTACTTTAAGTCAGAAGAATTTAATCAATGTATTAACCGGAATTTACTAGATAAAGGTGAGTCATCGTGCACAAAAATTACATGCTCATTGTGGCTAGCAATAGGACCTCTTCAAGTGCACATAACACTGGTAGCTCCATGGACTCGTACTAATACAAATATAGAAACCAGCATGACCATAAGAACATAGATATTACTTTATATCCAATGATTTAAGTTACCTTTCCATTAGGAAACTCTCCTCTGTAAACACGACCAAGAGAACCTTCACCAATTAGAAAATCTTGACTAAAGCTATTTGTTGCTGTTTGTAGAGAAGCAACACTATATGAAGTGGCAGTGATGGGCGACTTCATTCTTTTTATGGATCCAGAATTCCCTTGTAATCTCTCAACCACCAATTTCTCTGCAGGTGGGGGCTTCAGATCCGTAACAGCAGCCATGTTTTTCACCCTTGACTCTTGCGTATCTCTGTCAACTGGAAAAACAAAGCAGAGCATAAACCTCAGTGGTTAGGATTATTATACAAGAGCTTCCAGCTTCAATCTATTAATTAAGGAACAAAATTTTGAAGCCTGTTGAATGAAGGAGGGGTTCAACGTTATATTTTGCATTAATATGCAGACAGACCAACTAATCACAATCTTACTTAATTAGATTATGGTGTCTAAGGAAAATGAGCTTGACTAATGTCAGGATTAAAAAACACTATTTTAACCGCCTCGTGCATACCAGTGTTGTAGATACTATGACCCCACATGAAACCAATTGCGCATTTATGTGGTCTCATATTCTGAAAATTCAAAAGGTTATCTCAGAAGAATAAAGATTCAAAGGACAGAAAACCTACTGTCATCTGTATCAGCAGGACGACTTCCCCGGGTAGCTAGAGGACCAATTTCCTTGCTTTTGTGCTTCTTAATGCAAAAGACAAGAGCAAGTAGTGCAATGAGAACCAGAACAAGAGAACCCAGGGCTACACCTACAATAGCTCCCACTGAAATTCCCTTATCTGACTGTGATGGTTGACCATCAGAAGAAGGGGTGACAGGCGCACCAGATCCTGGATGAGTACGGTTTCTGTGAGATTTACCAGGAGGTGGTGGGGTATATGGTGGCGGAGGTGGAGAAGGACCATTGTCAAAAGAATTTCCATCGTATCTGATTTAATTATTCAAAGAGCTTATTTAACATATTGCAGAAGTAGAACATGATAAATTTGGCATGGAAGAAACAAAGAGCAAAGAAGCTTACATAAAGTTTGGGATTGAACTAAGCTCTTGAGGTATCCATCCACTAAAGTTATTGTTTGCAACATTTCTGTTGAAAATATAAGGTGCAATAAGAGCATAGTGGCAGATGACAGATTTAAAACCCCACCATTGCTAAAGGAACTTACAGAGTTGTCAAAGGCAAACCAGTAAGAACATTAAGAGAGCCAGTCAGTTGATTGTTCTGAACATTGCTGCAGTATATTAGAATATCACAAGCCTTTTATCAAACTTTCCAAGAGTTTGCAATCCTTTTCTTTTATTCACTTTATGTTACTCGGTTAATTTTGAATGGAGTCAGCACTCTACTCACAGTGTAGAAAGATTGGACAACGAATTAAAAGAACTGGGAAGATCTCCACTAAAGCTGTTGAAAGAGAGATCCCTGCATGCACAAGCAATAGTAAACATCCAAGAGAGCTATTTATTGGAAAGTAGATGTGAGCATTATTGTGCTGGAAATGAAGAGAGTCAAAGAATAACATGGCAAATGCAGCCCCCATGGTGGGCAATTGGGATACAAGTCACATAAATGAAATATGTTTTCCTGTTCACTCTCTCTTTAATAAAATTTGTTTCTTCCCTCTTTCCTGATTGGTACTATCTTTCCACCATGTTAGACACCACAACACCATATTTTAGCTTTTTCCTGAAAAATGAATTTTACTTCAGCATATCCCTAATCTCCTCAACAGGTTACCTTTATTGAACTTATTGTGTTAATTCGCTCCTTCTTGTATTCTTTGAACAGTCAATTTTGTGAAGAAAAAAGTATCATAATGTGGCTTTTCCATCAACCATCATGATTCTTTGCATAGTACTATAAAAACTCAGTTGCACATGTATTTTAACAACGAAATTTCCAAGAACTAAAACTCAAATAACATCTGTTTTGAAGTAAGAAATCTCACATGGTTGCGAGGAGAGAAAGATTAAGGAAAACATCTCCAATTGATTGGGCGAGTGAATTGCGGCTTATGTTTCTGAAACCAAAGATGTTGAATCAGGGAATAATCCAAATTCTGCAATTACTTGACAAAATTTAAATGCATTCCAGATAAGCCACTCACAGATAACTAAGAGAAACCATGCTAGACATTGAATAAGGAATATTCCCACTCAAGTTGTTCTTGGCGAGATTTCTGCATTATGCAAGAATAGAATGAACACGTTACCAAACAATTCAAACAGATCGAAAACATCAGAAACAATTGACACGATGGAGCATTACAAGCTTGTAAGATTCGGTGGTAACTGATATGGGAATGAATCACGAAGGTGGTTGTCACTTAGATCTCTGGCAGGCACAAACAACCAATATCAGCGGCTCAAATAACCAATGAAAGCAACATAACTTCATCCACCCAAGAAATGAAATAAAGCATTAAATCTCTCACAATGTTCTCAATGACATGAGGTTTGCAAGCAAGTATCCCATTGTCCCGTCAAGTCCTAACCCAGAAATCTGACTGTCAACACCAGCAACACAAAACCATTCAACAAACAAACAAACTAAACCACTAAATCAATTAAATGCATAAATCTCAATGCACTTTCTCACATGGAAACAACAGCTGATCCTTCACAAGTGATCCCTTTCCATGACTCTGCACATGGATCCCCACCATTACTTTTCCAATTGGTTAGCTGTGAAGGACTATTCAGCGAAGTGTACATAACTTGTAGAGCTTGAACTGCAACAACAACAAATACTTTCAATCCTCAAAACCAATCAATTTCACCCCTCAAAAAATCCACCGACATAAACCCTTGGTTAGTCCACAGGGAAATGAAAGCAATCAAAATGAAATGAGACAGCATTTCAATCATTAGATTAGTCGGGAGAAAAAAGAACAATTCTACTTTCATAAGCTAAACACAAAAGGTAGAACATCATCTAGCACATTTTCTCGGAAACAAACAGAAAATAAAGAACTAGATTTTCAAAGAAAAAAAACAAAAGAATTATCATAGTAGCAGTTCATTTCTTGACTCTAGCTTCACTCCAACCAAAACAAACCCCAAAAGTCAATAACTTTAACCACACCAATCACTATCAAACCAACCAAAAACAATCAAAAAACCAAACCCCATAAAAAAAAGACCCGAAAAAACAAGAAAAAATGCAAACTTTACCATCATTAGCATCAGTAGTACATTGAACAAGAACTGGGAAACCAAAGATCAAGACTTTAATCACAGACACAAATAAAAATAACTCAAAGTGCTTCAATGTCATTGTTTTTATTGACAAACAGTGGTGTTTCTCTTTTCTGAGGTGTTTTAGTTTAGTCTAGTTTAGAGGCGGTGGTGAGCGGTGACCAGCTTGATCAAGTGATGCAAAGCTCATGGTATTGTAGACTGTGGAGACAGAAGAAGCAAACAAGAAGAAGAGGAAGAAGCAGAGAGGAGGGTGTTAATGAGGTGGAGATCAGAGTCCGTAGTCAGAGACATTGTCATTAAAGAAAGGGAGAGCTAGAGAGAGAGAGAGATTCCAAGCTTGAGAGAGTAATTAAGAGAGAGAGGGGCTGTTGACGGTGTGACTCTCGTTGTAGTTTATGTTTTGTTCTGGGTGTCGGCGAGAAAGGGAAGAGCTGGAAACATATTATTATTTTAAATAATTGTTTTTTTAAAAAAAAACTAATTAGAATTTACTTGAACTTCGTTGGATCAGCTAAAGGGATTTAAAAATAAATTTGATCCAAATCATACTCCAAGTCATCTATTAAAGAATTAACTAGTCAGACTAATATGAGTTGGAAAAAGAATTTCAACTCGAATTCCGAGTTGAGTTTAATTAATAAATGAAGGTTGAAAAGAGAAATAATTGATGTCAAACGTACAAGATACTTTAAGGATTAGCAAGTATTAATCTTATTTATCGAATGACTAAATTTCCCAAATCCAACAATTAATATTCCTAATCAATAAATCAGCAGGAGGGGCCTGATTTGAGTGACAAACATATTTATTTCTCTCTTTTAATTTGAGATTAGAGGGAGGTTTAGGTTTTAATTTTAAATCCGAATAAATAATTATTAATATATTCTCAATCAAATGTGTACTGGAGAGTGAATGGAACAGGGTCCTTTTGCCTGTACCTGCGTACAAAAACCATGTCTTATTGTACATCGCAAAGTGCCAGAGAGCAGTGGAAGAAAAAGGATGCAGAAGAATCGACTGTACAGGATTAAAAATATTCATTCCTCGCTGGTTGTTCCATGAGTGCTTTAAAAGAAAAGGATTAAGGTCAAGTTACCCTCCAATGGTAAACATTCACAAAAACTCTAAAGGCCGTGGGTGGTAATATTTTATTATTATTTATTTTTAATATAACAATAAAAATAATAATATGAGGTTAATATTTAAAATATTATTGAGAATAATACAATGCATTTATTTATAATATAAAGATAAGAAAAATTATAAGGAATTTTAATTGGAATAACATAATAGCTAAAAATTTCAAGTTTATTTTGAAAAAACTTCAATGATAATTAAGGGCATTTCACTTTTTTAGACCAAGCTCTTGGCCTAGAAAATCAGAGTTTATTTATCATACCAAACCCGTCATAGTCGGCAGATAGAAATAAACACACTATCAAATCATAGCAAACAAAGAAAGAAACAATGCAACTTACCTCATGTATAGCGTGCTATGAATATTAATATCTTCACTTTACACAAATAGTTCTTTGTCTATAATCTTTAAAGACCAGTTAGAGTTTCTAGTAATCATGATATTAAATAGGAACTTCTAGACCAACAAAATACCTCCCGGACACACCCTGAAAAAAGGGTCATCGTGACGTCACTTTCCCGCGAGGAGCGTAAGACATCATTGTAGCTTAAAACACAAATTATTGTGGATTCTTGTAGTGAAATCATTCACCGGCCCATTGGTCTTTAGAAGATTCTACGGGAGTGTTTACATCTTTTTAAAATTTTCAGCATGCCAAAAATACTTTTTTACCTCTAAAATCAATAAAATTACAACTATTGACCAAAGGCTTTCTTGACAGTAAAAATATTCATTTGCCTCCAGGGTCAAAAAAATATTGGGTTTCTGGATAAGGGTTTTTCTAGATTTTTAAATATCCATGTACAATGAAAGTACAGCTTTTACCTTGAAAAAAAACAAAAAATAAGCTTTGCATTTGGGGGTATTTTTGTATTTCACATGATTATTTTATGCAATTGTTATGATCATGGGGGTATTATGGTATTTTTCACATTGTTTTAAAAAACAATTTATAATGAGACAAGTTGTTGGCACGTGTTAGCGAGTGGTTGACGTCCGCACCATTTAAACGGTGCGTGTGACGCCACCTGGTGACCAAAATTAGCCTTCCTCTGTCTTCCTAAATGTGCCACTATGTCCTCTTTCATGTGGAGTGACGCATGGTAGCTTACGGTAGTCGGATAGTCATTAATGGTCGTTTGATTTTTTTTCCTTTTATTTTCTTTCTCTTGACAAATAATGTTTTCCATTTCAGTTCTCATTCTCTTAATTTTCTATTTCGTTCCTTTTACATTTATAAATTTTTTTTTTCAATTTAGTCATTCAATTACAATTTCTCATATGTTTTTTTTAAATAATTTTAGTCCTCATTCTTTTAATTTCTTATTTCGTTCTTACTCTTTTTATAGAAGCTTTTTTTTTTTCAACTACAATTTTTTCATGTGTTTTATTTTTCATTTCGATTCTTATTTTTAATTTTTTTTCTTAGCACTTTAATTTGTTGAAGCTTTTTTGGTTTTCAATTCCATCTCTCAATCAAATTTTTTGTTGTTTTATTTTTTCAGTTTGACCCTCATTCTTTTGATTTGTTTTTCATTTCACTAAAGTTATTTTTCAATTCAATTTAACCCTCCGACTAAAATTTTGTATCCCCCTAATTAATGTTTTTTTCACCCTATTTGTTTTAGATCTTTTTGTGTAATTGATTTTTTTCTGGTGTCATCTTTCAACATTTAATTTGTTGGAGATTCAACTTCGTATAATCTTATCATTCTACATTAATTTTTTCTTATATTGGTTTTGTGATTATCTTCAAGTTTTTTCTATTGATTTATCCCAGTCTTATGATTTAGGTTACGAGTTTTGCATGCCTTTTTTGAATATAAGTTTTTTTTTTAGTTGTTCTGTTTCTGTTTGATTTTTCAAGATATTATTCTAATTCTTCTATAATTTTTTTAAACAAATGAAGTTTATTTTTTAAAATAAAAAATATTTATTTTTTAAAATAAAAAATATTTATTTTTAAATAATATTGCTGATATGTTTGGCCTTGAGTAATATTTTTTACAACATAAGGTTACTCAATCAGTTTTATTTAAGTCATGAGTTTTTTTGGGACATAGATTTATCTTTTATTGATTTAAATAAATAAATTTAGTAAATACAATCTAGTGAACGTGTCATTTTATGTTATTGAATATCTTGATCTACATTTATTTCTTAATTTTTTCACTTTTTTCTTAGTTATTGCTAATAATTTTATTTATTTATATAAATGGTTATCGATTTATTTAATTAAGTATTTGTATAAACTTTATATATATATATATATATATATATATATATATGTTAAAAAATCTTGTATAACCAGTATTTTTTTAAAGAAAAGAATTTATAACCAGAGAAGCGCGCGGGCTAAATGCAAAGTCTTTGCAATACTTGTTGTGAAGGGTAGAAGAGGATAGTTGCAGATCGGCTGACCAGCTCCTAGCTAGGCATGGCCCATAGCAGACAGAAAGTGAGGCTAGCAACAGAGAATTTGTGAGAATGACTATAATATTTTCACATGTGAGCTGATGCTGCGAAATCACCCTTTTTTGACTTGCCTTGCTTCGTGGCTTTTTAGGAGTGAAATGAGATGTTTCTTTGTCTTGTTCCTTTGCACAGCTGCCTTTCATGAATGATTATCGATCTTACTTTATTTCCATGCATTCTTTCTTGGAATCGAATAGTGGTGGTGGTGGGGGAGCGAGAGGCCATGGAGATGGTGGTTGCTGGCTGGCTAGAAAGAACTGCATGCATTATTAAAAAAGAAATTTGTGGGTGGTGGTGGAAAAGAGCTCTGACATGGGTGAAATCTTGGTAAAGTTGCTAATCATAAACTTCGAAGGAGGACTGGTACTGAGACATGGAAATGTAAAGTGGTCTGTATTATTCTCTTGCCCGATCGAGAGCTAGTATTTTTTGTGGCTTCTTTTCAAACAGCACTGGCAATTTTATTGTTATTTACAAACTAGAATAATCTAAAAGAGTATATATTTGAAGAAAAAAGGCACATATCTATGATTTGCACTATTCAAAAACAGTGTAATTTATCTAGGAATTATATATTAATTGTGTTCTTCCCCGCAACATCGATCGCATTAATCTAATAAGTTATGTTTTTTCTTTGAATGTGCTGGCTAGTTTTCCATAATATATAATTAATACATTAGCTAGGAAGCATGATTTCGATCTCTTGAAGGTGCTTAATGTTGATTCGGGACAGTCATTTTGCTACCCTCAGGAGACCAGAAGAAGAAGAAGAAGAAGAAGGAAGGAATCTCACTGGTAAGTTGTACCTAAATACGACCTTCTGTCTTATTAATATTCCAGAATCAAAGATTACTTGCTAATGTCGAAAATCCTATTCTTTTTTTTCCTTGAATATAAAGGCAAAAATGTGCTTGTGATCGATCTGCGCCCTTAGACATTCCTTCACTGATGATACAGTCGCAAATAAGAGACATCTCCGAGCTCGATTCTAAAATTAATAATCAGATAAATTTCTAGTAATTAACCTGAAATTTATAATACTTCAACTAATAATATCCAATTACACATTTTAAAAAACCTTGCTGATCGAGGGCTTGCCAAGTCTCTCAGGTAGTAATTAAGTAGCGTGTAAATCCTAGAATTAGTCAAGGTGGTGCTAGCTACGTCGGCGAGCTACCACGAGAAAGGGTCGGTCCATTGTTGCAGCAGGTCTCTAGTCTCATCATTTGATTTAGTAGTTGTAATTATTTGTCACCCACCATTGGCTTCCAGGTCCCATTAATATCTTTATTATATATTTGTAGTAGCAGGTCATGGAGGTAGACGACGGATTTCTGAAGTGATTGGCTCTGCCTAGCCCTTCCTTTCTGCATCAAATTTGGCATCCTATTATTCTTTCTCAACGATAGACATCATGGGAGTTAATTAAATTGATATTACAATATAATAATTAAATTGCTTATGTATATATATTAATTCAAAGGACCACATTAATTGATATGTGGCTTGTGCATTCTTTGAACGATGTTGTGGACATTATTCTCAGCTCGATATCTATCTAATTAATAATATAGTGCTAAGTATTTTCTCAAAATTCCCTGTTTTTTTTTTATAAAAAAAATATATTCTGTTACTTCCAAAATAGAGAATGATACAATATATACATTTATTTTTCATCCCAAAAAAAACAAAAAAATCATGATAAGGACATGTGAAATTAAATTAATTAAGCCTGCTGTCGGTGATTAATTTCTATCGAGATCTTCCACCACCCATTTCAAAACAGTGTAGAAACTCAATGTCTTCTTCAACTCTTTGGACGGTGACCAAGAAATTTCTTTTTTTTTTTTCATGAAAATGACACCAAAATAATTCATGTCATGCACATTTAATTAATTTGATCTCCTAGCTATTATAATCTTTATTTTTTATTCGAAGTGGGGTGATGATTGACACACACTACCACTCAGTAATGATCACTTTGGACAATATTATGCAGCGAGAAAGAGTTGCTAGCAAGGCTGGCTGGA
>Ga0325403_1002183_pt1 | contig 17130 bp, 10 predicted proteins | sample PopdelMetagenome_19_FD_205665 | JGI IMG/M metagenome (GOLD analysis project Ga0325403, IMG submission 205665) | Populus deltoides microbial communities from Bellville, Georgia, United States - Xylem-PdKOR-R4 | ecosystem: Host-associated > Plants > Phyllosphere > Stem > Wood/Secondary xylem...
CATATTTGAAGAGGTTCAATAAAGAAATGCCTAAGGTGGAATAATTGACTGAGTTAATAGCATTAGAGGTTTTGACAAGTGAAGTGATGGAATGTTCTCTATAGAAGGATTTTTAAGGTCTAACAAATAAAATCTTGTTGAAGGTAACACAAGTCATGAAGAATCATATATAGGTGGAAGAAACCAATATGTTGAGACATGGGCCTCCCCGTTTCTATAAAGAGGTTGAGGATAAGAAACCTTTCAAGCAAAATCGCTCCCCTAACAGAGATAATAATTTTAAAAAGGGTAAAAAAAAGCCAATAAGGGAGTGCATACAATACCCTAGAAGAGATATATTACTCATCTGAATGTCTCCATTACAGAAGTATTTACAACCATTAATAGGAAATTCTTTGTTTAATATCTATCTCATATGGTATCACTTCTACACACACGCACCTCCAAGAAGTTTTGCTTGTTCTATAATGATAAAGGGCATGATATGAACGATTGCTTCATATTGAAGAAATAGATTGAGAGATTGATACCCAAGGATTATCTAAAGCAATTTGTCAAAGGGCATGCCAGCATGGAACATGATAGAGAAGAGCCCAGCTAATCTACCCACCCCCTACCTGAGATTAATGTGATTCTAGAAGGCACTTCAGATAGGGGAGATACTTCTAATTGCAAGAGAAAGTATGAAAAATAGGTCCTCACAACGAGGAGGGAGTGACTTACCTTAATAAGGAAACACCAGTAATTTCCATGATTTTAGTGAATCATTGAGTCCACAAGGTATTGGTAAATGATGGGATATCTAAGGAATCCTTTACTTGCACTCTTAACCTTTCAATCCCTATCAAAAGGGTCTGTACAAGAGTTATCCTTGAAAGATCTATTCACATCTAGGACATCACATCTCTAAACAAGATGTTAACTGAGCTCTCATTATTTACCAACACCCTATGGACTCGATAATGCTGAAACAAGATACTTGAAAGTGGAAAAGATGGGCCTAACTCTGGTTAGCGCCTCTAGGAAACCAAAACTGTACTTCTAAGGTCACCAAATTACAGTACTAATAGACCAGCCTCTATGACAAATTCTTCATAAGTCAGACATGTTTGGACGACTAGTAAGGTTGGCGATTGAGTTAGGAGAATATGAAATCCTATATCTGTCACGACTATATATTAAAGGGCAAGACTTAGCAGACTTCATAGTCAAATGCTTTTTTGAGAATGATCTACAAGACAATCATGTTCCAATAGCTGAACAATCGATCCCCTTAAAAGAAGTTGTGATTCCCTCACATTCCATGTAGTTGATCCCACATTAGGAATTACATGTCAATGAGTCTTTTAATTTTTAAAGAAGTAGTGTTAGGGTTATGCTTGTGAGCCCCATGGGCATGTCTTTGAATATAGGATTCAATTTGAATTTCCAGCCACCAATAATGTGTCAAAGTATGAAACTCTCTTAGCAAGATTGGGCTTGACAGAAATCTTAGAGGCTTTTCCCCTTAATATTTAAAACTAGAGATCCTATTTTAATGAAATACTTGTAGATAGTACAAGTATAGTTCTCTAGGAAAGACAAGGAAATAGAAATAATAGTTTATCGCATTCCAAGGAAAGAGAATGGAAGGGTGGATCTTTTGTTCAAATTGGAAAGCTCTAATTTAGTTAACCTCCATTTAAAAGTTTAGATTGAAATCTCAAAAAAACCAAGTATTGAAGGGCTGGTGGTTGTTTGTTGACACATTAGAGGATTAAAGAACTCCTTTTAGAGACTTTTTGCTTACTGGAGAGTTGTCCTTGGATAAAAATGAGGCTATTTGTTTAACTAGGTGAGCAACTGGGTATTGTTTGGTGGACGAGGTCTTAGCTCCCTTGTTAAAGTGTTTGTCTCTTAGAGAAAGCACTTATGTTTTTAAGGAAATCCATAGGGGAATCTGTGGATTACACATCGACTCTAAAGCTTTTACTGTTCAGGCACTAGAGTATAATTGTTATAACCAATAATCTTAAATGATGTTACCAACTTGGTGAAAATATGCGATCAATGTTAGAAGTTCGCATCAGTCTCTAAACAACCCTTTACAGAGCTGACAACAATATCTTCCCCTTGGCCTTTTTCCCAATAGGGAACGGACATATTGGGTTCTTTCCCAAAGGTCGTAGGGAATAGAGACAAAAGCTTTGGTAGATATCACCACCAACAAGGTCATCTTTTTTTTTTTGATAGAAAAATGTCATTTGTAGATTTAAAATTCTATCACTGATAATGAGACCTAATTTGGTAGCCGCAAGATGAAGGAACAATGTTAAAGGCTTCACATCGACCATTGATTCTCTTTAGTGTCTCACCACTAAACTAATGGTCGGGTTGAACTCATCAATAGGGTCCTTCTTAATAAACTTAAGAAGAAGATAACAGACACTAAATTAGAATGGGTAGAGCTACTTAATGTGATATTTTTCGGTCTATAAGACCATTGTGAAGACATCTACTAGAAAAAATCCTTTTCTCCATACCTATGGAATTGATGTTATGATCCTAGTTAAGATTGAGTGTCCAAGTCATCGAGTAGTCCATTATACATTAGAAGGAAAAACAAAGCCTTATGGTCAATTTATATTTATTAAAATAATCTTCATTAATTGCAGCAATAAAAAATGAAGCTTATCAACGCAGAACTACTCAATACCATGATGCTAGAGTCAATAATAAAGGGTTCAAATTTGGAGACTTGGTGTTAAAAAAGTTGAAGGCTACTAGCAACAGAGAAAGTTAGGGCAACCTAGCCCTAAAAAGGGATGGTCCCTTTAAAGTCATGAAGGTGGTCAAGGCAAACACTTACCATCTATGCATTAAAAAAAATGTTCAGTTACACGATGTAATAAACTTTGCTAAATTAAAAGTTACAAGGTGTCAAACACCTACCTAGTGTTTGAGCGCGTGCCGTGGTCCCCTGCTACTGTTTTGATCTCGTGGCCTCTTTTGTAACAACAAGAATATCACATCATATACAACTCAATCATTATGGGAATCCATTACAATTCAATTCTTATAATTTTTAATGGTTGGCTAATTCTAGTCGTTTTAACTTAGTCACTCTAGAAAACTATTTAATGTTTAAATCATAACTAAAGTTATAGAACTTGATTTTGGGTGTGATTTATCTCATTTAGACTCTAAGATACAAAGCTATAATTTTGATGAAGGAAAGAACACTTAGTTCTTCCATTTGCACATCCAAAACCACCCATTATAGTAACATGTACAATTTATCTAGCAAGATACAGTTTGACCTTTTTTTTCATTTTTAATCCATATCTGGAGTTTTATAACTCTAAATTAAGCAAACTCAATTACATTTGAAGCTAACATTTTTAATTACAACTTTCATAAAGAAATATATTTCAAATTTCATCATTTACTAGTTCAAATGTCAACTGAAAGTCAGGTGGTAAAACTGTCCAAATTCTAGGTTGTAATTTGATGAACAACAAAATAGTTTTCATGCATTTCTTCACCATTTAAGGCAACCATTATCATTGAATACATCATTTAACATCATTAAACACAAATACACAACCATCAACTTAATCAAGTTCATTCTCTACTTAGATTAGCTTAATATAGGAATAAAAGAAGTGAAATTTCTTCAATTCTCTGACTTTTAGTTGGATTAATTGAAATCCAATTCAACTTATCATATAGTTATCCATAAACATCAGATACACAATAAACAAACATTGATTTAACTCCTACAAATTCCTATTTTGTTTTCCTACACATGGCCGACCCTTCATTTCTCAAAATTCTCAAGTTTTGTTTCTTCTATAAGTCATTAATTTAAACTACTTCACATTTATCTCATGTCAAGCTAATCACATATTCACAATATCATAGATTCCTAATTCATCAATCATGAACCTAAATTTAAAATTTAGAAATTTTACACAACTCTATTAATCTCCATTTAAACTTATAGAAACAAGTTCATAAAACCTTACCCAACAAGATTATGAACTTTGAATGCTAACCTGGTGAGATTTTTCCACACCTTCTCTTTCTCCCTTAATGGTTGAAACTTTCACCTTTAGTTTCTCTTCTTCTCACTTGTTTTCATAAGCTTAAATCTTATGTTTGTATGTTTAATCACTCCTCCACCCTAAACATGATTTCTCTCAAGTATTTTGTTTAAGAAAAGCTCTCTAGTTTTTTTTTTTTCTTTTTCTCTTCTTCCCTTCTCTTAATTTCTTTTAGTTCTGGCTTACCTTAAGAAGAAAAAAAAGAAGAAGTTGCAGGAATTGTCAGCTCATCACCTTATTTATAAAAAATGCCATTAATGAATTCTCTAGTTTTTCTGTCTAACATTTGATAGTTTTACATGATCTTCATGAACTCCAATCACCCTAAAATTCTACCTAAAAATAGAAAAATATGTTAAGACATTACTCGTAAATGTTTAGCTCGATCCAACGATGAGATTGAAAATTATATTCATTACCAAAAAACTAGTAAGTAGGTTATTTACGTCAAAATTTTGAATTTTCTTATACCATTTTCATGTGGAACATACTAGTTACTCAAGTAAGCCCTGAGATTATTTCTTTATTCTTAAAAACATAGTTCTTTTATTTTTGTCTCATTTTGTCGTTAGTTCAATTTCTAATATTTTTCTAACACCGTAATATTTTGACTGGGGGTTTACACTTCTATATAAATGACAATGTCTTCATTTTCTCTAGGTGATACCAAAAAATCTTTCATCAAATCACCAAGGATGGAATTAACTCGGTCTTTCTAGTGCGATTGCACAACTTACCTTGGCAAAGAATGACAAAGTCTCCCTAGTGAGAATTCACAACTCACCAAATATTAGAATGACTTGGTCTTCCTAGTGCGATTGCACAACTCACTTCTTGATATGCACAGGCTTACCCTGTAGAGTCCTCTCTATAGCTCTTGTGGGTCATTGCCACCATTAATCCTAACAATCAAATGGTAACAAGTTATAAAAATACAGCAGGCTCGATCCCAATGAGCTTATGAAATTTATTAAAAGCGGTCAGGATTATCCATTTATTAGGATGTAGTTGGCCTAGACCTAAGCTATAATACCTGAATACTTCCCTCACGAACTCGTGGAGAGGGAAGGTGTATCCTATATCATACATGCAAATGGGGATGGTAATTTCAAATTGACTTTGGAAAAAACCTAAGATCAGTTGGTTAATACGCTTAAAATGGCAGGCAGTTGGGCTTTATACTCTCCTAGTTACCAATCATTGACAAATGTCATCTTCTGTACATTCAAAGTGCTAGGGCATCATCTTTAGGAGCCTGGGTAGCCTTGCCCTCCCTTAAGGTTCCTTAGCAACAGTAGGGGAAGAACTTCTCTTATAGGGGGAACTATTTCCCCCAAACCAGAGGTGGATACTAGGGTTCCACCCTTTCTAGTTTTGGAGCCTAGTTTGATGGACCCCCGTCCTCTAGTTTTAGGTTGGAACCTGAACTCCTTATTGGAGGCAGTAATATCCATATTCTTAGGGTTAGCTTTAACTTTTTTTGGGTCAATTTTTCTATTCACAAAAGAAAGAGAAATAAATTTTTAGTGAGAGATACTTGAGATAGTGGTTTTTTTTATTAAAATAGAGTGAAACTGACTCAAGAGTTCTTTAACAAAACTGCTCTTTTACAGAGATTAAAAATAATGAAAGTAAAAATAAAAAAAGAAAAGCAAGAACAACTAGGGTTATAAAGGAAATATTTTTTCACCTAAATGTTGGATGAATAACTTTTTATGTCATCTTAGATCTCCAAGAATATACTCAATTACTACATTAAATACATACTGTCGTTTTATTTCCCAATAAACATCTCTTTTATTGAAGATAAGTCACTTGGCCACCATATTTTTCAATAAGTACAAGCCATTTGGCCATGAAAAATCCCAATAGTTTTACATATGACAAAAAAAATATCATGTGGAAGGTAAAAGTCTTTCATTAAAGCTGATAACTTTTCTAATCTTTACATAGTAAATACATAAAGACTTAGGAGGCTACTAATGGATCAATATATTTTTAATGTGTTTACTTAAAAGCTTATGATTAAAAAAGCCAAAGGCATGGTAATAACTCAACGTATCTAGGCTTGGCATAATGCCAAGCTCAAATGACATTAGCCTGGCTTCTAAGCCCAACATCCTTTGGTTTAGTTGGGTGCGGAGCCTAAGTATACGTGGGCTTAGCGAGGTGTCATACTCAACCTTCTTAGGGTTAGCTAAATGCTAAGCCCAAATACATATGAGTCTTGCAAGAAGATAAACCCAACACCCTTAGGTTTAGATATGCGTTAAGCCCAAATGCATATGATTGTTAATCTCAACATCCTTGGGTTCAACTATATGTTAAGCCCAAGTGAATGTGGGTCTGGAAATGTTTCATAGCCAATATACTTAGGTTTAAAGGCATGGTAATAACTCAACGTATCTAGGCTTGGCAGAATGCCAAGCTCAAATGACATTGGCCTGGCTTCCAAACCCAACATCCTTTGGTTTAGTTGGGTGTTGAGCCTAAGTATATGTGGGTCTAGCGAGGTGTCATACTCAACCTCCTTAGGGTTAACTAAATGCTAATTCCAAATAATAGGAGTCTTGCAAGAAGCTAAACCCAACACCCTTAGGTTTAGATATGCGTTAAGCCCAAATGCATATGATTGTCAGTCTCAACATCCTTGGGTTCAACTATATGTTGAGCCCAGGTGCATATGGGTCTAGAAATGTTTCATAGCCAATATACTTAGGTTTAACAACGTGTTAAGCCCAAGTGCATATGAGTCTATGCAATGTGCCAGACCTAAACATCCTTGGGTTAAACTACGCGTTGAGCCCAAATGCTTATGGATATGATAAGTTGCAGAACCAAATATTATTGGGTTCAGCTAAGCGCTGAGCTCAAGTATATGTTGGTTTAAAAAAGTGTTAAAACCAAACATCGTTGAGTTCAGTTACATGCTGAGCCCAAATGCATGTGGGTCTGACAAGGTGCTAGAACCAAACATCCTTGGGGTTAGCTACGCATTAAGCCCAAGTGCATGTGGGTTTGGGATGGTGCTAGACCTAACATCCTTGAGTTCAGCTATGTGTTAAGCCCATGTGCATGTGGGTCTAGCAAGGTGTCGAGCCCAACTGCTTTTGCTTCACCTATGCATTAAGCCTAAATGTATGCGAGTCTAGCAAGATGTTAGATCCAACTGCCTTAGTTTCAGCTACGTACTAAGCCCAAATATATATGGGTCTGGCAAGGTGCTAGATCCATCACCCTTGGGTTTGGAATTATTCCAAACTAAATACATATAAAGTTGATAATATTTTTATGCCTCATGTTAGGTCATATGGATTTATTTGTTTATTCTCATGTCTTTTAACATAAGATGTTAAAGTTAAGAATTATTATCTCCCTTCATTCCTAGGTGCATATAAGTGTTCGAAGAGCCTACTATATTTCTATCAACATTAATTTTGTATAAAAGATTTGTATCCCTCATTAATATTGTGTAAGTGATATATATCTTTATTAAATCAACATTAATTTTGTATAAGGAATATTTATCCCTCATTAATATTGTGCAAGGGATATTTATCTTTTATTATTGTTGTGTAAGGAATATTTATTTCTCATTAATGCTATCAAGAGAAAATAACACTTCAACCCTTTCATTCAAGCAACATGATAAAGTTTAGAGACTATATATACCTTCTAAACTACCCAGGTAAAGGGTTAATATTTTTCTTGTTCTCTATTCATTCTCATTAATATTGTGCAAGGGATATTTATCCTTCATTATTGTTGTGTAAGGGATATTTATCTCTCATTAATGCTATTAGGAGGAAATGACGCTTCAACCCCTTCATTCAAGCAACATGACAAAGTTTAGAGACTATATATACCTTTTAAACTACCCAGATAAAGGGTTCATATTTTTCCTATTCTCTATTCATACTCTAATTTTGCAGAGCATTTATCATACATAACTAAAAACAAACACTCTTGTTCTTCGGAATTTAAAGTTCATTCTTTTATTTATTGCAATCTCTTATTAAAATTCACAAACTTTATAATCAGAGGATCCCTAAATCCCACCAAAATGGACAGTTTTGCACATGTTAGGCTTCTATCACCAATAATAAACTTTTTAAGCTCTGGAAAAAAAAGAATATTAACATGAACATGTGATCACGCTCCATCCAAACACATAAAAAATCCTTCATTGTTTAGCATATTGGATTTTGAAACATTATCACCTATGATTTCAAATGTTTATCAATCAAGTCAACAAATATGACCTCTTTTTTTCCACCATTTTATGTATATATTGGTTGTAAAATTTGTCTAGATTGTGTGATGAATGTTATCATTGGATAACCCAAGTAAACCATTACACCCTAAATAAACTATTCCCTCGAGAAATTATAATGTATGTCATGAGTTATACTATATTCTTTCATTAAAATATGAGACTCATTGTAAATATAATTCACGGGCTTTATATTTTGAAAAGTGGGTAGAGTTTTTTATATATTAAATAATTCCTCCTACTTTTTCTTTAGTGTAAAAACAATTATTTGAGTTTCTATATGCCTTTATTTTTATTTTTTTGTTCATTTCAAAATTATTATCTCGTCTAAACATTAAATTATTAATTCTACTGCAACACCCTTAACTAAAGATTTTTTTTATAAGAAATCCAACATTGAAAATTGGTATTTTAGAAAAGTATGAATAAAAAATTGATGATATTGTTATTGGGTTTCACGAAACACGTATATGCAATGAAAACAATAAATTTATAATTTCATAGGAGTCTTAAAGATCCTGTTATATAGATCTAGAATTGTTTAAGGTTTATGCAAAGACTACCTAAAGATCATATATTGTTGCAAATCAAAAGTCGTCCAAATGTCCGACCTCTAACGGTAATTCACATGACCCACCAAAGAGAAATCTCTTAAACTCTTGTAAGAGAGAGAGAGAATGCTATACTTTTTTGTGCTAGCTTTTTTCTTTTATGTTTTAGTTGTTTCTATATTGTACTATACTCACCTTAAAATAAGAGGCATAACATTCTATTTATAAGAAAACCTGAAAAATCCTATAAATAAAAAAATATCAATTTTTCCTTTAAATAATATCACCTTATTCAATTAAGTCTTTACTTGATTTTTTCTAAGTTTAGAATTGTAATCCGTTGTATTAATTATATTTCAATCCTCAATTTCAAAAATTTATATGCAATCAAGTCATTTTTTATTAATCATCCCATTTTAATTTTTGACCAATTGTTCTAATGTGTATGACCCATTAGATTCTCTAATAAATTCCCAATTATAAATCATAATTCTAAATAACATAGGATTACATAAATTAAATAATTTAATTTATTATGAATTCAATAATTGATTGATTTATATTTAAAGATCAAGTATAATATCTAGCAACTTGTCATGATCTCACAAATATTAAGAAAGTTACAAGTGGTTTGACTTAACCTTTTAGTGAATAGTTTCTTAGTGTAATTATTATCCCTTTATCAAGAATATTTTGATTTAAACATTATAGCATGAAATATGTCTACCCTATTAAATCATTTTAGTTCTCAACACTATAGTTATTAATTCTTTAAATAAGATTTGAAACTCTTTTCAAATCTCACTCTACCTTAGCCAAGGATCTTACAATCAATACTATTTAATAATAGATAAAATATTTTTCCTAATGCACCTAGGGTGATGAATCCTCTCTTGACTACTCAAATATCTTCATATAGTTTATGTTATATCAAATATCTACTCATTTATTACACTTGATTAGAACAACATATGATTAGGATTAAAGTATAACACTTCTTATATAGATAACTTAGTGATCTCAAGTCTAAGGATCTCTTATAAAACTATCATGTGAGCCTTTTCATAGACATAAGTGATCGTTTCATATGAATTTCTCTTGCGAGTCAGTTCAGTGTACATGCCATCTAACAAATACATGCATATTAGTTTATTATATCTCTCATATCTTAATTTATAGGAGAAGCTATTTTTTTTTCATAAAAGAAGAAACATAATATGCACTGATCTAAACAACTCTAATTAATGTCTATTCTTAATAGAATATTGACTATGAACATTTAGGAATAATGCTTTAATGCAATATGCATCTCATAATTATAGCAACTTTATAATTTCCTATGCTAAACATTTTTGTTCCACATACTTTATCTTTACTTTATATTCATTAATAAAATATAAAGAAAGCCTTAATTAATAATATATATATATATGTTTTACATGAATAAAACTAGTGTTACATGTAACTAACTGATTGGTTACAAGGCATCTATTCACTAACAATCTTCCACTTGCACTAAAGTTAATCGCTCATATATCTAATACCATATCCCTCTATATGATGATCATGTTTTTGTTGGGACAATGCGTTGGTAAGAGGATCTACAAGATTCTCTTTAGTGGATACTCGTTCTATCTTTACTCTTTCCTTTTTATGATTTCCCTAATTAAAAGAATTACTTAAGTACATGTTAGGATCTTTGATGAGACTTTGGTTCCTTTACTTGTGCAATGACTTTATTGTTATCAAAGTATAGGGCTAGAAGATCAATAATGTTAGGAACTACACTTAATTTAGTAATGAACTTCTTGATCCAAACATTCTTTTTTGTTGTCTTAGACGCAAAGATATATTCAACTTCAGTTGTAGAATATGTTGTGGTCTCTTATTTGGAAGTCTTCCAACTTACAACACCACCATTTAAAGTAAAAACATATCTTGACTAAGATTTACTATCATTAATATCATATTCGAAACTAGCATTTGAATAACTATAAACTTATAGTTCATGTCTTTCATAGACTAGAAATACATTCTTAGTTCTTTTTAAGTACTTAGGAATATTTTTTACTATCTTTCAATTACTATGACCTGGATTAGATTGGTATCTACAAAGCATAAGATACATCTGGTCTTCTACATAATATCACATACATAATGGATCCTATAGCCGAAGTATATGGTATCCTTTTCATCCTATCTTTTTCGATTTATGTCTTAGAACATATATCTTTGAAGAGATGTATTCCTTAGAAAATAGGTAAGTATCCTTTATTGGATTCTTTGATGCTAAACTATTTTAGCATCTTGTCTATGTATGTGGATTGAGACAATCCAAACAACCTTCTAGATTTATCTTTATAGATCTTTATTCCTAATATATAGGCTACTTCTCCCATATCCTTCATGGAGAAATTCTTAGACAATCAGATCTTTATTGATTAGAGTAAAAGAATGTTGTTTCCTATCAATAATATGTCATTTATATATAATATTAAAAAAATAACTTTATTTTCACTAATGTTTTTTTATAAACACAAGGTTCATCTATATTTTTGATGAAATCAAACTATTTGATTATCTCTTCATGGATATTCCAACTCCTTGCACCTTGCTTAAGTCCATAAATGGATTTTTAATAGATGAAATCAAACTATTTGATTATCTCTTTATGGATATTACATAACATCGCATACATAATAGATACTATAGCCGAAGCATATGGTATCCTTTTCATCCTATCTTTTTTGATTTATGTCTTAGAACATATATCTTTGGAGAGATGTATTCCTTACAAAATAGGTAAGTATCCTCTTTTGGATTCTTTGATGCTAAACTATTTTAGCATCTTGTCTATGTATGCGGATTGAGACAATCCAAACAACCTTCTAAATTTATCTTTATAGATGTTTATTCCTAATAGATAGGCTTCTTCTCCCATATCCTTCATGGAGAAATTCTTAGACAATCAGATCTTTATTAATTAGAGTAAAAGAATGTTGTTTCCTATCAATAATATGTCATTTATGTATAATATTAAAAAAAATAACTCTATTTTCACTAACTTTTTTTATAAACACAAGGTTCATCTATATTTTTGATGAAATCAAACTATTTGATTATCTCTTTATGGATATTTCAACTCCTTGCACCTTACTTAAGTCCATAAATGGATTTTTATAGCTTGCATACTTTGTTAGTAAATGTTTTAGATTCAAAACCTTCAGGTCGTTTCATATACATATCTTCAAGAAGTTTTTCATTCTAGATGCAATCTTGAAATCCATTTATCAAATATCATAATCATGGTATACAACTATAGAAAATACTTATTGATTTTAACATAGCTACTATCGAGAAAGTTTCATCAAAATCAACCCCTTGTCTTTGTATGTAACCTTTGTAAATTAATCTAGCTTTGTACATTTGTATATTGCCATTCATGCTAGTTTTCTTCTTAAAGACCCACTTACATCTAATGGGTTTTATCCCTTCAAGTGAATCAACTAAAGTCCATACATAGTTGGTGTACGTGTAATCCATTTTAGATTTCATGGCTTGAAGCCATTTCTCAGAATCAATATTAGATATTGCTTTCATATAATTGGTAGGCTCATTAAGTATAAATAACTTGTCATCATTAATTTCCACGAGAAGTTAATATCTCAATGGTGCATGATGTGTCCTACTAGATCTAAAGAGTTATTGTGTTTCTTGAGTTTCAAGTTGAACATCAAATGTTATAGTCTCGAGCTTTGATTCTATTTAGATGTTAGTTTGTGGTTCTTAAACTTCTTTAAGTTCTATTTTCCTTTCACTACTCATTTCAAAAACAAATTCTTTCTCTAAAAATGCAGCATAATTTGAGACAATTTTCTCAACGGGATGGTAGAAATAATATTGAACTAACTCTTTTAGATATCTAACAAACTTACAATTATCTAACTTAGCTCCTAACATTTCAGATATAATATGCTTCACATAAACATTACATCTCGAATCTTTAAGAATGTTAAGATTGGTCTCCTACCATTCCATATCTCATATGGAGTTTTATCGATAGATTATGATGGAACTCTTTTTAAAAGGTAATTAGTAGTAGTTTATAAAGCATGACCCTAAAAGAAAGGTGGAAGGTCTATATAGCTCATCATGGATTGCATCATATCCAATACGATGTGATTTCTCCTTTCAGAAACTCCATTATGTTGTGGTGCTCTAGGAGGTGCTCATTATGAGAGAATCTCATTCTTTTTAAAATAATCTTGAAAATCTTGGCTGAAGTATTCATCTCCTTGATCCGATCAAAGTATCTTGATACTCTTTCTAATTTTTATTTCAACTTTATTTTTGAAGTCTTTCAACCTTTCAAATACACATGACCATGTCCAATATGGTCATTAACGATGAAACGTGTATATTCATTTATGACAAAAATCATTATTAGTCCACATACATCTGTATATATTAGACCAAATAATGTATTAGATCTTTCACTTTTTTAGTAAAGGGTGTTTTGGTTATCTTAATACTTAAACAAGCTTAACAAGTTTATATGATTCATAATCAAAATGATCAAATATCTTTTTTTTATGTAACTTAGTAATTTTTGTTTCATTGATATGACATAGTCTACAATGTCATTATTAATATATATATATATATATATATATATATATTGATTATCTAATATGTTCTTTTTGCTATTTATATTGAATTTGAGCATTTTAAGATCATGTATGTACAAAGAATTTGTATAAGTACCAGATCCATAATAAACATTATTATTATATAAAGAACAACATTTGCCTTTAATAATAAATTTAAATCCATTCAGAAATGGATACATTGTTTCTAAGAAGTGCTAGAACATAATAACAATTATAAGTTCTAGTATCAGTCCATTTGATAAAGTTAATGCAATAACCCTTACTTCATTGCCAACTTGTAGGTCCACTTTGCATTTATTTAGTCATAGACATACATAAAGCATAAGCTTTAATATGCTTTTTAGCCTTCACGGTTGCGAGATAATCTTTGTAGTTTCTTCTATAATGGTTTTCATTGTTACAATGATAACAAATACCTTTGTCATTATTGATGCCCCAAATAGGTTTCTATGCTTATACTATTAGACCAAGTGAACACGTAACTCATGGTCAATGACAAAGCCCAATTGGCACAAGTTCTTTAAAATAGCCAATTATTTACAACACATAGGTGTTCACTGAGGAACCCTCTATCATCTTACACCAAAACAATTATTTAAAGGTCTCATACCTCTCAGTGCATCTAGCCACATAAAACAACTTTTTGAGATGTATAATTATTATACAGACATTCATATTTTCATGATGTCTTTAAAGTTCAAGTGTCATGCTGGCTAACATCATATATGCTACTTACTCATCATTATAAATATGACGTTAATATTTAGTCCTAACTTCGTTATCAACTTTCTCATCAAGGACAAGAGGAATTGAATTTTCAAAAATATATAACATTCTTTCTTACTTAAGAACAATTCTCATGTTTTGGTACTAGTTTAAGAAGTTTGGTTCAATCAATTCATTAGCATCATCTATGTTATATAGAGATATGTTACTACTCATGGTAATCTATCAACCTATTCATGTAAAGATAGCGAGTATTGGTTCCATGCATAAATATTTATAACCGAATTCATATAAGGTCTTTAATCTTAACTTGATCTTCCACTATTTTCTTGTAAATTAATAGCCTTCATTATTAATTAAGAAAATCTCGCTTAAGTCTCCTAGTGAGGTAGGATCTCATTTAATTTATATGACCTTAAGTAACTCAAAAATCTAAATAAATTAAATTAGGTAGATAAAATAGCTTATCAATCACATATGTATATGACTCTTATATTAGTTTGGTAACAACTCTATATCTAAACATATTATATATGTTTCGCCTAACTATTGCCTCTAATCTTGTATGATCATAAGTAACTCATCTGAATTATATAAATTAATTAAGTAGGTCCTAATTTTATAGCATTAAACATATTCAATTAACGGTAACTTTGAATAACTTAACAAGTTATCCATGGATAAAACTCTAGTTTTATGGATATAAAATCCAGAGACAATAAATCATATTCTCAACATGTACTTAATATATTAATGAGAGATTTATTATTTTAATTAAATCTCATTCAATGGCATTAGTGATATATCATACATAACAATTATATATAAACATACATCCCTAACATGTCATTCTAATTGGATGATTATGAACATATGTAAGTTGATTCCGAGCCATCAAAGGAAATTAGATGGTCAAAACCTAGATAGTCGCTGCAAACCTTTATAAGTCCTTTTACAAATACCATGGTTGTATCCTTCACCATTTTTTTTTTCTGTCTTGGATTACAAAATATTTTTCTTACCTAAATTCTTACATTTCTAAAATACATAACATTTACATAATTCATTAAGAAACCTCAACTTACGTTCAAATGTTATACTCAATATCTGCCTGTTTGTTATCCATGGTTAGGGCAACGTGTGGTTTGGATCAAAAAATAACATTCCTTATATATGATAACTTAGCAATATCAAGTTTAAGGATCACTTACACAACTGTCACGTTAGCCTTTCCATAGATATAAGTGATCTCTTCATATGAAATTCACTTGTGAGTCAGATCAGTGTACATGTAATCTAACAAACACCAACATATTAGTTCCAGATATCCCTTATATCTCAGTTTATGAAAGCAACTGTTTCCTTTCATAAAGAAAGGAACATAATATGCATCAATTTCAACAACTTTAATTATAGTCTAGTCTTAATAGAACATTGATCAAGAACATTTAAGAACAATGCTTTAATGCAATAAGAATCTCATAATTATAACAACTTTATAATTTTCTATGTAAAATATTTTTGTTCCGCAGATTTTATTTTTACTCTAAATTCATTAATAAAATATTATATTAATTAATAAAAAATAAATGAATATTATATATAAAGAAAGCATTTACTAATAATAAATATGTTTTATATGAATAAAATCAGTATTACGTGGAACCAACTGATTGATTACATGATTTATTCCCTAACAATTATATATCAATTAATATTTTTTTTAATTTCTGTAAGAATTCAAACGTGATAATATTTATTTATTTTTCTATAACACCTCTAATTAAATCTAATTTTTTTTTCTTAAAAAAACATCTATTGTTAAAAGAGGATAGTTTAGAAAAGTATGAATAAATGGCAACATGGTATATCAATTAACAACTTTCTTAATTTATATAAAAACTCAGAGACTTGACAATCTTTTTTAGCACAAGGAGACTGAATTAATTTTCTTTTATTCAATTCCTTTTGCATGGGATGATACCAGCACCTGTGTTCACTTTTTTTATTTCTTGATTTTTTTGTTCTTAAACGAAGGGATCAGTTTGAATTTGCCTACCCTACCCATTCCACATATGACATTTTGGATTTAAAAATGTAAGAGCAATTTTAGGATATTAAATATTATCTTTATAATTTTATTTTTTTTATTTAGTTTAAAGGATTCTATAATCATTTTTTTAAGATTCTTTCCTTTATAAGAATTAAAATTTAGAACTAACACTAGTATAAATGGAATTGCTTGACTTATATTTTCAAGAGACATGGATATAAAAATTAAATATTTCAGCATCTCAATTTACTTGATATTCCAAGGTTTTGACATTTGATAAAATCTTTTGAGATTTTTAAAATAATCTGTTTGGGAGTGTGGTTGATGTTGCTTTTTAAAGTGTTTTTTCCTGGAAAATACATCAAAATAATATATTTTTTATTTTTTTAAAATTATTTTAACTTCAACACATCAAAACGATCTGAAAACACTAAAAAATATTAATTTAAAATAAAAAAATTAAAAATATTTTTAAATATTTTTAAAAAACAAAAATAACCAGAATATTTTAGATTTAAAACATATCATTAAATTATTTTATATAGTTTTGAATTATAATAAATATCGTTGCCGCTAGGTTTCCAATAGCCGTCACAATGGCATCATCAATATACAGACCGAGACAGAGATCCTTTTGAGGTTTGGAACAAATCCCACTTGTTTTGTGTCGTGTGTGCTTCCAGCTTTCCACATATCCACTCCCCTTACAAGTTTAAACCTGATATTAAAGTAAACAAGAAAAGAACTAGAAAGTAGAAAAGCAAGGCATCTC
>Ga0325403_1002185_pt1 | contig 17125 bp, 6 predicted proteins | sample PopdelMetagenome_19_FD_205665 | JGI IMG/M metagenome (GOLD analysis project Ga0325403, IMG submission 205665) | Populus deltoides microbial communities from Bellville, Georgia, United States - Xylem-PdKOR-R4 | ecosystem: Host-associated > Plants > Phyllosphere > Stem > Wood/Secondary xylem...
ATTTAAATAAGTTAGTGGAGAAGCCAAAAGTCTTATACCATATAATAATGAAAAGGTTGTCATAGTATATATAAGGTTACTGAAGCATATTTAAATAAGTTAAAGTCAATGCTTATTCTATCTTTATGCAAAGAGGAATGACATAGCTTTGTACGAGGAAAATAATATGTTTTATATTATTAGCTTTTATATCAAGCTAGAACATAAATAATGAAAGAAAGTAAGATTGGGTTATTTGGAACTTTAGGTTGAGGAAAAGAGTTTTGTGTAGCTTTTGTTTTCTTGTAGTTAATTTCTCTCATCATCTCTCTTAAGGAGTAGGTTTAAGTTTCTAAAAGATGCAAATTCTTTGTGTGTTCTTGTGTTATTGATTTTTATTTTGGTTTTGTATTTCTCTATTTACCAATTGTTTCTTAGATTATGAGATTATTTCATTAACGTTTCTTATTATTAAAAAATCATTATTCCGCCACCAATTTATATGTGTGTGTGTTTCTCTTCACATGGGTTTAGATTACACTAAATAAGAGCCTTTTTATTGAAGCTTGGCTATTATTGTTGTAGTGTTATTTTTCACATCTTGCCTTTAGTCTAATTAGAATGATAAAGTCTATCTTAGTTTATTTCAAAAGCAATAATACCATTATGAACCATGCTCTTTTTAAAAATCAAGGTCAATGATTTTTTTTTCTAATTACAATAATGCATGATGTAAACTTGAAGATTAAAAACCCTTGAACCCATAAACAAGATAGAATACAACAAAAGAATATTAAAATCAGATTGATAGAAAACTCATTCCAATAATTACCTAAACTAAGAAACCAAAGTTATTGGATGAAAGACCCCAATCATTTGATTATAATGAATCAATAATTAGAAGTATAAGGAAGAATGCCACAAAGAAAATTAATCTTTGTTAAGTCTTAAAAAGTTCAATAAAGAACCAAAAGGATGAGTAACTCGCCACATATAAAATATTATTTTTTAATAATAAGCAATTTAAAAAAACCTAAATATAAGCTAAATAACCCTATTTATACTAGGTAAAATGTCCTAAATAAGGTTGAAAAATAATAAAAGAGTATTAATCCAAATAGACAAAAAAAATTCCTAAACAAACTAGGAAAATAATACAATTGCCACACAATAATTTCTTGGATTTTTTGAAAGGTCTTTTTGAACTCTGATTGCTACTAACTTTTCTCTATGGAAAACAAGACCTTTACAGTCTTTTGAAAAATATTCAGCCTAATCCAATGGTTAGATCAAAAGTTATGCTTGTTAGAGTATAACTATATATTAGAAAAAACAATCTAAAAATTGCCTCTAATGTCCTTGAATAACAAGGATTGTTATGGCATAAGAATTCCTTGCAAAATAAGGATTGTTGTCTTATTGATCTTCTTGGAAAGTGAAAAAATCCTTGTAAATTAAGGATTCCACATGTAATTAAGTCTTTACTTTGTAAAAATCCATAAATCATATGAAAAAAACAATCATTTTTCTCACTTATCTAGATGAGTTACTATGGATGTCGCGAGGTCGCGTCGCAACGTCATCTAGCGACGACGAAGGCTTTATATCGTGTCTCCTGATGAGATGTGGTGTGTTGGGAAGAGTTTTTGAATTTAATCAAAAAATTATGATTAATGTTTAGGAGTCGCCACCTAGTATTATGGTCACTAGGAACCTATGGTCTGCAAGAGTCTAGGTAATGGATTGATTGTGCATGGGAAAGACGCAACACCTCCAGTGCACCCTACCTAAGGTAAGCTGCATTATCGTTTGATTATTTTTTTTTCGAAGTCGGGTTTCTATTCATTGATCTTTTCTAAGGTTTAAGGTAGATCTCTCTTCATGAGAAAGTCTCTACTTTATCGGGTTAAATCCTAACCGCTCTAAAGTTTGAATTTTAGCATCGTATTTTTACACCTTGTATCTTTAATACCTGATAGTGTACTTTATCGTGTAATTTTACACCTTACAGATATTAAAGTCTACATCTGGACTCTAGAAAAAAGATTGGAAAAAAGTTTTTGATATTTTGGTCAAACCTTAATGAATGATCATAAACTAGTTATGATATCCTTTTTTTTTTGGATTTTTAAAACATGAGAAAGATGCAATTTTTTAATGAAAATATGCTTGGAAACTTTTTAGGATTTGACCGTATGCATGAAAACAAAATAGTTTTTTTAAGGGGCAATTTATTTAAAATATTTAAGATTTTTTGAATTTTTTTTAAAATTTGTTTTTGAAAACATTTCGGAGCAAATTAGGTATTTTAATACTGGATTTGTATCTTATAGTGTAAGTATACAACCCAATATTACGCAAAATTGATAGAAAAACATTTGAGAAAATCACAAATATTTTAAAATGCCCCTTGAAATGTTTTGATTTTTTTTGTTTTTTTTAATAATAATAATAATAATAATAATAATAATAATTATTATTATTATTATTATTATTATTATTTATCCATCCAATCCCTTATATTACCAAACACCATATTCATATGCTTTAAATGTTGTTGTATCGCTTGTATAAAAAAAATGTGTTCTTCTCCTTCTTAGATGATGACCCATTGTTGGAAGACATTGTCAAATAAAAAATTTTACAGTAGTAAAAAAAAATATCTTCATACACTTTCTTATGTGTTTACACTTAATGTGATGCCACTTGATAATATGCTCATCTTTTTGCCTTTTACGTCTTACGCTCTCCTCTTTAATTATTTAAGGAACTAATCGAAACAATCACAAATTTTAGTTCATAATGTCCAATTAATAAATTAAAAAAAAAGATAACCAAGAACAATGAAAACAAAACAAAGATGAATATGAAAACAAGTTGAAAACGAGTATGGAAATGACACAAAATGAATATAAAAATGAGATGAAACTGGCTACAAAATTCAAGAATGACTTTATGAAACCTGAAATCGATGTATACTCAAACATGTACTCAATATCCCAAAATTAAATTTCAAAATAACATAATCTACTAATGAAACCAACCAACTTGGCAGAATTTATATTGCAATTGTAATATCTAGGGTAATGTTCTCGAAAATATATAAAAAAAGGGGGTAATTGATGATTATAACATGTCTAGATAGATATGAATAAAAGACGAAGAGGTTAAGGGTGCTTTAATATAAATTTATGAAATGATTTTGAGTGATAAAAATTATGGCGTGATAAAATGAATATAATAAATTAGGGAAGAAAAGTTAAGAAGATAAATGAATAAAGGTTCAGATCGAATATTTGCATTGGTCCAAAACCAGAAACGGTCTTTCTGTTTTAAGAAATGGCTAGACTGATTTAATAAAACGATCACATTGTTTCTCAAAACTGTTAGACTGTTTTGGCTACTACTTCTTTTAAAGCTGACGGTGCAGCCAAAAGAGGGAAAAAGTGTTTTCTCTTCTTTTTTTTGTTTCACCATTGAAGAGTTAGAGAAGTGATATATAGGAGTGGAAAAGGATGGTTCTAAGAGAGAAAAACACATTCACACTAGAAAATTAAGATAAATCAAAGAGAGAGAAGATTGAGTTAGATATTGAAAGTGAATAAAGAGAAGGAAAAAGGGGAGGGATGTGGAAAATTTTGATTGGTTCGAACTTAAAGCTGAGAGTATTATTTGTTAAGTAGTTCTAAGCGTAACCTAGCAAGCTTATATGAAATAGAAAGAAATTGAGGTGAATTCATGAATTTTGTGTTAGGTTTTATGATAGAAATTAGGGGGAAACACAAATTGATTATAGATAGAGTCATTTGGGTTAGATTAGGTTGTGATGGGTGCTAAATTAGAAAGAAACAATGAAGAAAACTAGGGTGTCCCTAAGGGCTCAATGGCCGGCCAATAGGGCATCGAATTGCATGTGATGAATTTGTGTTTATTGAAGCGTAATGATGATGTATTAGTGTATGTGTGAGGAGAATAAATACATAATGTGTCCTTTATGAATAAAATTGAAGAGAATTCACATCTTTTTTTTTTTGTATGTTTCAACAAAATAGGAGTAAGGATGAAAATTAGGATTTGTGAATGTAAAATGGTTTAAAATTTGTATAAATTATGATGAATGTGTTAAGGAATGAATGGATTCTTTGTGTCTTTTTGGAAGGAGATGAAAGTCAATGTAAGTTTAATTGTAAATGATTGTCAAGTTGAAAGAAAACAACTTAGTATATTATTATGTGAAATGTATATGGAATGAAAAGTAATTTGGTATACCTGTGGATTAATAGGAGGTTACGACAATTGTGTAGTAGTAAGGAGGTATTACAGAACTTTGACAGCAGGTAGATTTTGAAACCTTAACACTTTTGTTTACCATGGTCATTATACTAGATATTGCAATTGTAGAAAAGTATTGTGATTTCAATTGTGGATTAAAGATGTGAGGAACTAGATTTCCAGGTAATGAGATTAGTGCTCGGTAATGGGCAGAGAAACTAGTTTTCCTAGTAATAGGACTAGTGCTCAGTAGTGGATAGAAGAACTAGTTTCCCGGTGATAGGACTAGTGCTTGGTAATTGGTCAAAGAGATTAGATATCCAATGAAGGATTTATTGCCCGAAAATGGGCAGAGAGATTAGTCATTTAGTAATAAGATATTTATGAATAAGGATAATGTGAGTAAATGCTAGAAAAGGTAAGAATTTGCATGAAAAAGGGGTTAGTTGTAATAGGTTAAGCTAACCCAGGGTTTTAGTTGAATTAGTAGGAATTCAACTGATTTATAAAAGGGAACTAATTGAAATAGATAAAATAAACTACGAATGGAATTGAATAATTAAGGTTGTATTCTTATGTGATTAATTTATGCAAAAACTTGATTTTATTATGTGATAATCAATCTCAGGTACCTCTCATCAATGAGCAAATGATAAGGTTTTTTAAGGAATACTTTTTCTAAGATTTAATGAACATTTAATCAGTAACCTTTTGTATTGTAATTTGGGAATGTAATTAATATTAACCTTTTTGGAGGACATATTACTATATTTAGACATCTTTGTAGATTTCTAATATTTTATAAGTTTTTTTGTTGTTTTAAAATTATGAATGCATGTGGTTATATTGTGTCACTTTCTTATGAATTGATTATATGTGCATATATGTGTATATGATTTGTAAAAATATAATAGTAGACTATGATGAATGAAACATTAGAAGTTGAGGTTGGAAGGTATTCTAATCTAATGACAAGATGAGTCCAGGATTGTTGGACAAACTTTGAGATGTATATTAATGAGAATCAATATGAAACAAGAATTAATCAATTAACTTGGGATCTCTTGATATAGGGGAGACTCTACCAAATTTTCGGTAGAAATGTCGTCAATTTCATGAGGAATATATGTAATATTCAAAACTAGAAAATGATAAACAAAATGATAACGTAAAGTTTCAGCTTAATCCAATTAATCATTTGAAGGAAAAAAAATCCTAAATACATTGAATTAACATGTAAAAATCATGTAGTGATTGTGTGTAAATATTAGGGATGTTACAACAATTTTCTCAAATACATATTCAAAAATTGTAAGTTTTAATTTTGTCGCAATAATAAAAAACTTGTGATTTCAACCTTTTTTTTAATATACTAATTCGATAATAGGCAAAATTTAAAGAAACTTTTGTTTTTTTTATACTAGCTACTATAATTCAATAATTGAGAAATATAGAACAAATAATGGGGAAATTTAAAGATATTTAGATATATAAAACCTGATTTTAAAGCTTTTATATGATACCAACTAATGCAAACACGGATAGTAAGAATTCTTAAACTCACAAACAAGATAGAATACAACTGAAGAAAGCTAGAATTAGATTGATAAAAAGCTAGACCTAATCATCACCTAAACTAAAAAAAACTGAAGTTCTTGTATGAAAGACTCCAACCCTTTGATTATAATAATCAAGAATTTGAAGCATAAGGAAGAATGCCATTAAGATAATTAATCTTTATTAAGTCCTACAGAGTTCAATGAAAAATCAAGAACATGAGTAACTTCGCCACACATAAAATATTATTTCTTAGTACAAGATAAATAACCTTATTTATGTTAGATAAAACACTCTAAACAAGACTAGAAAAATAATAAAAGAGTACTAATCCAAATAGAAAAAAAAAACTATAAACCAACTAGAAAAATAATCTAATTCTTGCATAATAGCTTATGGGCTTTATCGTAAGGCCTTACCAAACTTAGATTTTTATGAAATTATAACCCTAAACAAAACAAGGCCTTTAAAATCTTCTGAAAATATTTTTGCTTGATATAATGATTGAATCAAAAGTTATGATTATTAGCATAAAACTATACATTAAAAAAATAAGCCCAAAATTGCCTATAATTTCCTTAAATAATAAGGATTGTTGCTACATAAAGAATCCATGCAAAGTAAGGATTGATATCTAATTGATTGGAAATAAGGACTCCATATGTGTTTAAATTCTTGTCTTCCATATGTGTTTAAATTCTTGTCTTGTCAGAATCCATAAATTATATGGAAAACAATACTTTTCTGACTTTTCTTATTTGTTGGCAGATTTAAAGCTTGAATTCAAACACATTACGATCTCTTATCTAGATGAGTTATTGAGCTTACCATGTATGAATGAAAAGCTTGAGATATATAGTTTTTACCCCAACTAGAATTATAGAAAAACTCTATTTGTAGTTTCTTATATGGCCCACAAAGTACATAAAAATCAGTATGACAGATTTATAACTTTTTAACCCGAACATCTTGACTTACCCTATTAAATTCCTTGTTGATCTTTTTAATTTTAGACCTTGTAATAGATCTAATTGGGACCTCTAATAGACTCTTTGGTGATACTCGCTAATTCTCATCAATAAATTTATGTACTATAAAAATATACACTTTTAGTCAAGCTATTTATTATGTTTTAAGAAAGGAGAGTTTTGAAGTTATGTTGTAGGCTTTGTGCCTAGAATATTATGTTTTTTTTTTATATTCTAGTATTTTTTTTTTTATGAATAACTATTAAAGATTCAACTTTAAATTATATCCTTATTAGGCAAACATGATCTTAGTAATTCCCATCAATTCCTAATCCTAGGTATCAATAAAATAATCGAAACCTATGAGTCTTGAGATCATAGAATTAACATGATAGAAAAGTAAATGTGATTTAGATTTAGGTTATGTTTGATATAACTTTGAATTTTTATTTAAATTTATTTGTTACTTTTGATTCAACAAAAAGTTATTAATATGTTTAGTTAAAAACAACTTTTCACTAAATCAAAGTTTTATTATAAATTTAAGTTCAAATTTTGATTTAATCTAAAGTTAAACTTTCAACTTATCGATTATAACTTATACAACTTAAAAAAAAAACACTATTTTTAGCCATCTTTTTACTAAACATACTTTTAACTTAACTAATTTTGTTGTGAGTTTAGTTATATATATATATATATATATATATATATATATATATATATAGAATTAAATCACTTCTTTCTAACAAGCTCTTTTAGAAATAGAATTAGTCAATCCAAATTGTGATGAAATTTATGCATAAATACGAACAATAAATAATTGGGTAAGGATTGGATTAAAAGAAATTGGAAGGAATTATACCTCACCCTTAATGATCTTAATGATAGAATCGACCAAGATAGAAAAAAAATGAAAATTTAATTTGTTTGAGAAATTTACATATAAAGGATATGAAATTGTGTTGAATTAACCTTTAAAAGGGTAAGAAAAAGGTTAGTTTTAATGGAATTGATAGAAAAAATGTTTTTTCTCCGAGCACTACTTTTAGTTGAGACTTGAAAATGGTGTAATTGCCTCAATTGTTATGGTTATGAAAGAAAGTATTTAATGGGTGTGATTGGATATTTATTTAATAATGATTGAATTTTCATTAAGGATTTGAATAAGAAAGATGTGATGCTTAATAGCATGAGAGCTTTGTTCAAATATATATATATAAAATGAAAAATGAATCTAAATAAAATGATAATGTAATTTGAGAACATAATTGATGATGATAATGATGTTGGTGAGGTTGTAGAGGCTGCATAGACAGTAGGGACTATAGCTTTCCAGTTGACCCTAAGTAGGTGTCCTACACCTTGACCTTGTTATGTAATTGTCGGTTCATTATTAATTGCAATTTATTTAAATGAATGGTTGCATGATGATAATCGAGAGGATAAATATATTTGTATGTTATAGGAATAAATGAAAGACTTATTAACTTTAAATGGGAATGCCAAATTGATTGGTATCCAGTTGGGGTTACCAGAATATTGACTTTTGAATAGGAATATCAGATTTATTGGCTTCCAAATAAAAATGCTGGATTAATTAACATCTAAATAAATTGTTAGATTGATTGGTATCCAGTTAGGATTACTGGATTATTGGCTTTCAAATGAAAATGTTGGATTGATTGGTATCCAATTAGGAATGTCGTATTATTGGCTTCCGTATGAAAATGCTGGAATCAGATTGGGAGTCTGAAAGGAAACAAAGTTTTGAAATGATGAACTAGAATAAGGATTTAAAAAGAATGAAAACAATCTCGTAGAAGAAATAGTTAACTAATACATTGTTGAACTAAATCTTCATGAATAAATTATGATGTTAAATTATTGTATTCATATGACATGTGTTTATTATGTTAATTAGTTTAGTATACATAATATTATATATGTGAAATTTATTTTTTATCCTTATATCATGCATGTATGGAATTCTTTTATTTAATTGCATATGTTGATGGGAGAATAATTAAACATTGATGATTTGAGGAATTGAGTTGAATGGATTCCATATTGAGATTATTTTTTAATTATGTTGGGTTGTAATAAAAATAGGAAAAACTCTATTAGAAATTTGGTAAAAATATTGCCAATTCATGAGAAACAAGTGTTGTACTAAAAGTTAATACACTACAACATTTAACAGTTTTACTAACAGACATTATCCGTCAGTGTAAGATTGTCATTCTACCGGTAAAAAATTTACCAATTAAATCTCCGACGGAATACATCTGTTGTAATAACGTTCGTCAGTAATTCCATGTTCTGTCACTAATTTTTTTGGTAAAAAATAAAAATAAAAATTGATGGTTTTACAGACGAAAAATGCACACACACAAAAATTCTTGCTGGAAATATACCAATGGAATTATTCTGTCTATATTTGCATTGGTAAATCACTGATGCAGTAACGACGTCAGTGATTGTGGCAAATGTAGTGAATATTTTTCAACTTTCTAAAAAATATCGATGGACTTATTTCGTCTGTAGAAACATTGGTGATTGTGGCAGATGCAGTAAATATTTTCAACTCTCTAGAAAATACTGACAAACTTATTCCGTCTATAAATCCGTCGGTTTGAATTTAAAAATATTTTTAAAAAATAAAATTGTGTAGAATAAATCATATAAATTGTATAGAATAATAGTAAAAAAAACCAATTAAGCAAATAAAATTGTATAAAATATTAAAAATTAAATTAAATAATATTCATTGAAATATTCATTACAATTTTAGAGTGTTTCCAAAAAACAATTGAACTAAAAAAATGACGGAGCTAAAGGAGGAGGAGGAGGAGGTTGGTCGTTCCTGAGACCATACGGCTAAAAAGAGAGCGCGCACATACCACCCATCTGTGATCTCATGTCCATGACGATCTAGCAGAGTTGTTCATAACGCGTCGATAGTTGCTGATATTTCTGGGTAAGATCAGTTGTGTGTTGTTTTAAGGCCACGATCTCCTCAGAGTGGGTGCTCAATACTAACTGGGAGCTCCAAACGATTAAGACATTACAGGCCGCCTACAAGTTCTCGGTCGTAGTGTTGGAGAGTCTATACACCTGATTTTTATAGGGCCCACTAGACAATCATGCCTCCATCCACAAATCCGATCGAAATTCGGGTGGGTCGAAGGATCATCTCCGTATCTCTTCTTTAACCGGCTATTATATGTCTTCTAAAAATTAAAAAAGAAATCATCATATTCAATTCAAGAAAATAATAACTTAAAAAATAAAATGGTTGAACGAGCATACCACGAAGTGTTGAGCGCGGTTGTCAACAAACTGTTACACCCCCAAGTGGCGGTCTTCACTTCACACGTGCATCTCCGCAAACAGCTCCATTGGGCTCAGTACACGTCTAAGAGACATAGCCTATAAGAAAAAAAAAATGTTGCAAGTTAAATATATTTATAAATAACAACAAATTAATTAACAATAGATTTCATTAAAATTAATCCTACCATCCACTTCGCATGTGTAGTGAACGAAACAAAGCCGCCGATGTGTGTCGTCACCGAACCATGAATTTATTAGTTTCGGTTGTTGGCACCGGATTGTGAGCGTCGTGTGAACCACTCAGACATCACGTGCTGGATATATAATGACCATATATCCTCCAGGATATATGGCAGCCTAAAATCCCTCCAAAAAGCTATGTCATTCTAGCCTTGTAAACCGTTATCTCTAGCGTATGTTTTGTTTTTTTCTGCGTTTCATACCAAAAATCATGCAACTTACTTCCATTAACAAATTTTATATGAGTTAATGAAAAAATGGATTTTAAAACATATTTTTTAAAAAAAAACATCGTATTGTTTTTGATGTTACCTAGTTGTAGCGTGATTCTCACACCCACCTCGTAACATTGTCATGCGCGCTATCCCACTCGAATTTGTTCTATGTATAAATAATTTATTTAAAATAAAAATAATAATTTATTTGAAATAAATAAAATTAGAAGTTAACACCAACCTCAAATCTTCGAAACCATGCATCGATATAAGGTCTCCAATCATGATGTCTGGAAACCTGACTCCATTGAAATAATGAAATCTCCATCAATAATTTAAACATCGAAGTTATTACTCGGACGAACTCAATATTTGTGAACCTGAAAATAAATAAAATTAATGAAATATTAATTAGTTGTTCACAAATTACGCTATAAGTAAAAAAAAAAACTAAAACCAAAACAAACTTACATTGAAAGGTTGTCTTTCCAATATGCCTCGTACTTGCGAGTGAATTGACCCCGTTGTGAAGGTACACCGCCTATACGTTGTGGAATCGCGATGGAAGAGGAAGCATTGCAAGTCGGGGAAGGTGCCACTTCTTGATCGGCACCTAAGGACACGTCATCCTCATTGTTAGAAGAACTAGCTGCAGCCATATGCTCAAGACATGTTGATTTCATTCTTCGCTTCTATACAAATTGAATGAATAATTACATAATCAAATTTGATTATTTAAAAAAAAATCGGCAACACCTCCCCTATACTGGAGACTACCCAAATTTTTCAAAACCTGCAAATATTGACAATGTATATACCACAAACCATTTAATTTTATTTTAGTTATACCAGAAACTTTATATTTTTCAATTTCATCTCATTTTAGAAATGATAATAAAATGTTTTAACCATAAAATAAAGAAAAAAAATCCTATATATAACCTAACATCTATACATATTTAACAATAAAATAAATAAAAAAATAAAATTTAATTCTATATATTCAACTAACATCTATATAAATTCATCAATAACAATTAAAATTCATGAAAACAATCAAATACTCTATTATGCAATAATAGAGTAAAATTGAGATAAAACAATTAAATTTAATCTTATATATTCAATTAACATTTACAAGGTAAATTCAACAATAACAACTAAAATTCAACAAAATATTCAATTCTTATGGCAATACATATAATAAAATAGACAATAAATTACAAAAACTATAGACTTTAGAAATGAAAAATGATTACCTTAATAGCGTGTATATTTCTGGACTTTATCCACATATAATACAAAAAAACAAAAAACAAAACAAAAATATATTTTCAATAAAATAAAGAAAAGATGAAAAAAAGAAAATCATTAAGTATATTAAATCACAATACATGCCTTTTAATTTGTTAAAGATGAAGATAGAACTATAGAGGGTTACAAGAAAAAAACCAGATGTTTTGAAATGAAAGAGAGGGAAAAAACAAATGAAACGAAGGAGAGAAAAAAAATGAACTAAAGAGGCTCTCGGTGGGAGTTATACTGCAATTTTTCCGACGGACTATTAAATAATATTATTTTTAATTATTCCGTCGGTGAATTCACTTTAAAATTTTAAATTTTGCACTAAATTTTTTAAATAAACCTCCAAAATTTTCATAGTCCATCAGTAATGTGAAATAAGTACACACAGTCAGAGATGCATTAATTACCCACGCTTTGGAATTCACATTCTGTTAGTGCTTCAGAGGACTTCTCTGACATAGAAGGTGAGCAGTTCCTATCCTATTAAAAATATTGATGGACTCATTCCATCTGTAGTGACATCGGTGATTGTGGCATATGCAATAAATATTTTACAACTCTCTGTGAAATACGGATGGACTAACTTCATCTGTAGAGAGGTTGGTGATTATGGCACTTGCAGTAAATATTTCACAACTCTCTGTAAAATACCAAAGGACTTAGTCCATTTGTAGATCCGTCGGTGATGTGAACAATGCATGACAAATTGTGTTTGTATTGCCTATTTATCCTCCCTGCAAACACTTGAATTGCAAACTGCCTGCACAACACAATAACAACAGTGAACAATTATAAAATAAATATTTCATGGTACAAAATTTCATCCATAATGTTACATTATAAAAAATTCTTTACACTTTCATGTTCTGATAGTTAGTCATAATTTTTTTTTCTTATTCATCAATTGAATTGTCATCAGCTCCATCACAATCTTCAATGTGGATATCATCATCATCGACATGTTCTTGTCCGCTAGAGCTCATAACAACATTCAACTCTTATACTAAAATTTAATATATAAATGAACAAAAGGAAAAATAATTAAAATGTGTGATTATGCCCCTTCAACTAGTCAATTAGCTGTATTTACTAACTGATCTGATCAACTGCTTGATAAAATGAGTAGTTTAGAATCGCTATTGTCTCAATCGGTCGACCATTTAATGATCTGGTAAAGGAAATTTAAGGATTATTGAAGGAGTTGATTGACCGAATAGTTGCACTCAATTAATTCGGTCAACCATTAAACTAACAGTAGAGAAAAAAAAATTCCTTGAGCAATGCTAGAATATTGAATAAGAAAACAATCCAAAAATTCAAAATGTTACAAATTTGTTCTCTCATTGATTGGTTATCTTTTTTAGAGAATTGCTTGAAATTTGTTATCTTTATTCCTTTAGAGATTGTGTATAATTTTTCATCCCATTTAGAGTATGACTAATTGTAAGTAGGCCTTGTTATGTATCCTACTTATACCCCATTTCTAAGTGTTATGCTATTTTATTTTTGTTTATCTTTTTTTTTCTATTTCTAATTGATAGTAAGTGTTTATTGTGCAAAGGGATTGAGATTTTCTTGTCATAGCACAACTTGTAGTGCATCGAATTGCCTGATAAAAAGTTTTGAAAAGGGATGGACGGTATGTGCAACCACGTAATTAGCATGAGGTTATCTATATGCCTAGGGAACGACTAATATGTCAAGGGCTATCACATCTATATTAAATTGTTTCTATTATTGTGTTTGATACATTAGGAAATATTGTGTTATATAAAGAGCGTTGTTCCGAACATCACTATTGGAGTGTTTGTGGTTGTAGAACTCCTTGGATATGCCTCACAAATGTTGTCACACGTGTGCGGCGTCGCGGCGATCGTCCATCCTCAGGTTGGATTCTATTTTTTTTTATCTATATGAAAAATGTGGGGAGACAAGGCATTCTTGTCTCGTATTAGTGGAAAATTTAAATTGAAGTCGCCACTTAGTATTTTGATCCTTAAAAACCCTAACTGGTCTCATAGATCGGATACGGAGACTGGTTGCGTAAAGAGAAGGTATTAGCACCCCAAATACTTCCTACCTAAGGTAGACTACATTGTTTTAATGTCTGATAAAATCTAAGGTTTTGTTGCGTTTTCTAGTCATTGGTCGATTCTAAGGGTTCAAGAAAAAACCCTCTTCAATAAGGAGGTTCTTTATCTTATAGGTAAAGTATAACCGTTCTAGTATCCACAAAAAGAAATTGATATCCGGAATGCGCCTTACGTGCAAGGTCGTACCCCATATACTAAAAGACAACCAAAAAAGAATTTTTGTTGTTTTTGAAATTTTGGTCAACGTTCTTGTGACTTTAATAAGCTAGTTATTAAAGCCAAAATGCATGCTAAAATATATCTCTTTTTTGGTGTATGGAAAACACAATATGATTTTTTAGCTTTGAGATGGTCGTATGCACAAAAACATTTTTTCTTCTTTTTTTTTGTATTTTTCAAAAGTTGATGAAAACCAGGTATTTTAATACTGGATTTGTATTTTTACGACATAAAATATAGACCGATATTAAGCAAAAAAAGGCATAAATCAAAAAGTGAGGAAATCACAAATATTGAAAAATATTTTTTTCTTTAATTTTTTTTGAAATGGGTTGGACCGGGCCCAAATACATAGGTTGGGCTAGGTCGAACCCGGCCTGACTACATGAGCCCAGCCCATGTGAATAGTGCTCTCCATTGTTCACATGATACTTGAACAGTGAAGGCGTGGAGGGACGACGACGGTTGCAGAGAAGGGCGACCTGTGATGGCGTCGAGGCTGTGCTGCTGGCGGTGGTGGTTGCAACGGCGCTGCTAGTGGTGGCTGGGGGTACGGTGGCGTGCTGCTGGCTTCTTCTTCTTCACTGTGCAGAGGCAAAAGCCTCTGTTTTTTTTCTTTTCTTTTCTTTTCTTCGTTTTTGGTTCTCCTCTTCTGCCTTTTTCCCTCCTTTTTCCTTTTTTTTTTTGCCTCTTCTCTACCTCTGTATTTATAGGTAGAGAATAGCGGTGAAATGGCCTGCCTCTATCCGGTCAGGGGATAGGGCAAGGCGGTTGGGGTGGCCTCTGTGCAGCTGCCCCAGCGCCGCCTGGGGGCTTGTCCCCTCTGTTTTTTTGCGTCCGTGGTAGGCCATCGGTCAGTATTCAGGCAAGTGGGTTGTTTTTTCAACGTCTTTTTGGGTCATTGGGGGAAGAGAAGGCGGAGAGAAACAGGAGAACAAAACTTTCTTATTCTTCTATTTTCTACGCGTCCAGGAGAAGAAGAAAGGCTACAGTGCCGTTCAAAACGACACCGTTTTGGGCTTTTTTTTTTAACAGTGTATGAAACGGTGTCATTTTGGCCAAAACGCGCCATTTCATTTAAATAAAAACGGCGCTAAACTTATGTCGAAGTACAAATCAGTCCTCAATTTGTGATTTTTTCAATTGAGTCCTTAATTGAAAATTTTGATCAATTCAATCACATCCCTGCCAAGATTAACAGTCGGCCTTGAAGTTGGCCGCCTTTTCCACTTTGGTCCTTGGTTTTTTATTTATACAATTTAACCCTCAATTGATCAGTAACTTCTAATTTTCTTCAATTTGGTCCCTAATTTAGTCAATATCAGCCCTCCTATTTATGCGCCTTTTCCAACTTGCTTCTTAGTTTTGGATTTATTTAATTAAACCCCTAATTGACCATCAAACTTCAATATTAATGCAATTAAGCCTCTGATTTGACCAAATAAACTCACAAAAATTATAATTTGACCCCAAAACTTTAATTTCTTCCAATTAAAGCCAAAATTGACTTAAAAGTCAATTTTTCTTGCAATCAAACCCTTCATAAATCCAATTAAACCTTCAATAAAATTTAATTGAGTCCATAAACATCTGAGTTTGGACTTTTCTTCCTTAAATCAAATTTTCTTTATCAACAGGGCTCTCATCGGTCAACGATATACCATCAAATTTCAATTTTTGTATTTTTGAACCTCCTCAACCAAATTTTGACAATTTTCTGAGCGTTTTGGCATCCTCTTTTCATTGTTATATTTTTTGATAATATTTTTGATTTTTTTGAAGAGAGAAAAAAAAATGTGAATTGGAGAATAACCCAAAAATAGATTATGACAAATGTACAAGTCTATGCATCACTCAGACTATTGTGACAACTTAATTTGTATCTAATTTAATTTATTAGATATGCCTTACATGGTTCGATTGACCACCACGATGTTGTTATGATAGGTTGTGTTTGTTGTGTTCTCTATGTCCATCTAAAGAGTCCTCAAATCAGTATTAGAGAGAATTACATGTTGATAATAAGATATTCTTGCAAAAGTAACCATTGTTGGTTGACTATAATTTGTCATAAATAGTTGTGATCATCATACGATGCCATAAAATCCATATAAAGAATAAACATATGGCTACGTATGAGGCACCAATACACCAATGCGCTCATTTGTGATTAATGATAATAACCCTATTGGAATCATTGGGAGGTATTGTATAAGGACACTAAAGGTGTGCCCAAATATAGTTTTATATTGTAGTGGTGAATTAGATGATAGAGACCCATCTCCACCAGGCACATCTAACACTAGATGATCTACTAGAATCTAAGGAGGTGGTGGATTTCTAACTCTTATACCCTAGAAGTTAGCCTTACTTTATTGCTAATATTGATTATTCATCTAGTGTAACGATGATGAGTTTACATGTGGTTTTCTTTGGAGGCATGTTTAATACATTCTAGAACATATATTGAATCTTTTTCCATTAGGCATGCCAGTCTATTGATCACTTAGATATTCTTCTTATCAATTTGCTACCAATTAACCATTTTTACATAATATATAGGAACTTAACTTGAGAGGAGACAGGAAATAACTGTGTAAAATCAAGCCAAGTGTGAGGGTTTAAGAACTCGAACCTTCAGAAAATATGATATGCTCTGAAGCAACACCATGCAAAGAAAAGAATAGGGTTACGAAGACACGGAGAGAGAAATTGTAAGAGTTAAAATGCAAGAAAAATAAATGGAAGGTTGTAAAAAAAAAAGCAAAAAAAGACCATATAGGACAAATAATAAATAAGATTGTATTGAGATTGCATGTGTGCTGAACCATCACTCATATTGACTATGTGATTGTATAGACTTTAAATCCTATATGAGTACGTAACTCTAGTTCTAATACAAACCAAACTACTTCTTTTTATCGGATAAATCCAAAGCTGA
>Ga0325403_1002187_pt1 | contig 17120 bp, 7 predicted proteins | sample PopdelMetagenome_19_FD_205665 | JGI IMG/M metagenome (GOLD analysis project Ga0325403, IMG submission 205665) | Populus deltoides microbial communities from Bellville, Georgia, United States - Xylem-PdKOR-R4 | ecosystem: Host-associated > Plants > Phyllosphere > Stem > Wood/Secondary xylem...
TGAGGTTAATTACATTTTTATTAATTTTAGTAGTGTCAAATTACTTTAAAATCAATTAAACTCTAATAAATTATTTTTACATAAATACATTATATCTATTTTAACAACAATCTTGTTCGATAAAATAAGTTTTTTTATTAAAGAAAGAAGAAGAAGAAGAAGAAAACGGAAAAGCTAAATGGGGTTGAGTATAATATTTATAATAATTCTATAGATCTGTCAACAATTTTCAAAGAATAGTTAAATAGGATTGGAGAAAAGAATTGGAGGGTATTAGAATGAGAACATAAGACTAAAATTATTTTTGAAAAACTTTCTAATTTTAGCGTGTCATTTATAACACATTATTAATTGCATGAATGAAAAAAAATTGTGGTGAATTATATTTAGATTTATAAGTAAAATAAAAACTCACACAATAATCAAAACTCTTGCTATGTTCTTTCACTATTTAATTTTTTTTTTTCTATTATCCTAACGTTCTTAGCTAGCAATTAAACTATATTCAATATTTTTTTTATAAAGAAATTATATTAATTCTTAATCTAATTAAGTTAATTGACATGTAATTTTACTCATATAATTTATTACACATATATATATGAAGGGAGAGGGTCACAAACTTTCTACTAGAGAAACCAATGTTCATGGCTAAATAATTTATATAAACTATTTAATTAATTATGTTTTTCTCTTAAATCCTATTCGATAGACCATTTACAGTATTGGTAGCTAAAATAAAAGGATTTACCTTTTTCTATAGAGTTTCTTTCTTCTTGCTCAATTCTTGCCATTTTTTTGTAGGGAATTTTACTTCTTTCTAGCATGGCTCAATTCATCATCCATCATCTTTCTTTTCATAAAGAAATGGTGTTTATATATTTACATATTCTTTCCTTACAACTAACGATCGAGTAAAACAAGATATTAGAGCTTTTTTTTTTTTTTTTCCTTCAAAAAGAGGAGTGATGTCTCCATAAAATTAACTATTTATTTATTTTCCCCGTAATTTTATTAGATTCATTTATAAAAAAAAAATCTATTATATTGTAGATCAAGCTTATTTGATTATAAACAAAAAAATAAATACAAGTTGTAATTCTACTAGAAGTAATAGAGACTTTCTTGTATGAAATTGCTTTCGTTCATTATAATACATTTCTTTTCTTATAGGTATAAAAAAAATTTCTTTGTATTTTTTCAAATATATATATATATATATATATATAATTTTAAACTATTATAATGTCTTGTTTATAATTTCCAACTTGCTAAAATGTCAATGCTATTATTCTAATTGCTGAGAAAAATATGAACAATAAAGTATCGATTTAGCATAATATATGTCACGCCTAGCACTTAGACTATCGCGAAGAGAAGAGAGCTCGAAAACAAATAGAGCGGTGAGAAACACCTTAACATTGGATCTAAGATTTCTTATTAAAAAGGCTATTTGCATACTAGAAAATACAATAATCACCTAGCATGTCCTCACAACTAGATCATCACTCAATTATAAATAGACAAGACTTTTTATACAAGTCTAATTTATAAATACACAAAACTTTTTAAACTTTTTATACAATTCTAATCTAGTCAATTTATTAGAGGAATTATTTAAAAAATAAAAGCTTCAAAACAATTTGGTTTTGAATTTAAAAAATAAAAGATGTGAAACACCGCATTTCACTTAATTATAAGTGAAATAACATTGTTTTATTTAAGGAAAAAAATTAACCAAAAATGACATCATTTTGGGAATGCATTAACAGTCCCTTTCTTCCCTAACGAGACAACTTGCAATTTCTTAGTTTTTTCATGGCTTCAGCTTGGATTTGACCACGATTCTCTCCCTCTTATGCCTTCAAGAAAGACCAAGAAACATACCACTTCTCTAACATGTATGTGTATTACATGTTCAACCCAAAAACACGCGGCTTTGACCCTCTAAAATGCTGCAAAATCTGGTGTGAAAATGGCAACCCAAACATATTTGGCCAAAGAGTCAACCATGATGAATGATTGAGATAAACTTCAAGAGACCAAGGCCATGATCATGCTACTAAAAAAGGTTTTAGAACTTTAATCATTGCCTATAAATAGAGACAAAGTAAGAAAAAAAAAAGGATCCAAGCTTAACATAAAAATACAAGAGGAAGAATGATAGTTGTTTGATATAGAAATATCAAAGGGGAGAATGAAGAAAAGAGAAAAAAACTTCAAGAGAAAGAGATAAAACTCATAGAGAGATAAAACTGACCAAAACCAAATCATCTCGTGGCCCAACCATTATCTCTTCCATCAATAGCCACCACATATGCTCCTTCCTTGTCTAAAACTAGCCCCGGTATAAGACCTTAACTCTCTTCCTTTTTTTTCTTCTTTTTACCCTAGTCGTTTTTGCATAAAGGTTATTATTCACTCAATTTTTTTTTATTTTACTAGCTTTGAAGTAGCATTAGATTTATTTTATAAAATTGTGTTATCATATTTTTACGTGTGCATGTGTGAAATAATTATTTTTTGGGAAATGATAACTTTTTACTCATGTATTTTTTTTATTTTATTTTATTTTATTTTTAATTGCTTATAAATATAATAAGAATCATTTCTTAAAATTGTGTTGTTACCTTTTTACTTATACATGAATGTGAAAAAATCATTTTCTGAATTATCTTATGTTATTTGAATTGGATTTGCTATAGAGTTAGCTTTATTTTGTGAGTTAACTTCATTTTATTAAATTATGTCAGTTTCGTTTTCATGTACCAATGTTTGTGAAAAAAATTATTTTTAGAAATCAACAACTTTTTACTTATACATTTTATTTTTATTGGATTTACAATAATGTTATTATCATTTTTTACATATAAGTTGATGTAATAGTCAATAAGGGTCCAATCAGCAAGTCAATACCAATAGTATCAATTTTTACCTACATGTTTAGTTTAAGAAATACACTTGTGACCCTCTAAAACGCTGTAAAATTTGGTGTGAAAAGGGCAACTTATGCATTCTTAACCAAATAGTCAACTATGGTGAGGTATTGAGATAAGCTTAGAGGCATCAATGATCACAATCATGCCACTTAGAAAGGTTTTAAAACCTTCATTCTTGCTTTTAAATAGAGAGGCAAACCAAAAAAAAAATAAAGGGATCTCAAGCTAGAGAAACAAAATACAAATGATAGAGAAAGATAGAAAAAATAAGAGATTTTTAAGTTAATAATGAGAGTTGTTTGAGTTGAAAAGTAGCATAAAGGATACAAGAAGAAGATAGAAACAATAAAAATAAAGAAGAAGAAAACCTAATGAAAGAGATAGAAAACCAACAAAAACCAAACCAACTCATGGTCCAACCACCGTCTCTACCACAAGCAGCTACCATAATAGCTTCCCTCTTGTTTGAAACTAACTCCAATGTAAGACCCTAGCTATTTTCCCTTTTTTTTTTACCCTAGTTTTTATTTTATTTTTTTTAATGGCTTTAAAATGTGCTATCGCCATTTTACATACACATGCATGTTAAAATAATTCATTTTAGAAAATTTCTAATATTTAACTCATGTATTTTTTTGTCTTTTTAGTAGTGTTACTTTCATTAGTAAAATTATATCATTGCCTTTTATTTATGTATATGTGTGTGAATATTTATTTTTCAAATGAAGAATAAAAACGCATCGACGAGTTTTCATCATGTTTAATGTTATATTTTGATCAAAGCTTGGGTTTTAACAGTTAGGTTAATTTTTCTTCTAGTTTTACGAACCGATGTAGGCCTAATGCATATTTTTAACCTCAAAATGATTTTAAAAATGAGTTGACGAGTTTTTATTATGTTAATATCATGTTTGGATTAAAATTTATTTTTAATGGTTAGGTCATTGAGTCTCTTAGTTTTAGGGATTGATGCAAGTCTAGTAAGATGCTTTTAATTAAAAAATAATAATGAGTTATGAAACTCATGATTCAAAGCACGTCGCAAACTAGACAAACATCAATCAATAATAAATGGCTTGTAAATAGGCTCATAAATTAATTTGGACAATAATAGCATGTGTAGAAACAAATTTAGGAGAAAATACATAATTAAGGTAATATTTCATTTGAAAGTATATGGTAATGGTGATTTATATCTTCCCTTAGACAGTAATAACGCACGCAAAAGAAATATAGATATGAATAAAACCCAACAAAAATAAATATTAGTGCAAAAAAATAAAGTATAAGATCAAAATATCAATATTAGTAGTTCAAAGATTAAATTTAACATTTGACAGAAGATCATGGTTTGATCTAAACTAAAAAAGGAAAAAAGAGTTGCTAGGTAAATCACGTGATCCAAAAAAGAGTTACTAATGACCCAAGCCGTTTACAAATTATATAGGGTTAGATTAGTCATTTTTCTTTTTCTTACACACTAAAATTACTAATATAACCCTAGAACTAAAAGACAAGCCTATTGCTCAAGGATGTTTTGGTTTTTTAGTTTGATTACTTTGATGCTCTTAAAGATAAAATCAACATATCTTTATCATTAGGATTTTTTCTCATTTAATATTAGTTTATTGTATATTTGAAGGTCGCATAAGGGTGTTTTAATAGTTGGCATATGTTAAATATTATTTTAAAAAAAACCTTATAAAGCATGTATAACACGAGAAAACATGTGGATGGCCCCAACACTATTCAAGTGACACTTACAAAGTCGTAAAAAACCTTATAGAGCATGTATAACACAAGCAAACATGTGGATGGCCCCAACACTATTCAAGTGACACTTAAAAAGTCATCTAACTACCAAACGTTGTCTTCCATGTCAACATTTGGCAGGTTACAGTGCCCCTTATATAATGATGTGATGCATGGATCAAACACGCCTCTACTTTAGCATCGGTGGCCATTTCTTTTTCTTTTTCTTTTTCTTTTTCTTCTTCTTCTTCTTCTTCTTCTTCCTGAATTCATAACAGCCCCTTCAAAATTTCAGACTAGCCCTTTCAATTTTTTTCCTTCACATTTGGTCCTTTTCCATTTGATTATTATTTTTTTATTTTTAATAAGCTATAAAATTATATATGTTTTTAATTTCATCCTTTTTTTAATATTTCAAATTTGATCCTAATTCTTTAACTAGTATTTTTTATTTTTAATATTCTATAAATTATATAAAAAAAATTCAATTTCACCCCTTTCATTTTCTAATCTTTCAAATTTGATCTCAATTTTTTTATTGCTATTTATTTGATTTGTGATCATTTTTAGATATTGTTTTACAATTTAATCCTTCATGAGTCTTTTTTTTTCCATCAAATTTGATCCCTATTGTTTTTATTGCTATCTTTTTTTCTTTGATAATTTTTTTACATTGATATTTTTTTACAATTTCATCCTATAAAATTAAATTGATCGGAAATTAAGTTTATTGATTAAACCCTAGTAAATAGTTTCAAGGATTGTGAGTTTTAGAAATTAGAGTAAATTTAAGAGTTTTTCCTGGGTTAGCGCTATTGTTTTTTCGTTTTTGAAGTTAATGTTTTAATTTTACCTAATTTTTTAGAGTTTTCTTTTATTATTTTTTAAAGCTTGTCTTATATATGATTAGTCTCATGTTCATGACCAAAGTCATCAATTTCACAAGTTAACATTGATTGACTTTATTTTTACCTATTTTTAAATTAATTTATTTCAATTTCATCTTTCAACATTTAATTTATTTGAAATTTTTCTTCCTATTTTTTTTTTTCCTTTTTTTTCTATTTGGTTATCTTGATCCTGAGCCCCTGGTTGCGAGGTTTGCAAGGTAACCCAGATTAACTATGAATTGTTTTTCTTGTTACGAGATTAGTCTTGGGTTTATAACCAGAGCCACTAGTTTTAGAGGTTAAGGCAGACTGGCTTTTTTTTGTTCTTTTTTTAAAATTTACTTGATTAATTTTTTTTCTTTAACATTTGATTTATTGAAAATTGATCTTCTTATTGTTTTTTTTCTTTTATTTCTATTAGGTTATCCCAAGCTTATGCCCATGATTGTAGGATTTACGAGCTAACCCAAGTTGACTCTTTTTTTTTTCATTGTTTTCTTAAATGAAATTTCTTTTTGGTTTCCTTCCTTCAACGTTAAGGTGTTCGATAATCAAACTTCATGATTTTATTCAATTTTATTTCAAATGCAATCATCATGGTATCATGATTGGGTCAAAGATTTTTCATCTTGACCTGGGTGGGCACTGATCGAGTTTTTTCAACCATTTTCTAACTATATTTTTTTCTTAATTTTCATCCTTCAACATTTTATTTTCTAGAATCGAGCTTTGGGTTTTTTTTTTTTTGTTTTTGTGGAGTTATCATATTCTCATTTGATTTATTAAGAATTGATTTTCAGATTTTTTTTCTACGTTTCTTTTTATGATATTATCTTAATCTTATGTTCATAATCACAAAGTTTACGAGTTAACCTGGTTTAACTGAGGTTTTTTATTATTATTATTTTTCCTTTTAACACTGAATTATTTGATAATTTGGGTAAGCCCAGGTCAGGTTCTTCTTACCATTTTTTCATTGTCTTTTTTTTATTTGTTTATTTATTGTTATTGCATTTTTTAATTATATTATTTAAATTATCAATTGAACCAATGACTCAGGTCTCAAAATTTGTTTTTAGCATTCTTGGTTTACATTGACAAATTTTTTGCCTGGCTCACGACGAAGCATAGACCACAAATCTAGTAAATCCTAAATTAAAAACTAGTGTCATACTTTTAAACTTGAGTTTGTTTAAGTTTTAAGAATAATATATTTATGAGATATAATATTAATATTAATTTTGGATCGACTTATTATAGGATTGAGGTAGATCCATATTTGATCTATTCAATATGTATTCAGTTATTGTTAATGAATTTATTTTCTATTTATTGACATAGATGATTCTCAATTTATTTAATTAGATGTGTGCATAAGCTTTCTGATTTACACTTGATATTATTTATGTGAAAAAACATGTTGCAAATGCTTGTATGTTCATTTTCTTTGTTGAAAAAACATATTTGGCACGCGGCAAAGCATGGGTAAACTTGTTAGGTTTTTTAATATCATACACGCAGCGGAAACAATAAAACAAAAATAATTTGGGTGTCCCTAAGATCCTATATCTAGAATTGTTTTAGGGGTTTTTTTACTTGGAAATTTAATCTTTTTTTATTTTGAATAATTCTTTAAAGGCTGGGTTGTAAAAAACCACAAGTTATCCAATTGTCCGGCCTTCAACAGTGATCCACACAAACCACTAGTGAGAAATCTCCTAAATCTCTATTTAGAAGAAATGGAATACTATGCTTAAAGTGTTAACTCTCTATTCTGTGAATTACATAGTTTTTCTGTATAACAAACAACAACTTCACAATAAGATGTATAGCTTATTATTTATAGGAAAATTTGAAGAAAAAAACCCTACAAATTAGCAAGCTTTTATTTTTTTTCCCCTAAATAATATCCATATATTAATTCAGAATAATTTTAGAAATTAAGTCCTTACTTGATTTTTCTTGTCTAGAAATATAATCCATGTATTAATTATATTCTAGTTCTTAATTTCTAAAATATATTTTAATCAAGTCATATTTAATTAAATCATATCAGTTTAATTTCTGACTAGTGATTCTTAATGTGTATGTCCCATTAGGTTCCTAATATGTTGGCCCAAATATAAATTATAATTCTAATTAAATAGAATTTTTTTAAAAGTAAATAATTTATTTTATCATCAATTCAACATTTGATTAATTTATATTTGAAGATCAGGTGTGTTGTACTCAACATCGCGGCAACCTTTAAAATTCAATCGCGAAAGAATAACTTTATGGCATCTTGTTCTTGGGGGGAAAGATCTTATTTAAAGAATCGCTACCTACTATTATAGTCACTTAAAACTCTAATTAGTCAACATAGATTTTATGGTATGGTACTGCTTATACAAAAGAGAAGATATTATTACCCCTTAAGCGTCCTACGTAAGGTAAGTTGTATTACTAGTTTTGTCTTAAATTGCTAAGAGTTTGTTGGGTTATGCTATCGATAGTCTAATTGTAATTTTCTTGAATCTAGGACCAGTGAATATTCAGATGCGAATACTTTCAACTCTGTCATTGGTAAATATTACGTAACATAAAAAAAGTATAGTATTCCTAACTCTAGCGCTAGTGAATAAACCAGTAAAAATTGAATTAAAAGCAAAGCATACATATTTTTTGTTATTTTTTTACATATAAAAAAAAAGACATGTATGTATTGCATACCAGATTCGCATTTTACAGTAAAAATCTACAAATTAAATATACTGTAAAATAAATTAAAAATGGTCAACAAATTTTTTAAAAATTTTGTGATATCACAAAGGAGCTCATTTGGGCAGATATCAAAACAAAGAAGAATAAAATAAAAAGAATTGATATAAGGGTGTATTTTATCAAATACACTCTTAGCCCAGAACAAATTGAATCAGCCGGGCCTATACCTGATACTGAAGCTCAGCTCATATAGGTTGGGTTGGACCGATATAGGTTGGGCTGGACCGAGTCGGTCCAGCCAGGATACTAGCTGATACGAGTGGCTCGGCTGGCCATTAGGTGCATGCACAGTCACGGATAAATTAAGTTTCATGTGCAGTCAGAAGTGAATTATAATTGCATGCACAGTAAGAAGTGAATTATAATTGGAATAGAAGAACTTACCTGGTTCGCTAGAGAAGAAGCCGATGATGGTGTGATGGCTGACCGATGCTACCTCCTCTCCTCTGTTCTCTCTCTGATTTTCTGGTTCGCTGGAGAAGAAGCCAATGATTGTGTGATGGATGACCGATGCTACCTCCTGTCCTCTGTTCTTTCTCTGGTTTTCTTTCTGTCTTTGTTCTGTTGTTTCTCTCCCTGTGTTTGCTCGTTCTCCCTACGTTTTTCTCCTGGGTTCTGTCACTGTTTCTGGTGCAGTTGCTGCTGAAGATGGAGCTCTGGAGCTGCTACTGAAGACGAAGTCGAGGGCGTGCTGCAGGATTACAACGGTATCACCTTTTGTTTCTCTCTTCTGTTCGTTCGTCCCCCTGTTTTTTTCCGTCCGTGTTCTCTGGTTTTCCCCCCCTGGGTTCTGTGGGGCTTTGTCTATTCGTTCCTCCCCCGTTCTTTGTGGCCTTTCTCTGGCTTTTATAAAGCCAGGGAATGCCATGCAGTTGCCTCTAGATAATGAGGCGACCGACCGTTGTTGCAGGAGACGCATCGTGGGCAGCTGGCAGGGAAGTGGTTCATGAATGAAGAAGGTGATGAACATTTTTCTTTGAAACGGCGCCGTTTTCACCTTAAATGGATATTTCCAATTTACCCCCTGAATTTCTGACATTTAGCAATTGTATCCTTATGAAAATCTTTGTGGTTTTTTTTTAATTTTACCCCTGGATTAATTGCAATTGAACCCCTGAATTTTGGTGTCATTTACAAAACAATCATTGATTTCAATTTAATCAATGCAGTTTTTAATAGGCTCTTCAACTTTTAATTCTTTCAAAATTACTTCTGGAAAAAATCAATTCACTCCCGTATGGTATCATCACCTATTCACTTATGTCCTTGAACTTTAATTTCTTACAATTTTGATCCAAATCAGCCCCAAACTTTGATATTTCTTCAATTAAGCCCTTGATTGCATTAATTAAATAAATCAAAGTTTAATTAAATCCATAAACTTATCAATTCTTCTAATTTTTGACCAAATTGACTCCTAAATTTATAATTTCATCCTTATTAGTCCTTAAACTTTCAACTTGTATTGTCTTGACCCAATTCTCAAATTATTTTTTATTCATTTATTTTTTTATTTTTTATTTTTAAAAAAAATCAAAATTTAGATTATGACAAGGTGTATTGTCTAGTAATATTTCATGATCTCCCAAATATTTGAAAAGTCATTGGTAGTTTGACTTAACCTTTCAATGATAGGTTTCTCGGCGTAATTAACATCATTTCATCAATAATGTTTCGATTTAACATTAAAGCATGAAGTATGTTTATCATGTTAAATCATGTTTGTTCTCTATATAATAATTATTGATCATGTGAATAAGATTTGAAATTTTTATCAAATCTTATTTTATCTTAGCTAAGGATTTCTCAGTCAATACTATTTGAGAACATATGAAATATTTTTCCTAATTCATGTAGGGTGATGAATCCTCTTTTGATCACTCAAGCACTTTCATATAGTTCATGTTATACTCAATGCCTACCTCTTTCTTACCTCGAGTAAAATAACATGTAACAAAATCAAAGTATAATATTCTCTATATAAAATAATTTTGCGGTCTCAAGTTTAAGGATTACTTGTATAACTGTCACGTGAGCCTTTTCTTAGACTTAAATGATCTCTCCATATGAAATTCTCAAACGGGTCAATTCAATGTACATGTTATATGACAACCACTTACATATTAGTTCTACGTATTTCTTATATCTCAGCTTATGAGAACAAATACTTCATTTTATAAATAAAAAAACATAATATGTATCAGTCTCTATATCTTTAATAAATGTTTAATATTTAAAAGAGTATTGACCATGAATATTTTAAAAATAATATTTAGATGCAATAAGAATCTCATAATTATAACAATTTTATAATTTTCTTTACAAAGTATTTTTGTCTCGTGAACTTTATCTTTACTCTAGATTTATATATCGAATATTAAATTTATTAATCTAATATTATAGAAATATTAAAAATAAATTAAATTTTTATTAATAATAAATATATATTTATGAATATAATGATATTACATTCGAAATGGCTACTGTTATATTAAACAAAATAGCTAGTTTTTCCTAGACTATGTGCATGTGTGGGAAACATGAATATATATATATAGACATAGTGTCTATGTTGTTTTAAGTCTCCCTTTTTTTTATATTATTTATATATTTAAATGGTGTAGAGGAATCACTGTTTCTCTACACCCAAAAGCACAATGGATTACAACATTAATTTAAAGTGCATTCCTTTTTTTTTGTATTTTTTCATTTTTTTTCCAACTTTCCTCTTTTTTTTCAACTTTTCTATGTTTTCTTTTTTTTTTTTGCATTTTTTTTTTCAAAATTATATTTGTTAATTTTACTTTTTAAATATTGAGCATGTTAAAAATTTTGCTTTGTAATTTTTTTCCTTTAAAATACTGTGCATTGCTGCGGTGTTTTCCCACATAGTTTTTCTATTTTATTTTTTTATTTTTCAAAATTATATTTGTAGATTTTTTTTAATATTGAGCTGATTAAGAATTTAATTTTGTAATTTTTTTCCTTAAAAAAACTATGGATTGCTGCGGTGTTTTCCCATATAGTTTTTCTATTTTATTTTTTTTATTTTTCAAAATTATATTTGTCGATTTTTTTTAATATTGGGCTGATTAAGAATTTAGTTTTGCTACACTGTTTCTCCGCATAGTTTTTTTTAATGATTTTCTCTGAAATTATCTTTTTTGATTTTATTTTTTAATATTCAGCTGATTAAAAATTACAGTTACAATATGTGAGGAAAACACTGTAATTTTTTCTATTTTGTTATGTTTTTTTCTAAAATTTTCTTTGTCAATTTTATTTTTTAAATATAAAGCTGGTTAAAAATTGCAATTACAAGTAAATATAAGTTTTTCCTCACAAAACACTATGGATTGATATAGTTTTTCCTCACATGGTTTTTTTTCCAATTTCTTTTTTTGTAATATTTTTTTTCCAAAATTATCTTCATCGATTTTTTTATATATATTGAGTTGGTTAGAATTTAACTTTGTAATAAAGCTTAATCATTTGGGGAAAACATTGTATTTTTCCTCACAAAACATTGTGGATTGCTACAGTGTCTCTCCACATGGTTTTTTTTCTTATAATTTTTTCTAAATTATCTTTGTTAATTTTATTTTTTTTAATATTGAGTTGTTTGGAAATTACAATTACAAGTCATTATAAATAAGGCAAATCATGTGGGGAAGTATTGTAACTTTCATCACAAAACACTGTGAATTGCTATAGCGTTTCCAACATGATTTTTTTTTCTTTTTTTTGGTGTTTTTTTTTGTTATTTTTTTTCTAAAATTATCTCTGTCGATTTTTTTTTAATATTGAGCTAATTAAGAATTTAGCTTTATAAATTTTTTTCTTTAAAACACTGTGAATTGTTGCAGTGTTTTCCCATATGATTTTATTTTATTTTTTCTAAAATTATCTTTATTGATTTTTTTTTAATATTGAGTTTGTTAAGAATTATAATTACAATAAAGCTAAATCATATGAGGAAAGCATTGTAGTTTTTTTCACAAAACACTATGGATTGCTACAATATTTCTCTAAATGGTTTTTTATTTTATTTTATTGGGGAAAATACTGTAATTTTCCTCACAAAACATTGTCAATTGCTACAACATTTTTCCTCATGGGTTTTTTTTCCTTCCAAGATTATCTTTGTTAGTTTTTTTTAATATTAAGTTGGTAGAGAATTTAGCTTTGTAATTTTTTTTGCTTTTTATTAACAAAAAAACTAAATCATATGGCGAAAGTACTGTATTTTTCCTCACAAAATACTGTAGATTGCTACAAATCATTTTGTTCAGTCTCTGAGTTTTTGATCACCAACACAACTTTTTTTCCGTCATGAAATATTTGCTCCATCATACTTTTAATTTCTATTACTTATCTAGCGCCGGTTCATAATTATAACACTATCAAGTGCATTTGTTTTATAAGCCCGCGGCAGCGCGCGGGCATGTCATCTCGTGTGTGTATATATATATATATATATTGACAAATGGGCTTGAACCAACATAACCCAACCCTATTCCTTCCCTTTTTTTTTCTTTATCTTTCTTTTTTTTTTTAATTTTTTAGGGATAGAGTAATTAAGTGATGACAAGTTTTCCCTCTTTATAATGCTAAAGAAATGTATGGTAATCTTAGGAATAGGAAGGGATTAGATCGTACTAATATTCAAGTCTCATTCGTCTATAACAGTGGTAAACTATTGATTTTTTTTAAGAGTAATACCTTTATAAAAACAATAGGTTATTTAATGAGTGAACTAAGCTCAAAATACGGTTTTTGGCTTAGAAAGATACTCTTGCCTTCGTTTTTCATTTCTTTTTTTTATTATTATAAAAACTTGTGATTTAATGATATAAATAATGGCATGTCATGAAGAAAAAAAATGAAGTTTTTATTTTGAAAATATTTCTTTTCTTGAGGCAAACTTGTCAGCTAAATAGTTCCTTTCTTTTTATCAAAAAAATGACTTTTAGAGGCATGTTAAGTAAAGATAATGCTAATATGTTATTGATGGAACTGAATCTTCAACAAACCCCTCTTCCTAGTACACGATGACCCTTCTCCTCCTATAAGAATATTCTTGAGGTAAGTTTTGTTGCTTCTAACCTCTATTAGTGCTGCAAATACTCAAGTTGATTTCACGATCTTCTGAGCATAATAGAGGCAGACTTTTAGTTCGATACTCACCAGATTATGAGGGAAAAAGGATCAAAGTATCACATTTCTGACGTCCATGTAACCACTTGGAGACTTTCCGATCGTCTTAAAGCATTTGTATACAAGTTTTCCTCATGTCATGTTCCAAATGCAGAGCAAGAGGATTAAAAAGATCCAAAATGGACTCGAGCAATTCAAGAAGAAATGAAAGCACTGCGCAGTGGGTTATTTCCATTAGAAAGATGGGTCTATTGAAAGATATAAGGCAAGACTTTTGGGGAAGGGATATACATAAATGCATTGCATAGACTGTCAGATAACCTTCTCCCTAGTGACAAAGCTGAATACTATGAGAGTTTTACAGCAAATCTAGATTGGCCACTACATTAGTTTGATATGAAGAACATGTTTCTTCATGGCAATATCAAAGAAGTTTATATGGAAATATCACTGGGTTATATTTGTTAAATAATATTTATGTAGTCTTATTTATTAAGGGTAAAATAGTACTTTCAGTTTGACCTATATATACTTTATTTGTATTTAGGTTAACTCAATGCATTCATAATAAACAGATTATTCAGAATCGTAGCCTCCTTTTTGTATTTGATCTCAATTGCTTTAACAATATTGTTCCCTCAAGCATTGAAATTGTGTGCAAGTTGTTACGAGTATTGTATAGGCTACAACAATCACCTCAAGCATGGTTAGAACAATTTATCTTGGCTACGAGGAAATATTATTTTCAACAAAATAACTTGAATCATACTCTTTTATGAAAATATCAACAAGGTGAGGTAATTAATTTAATGATTTATATGGGTGATATGATCATAGAAGGGGATGACATGGAAGAAATTTCTAATGAAGAATCTGGAGGGCTGATATACTTTCAAAGAGTTTTAGTATCTGTATCGAAGCAATGTATATTTCTTTCTTGAAGGAAATATGTATTAGATTTGTTGTATGAAGTAGATATGATTGATTGTAAGCTAGAAGATACCCTAATTATCAGAAATTAACCACAAACAAAGAATACTCAGACCAAGTGTTAACCAACAAAGAGAGGTATAAGAAATCAGTGGGAAAATTAAGCTAGTTATCTCATACTCGTCGGGATATTGTGCATGTTATTAGTCTAGTGAGCCAATTCTTGTATTATCCTAGTGAAGATCATATGAATGCAGTGATTCAAATACTTCTTTGTATAGCAATTATAAAGACTAAATTTGAGTGATTATAGAGGTACTGTTGTGATAAATCTGTTGTGATATACTTGTTGGTTTTCCTTAACCCTATCCTGCGTGTTCTTCAAATGAAATTAAGTATGGAAATAAAGGAATATTTTTTTCAATCAAGAAGTATATATACTATTTAAAGTATCTATACTTTGAAACCCCAGAATTCTCAAACCATCTTCTCATTATTTATTATTATAAGAACAGTAGAACCAAAATAAAATGATAATTACATTAATTTTCTAACAAGTTTGCAACATCAATGCTATTATCAATTCATTTCTTCGAACAACTTCCCTTCAATCTCCATCCTCGCATTTCTTTCCAAACTACTAACAACTATTTGGAACTAGAATCTTGTATTCCATAGCCTTTGTTATCATGTGTTTAGGTATTATTTTATATTCTTTGAACTTGTTTGGTAACGCAGATGGCCGCGTGTTTTTAAAAATTATGAATTTTTATTTTTAAATAATTTTGATTTGTTGATATTAAAAATAAATTTTAAAATATAAAAAAATATTATTTAAATATATTTTTAAGTAGAAAAATACTTTGAAAAATAATTATTACCACAATACTAAACACGATCATTAACTTGTTGCTTTTGGGTTTCTTCCTATTTGATCATGGTTCCTAGTATATTTTTCTTTTCAGGTTGGTTAACAAAAATCAAAATGTTAAATACATTTATTTGACTTGGTGGACATGACTAATTGTAGCAGATTTTGAGTAATTTCAATTCTCTTTTTATTTTTATTTTTATTTTATTTTATTTTATTTTATTAATCATAGAAAGTTTAAAAAATTAGTTTTTGTTTCATAATAAATAAATAAGATGCTAACATAAATTTTAAAAATCAACCCACAATCCAAATATGCTTTGATTTCATAAAACAAAAGTCACATATCTAACTAAGATTTCTGAATCTTTAACTACATTTAAAAAATATTCTAGCCTTATCTTCTTTCTTGTTGATGCATTTAAAGAGGTGTTTAATCCTTTCCGACACATTTCAATAATTTTATAAGCTATGGGCGCTAAGGTCAAACTCGCATGTCTAGTTGTAGCCCCAGGTTGTAAACACCTGGTGCTAGGGATGCCAAGCCCTTATAGCTGGGGTTGCAAAGCCTTGGGAGCTAGGGTCAAACCCGCGCACTTGGCTATAAAGACCCGTCACCTGGGGTGTGCAAACCCAAGGACCTAGGATCTGCAGAACCGTGCATTGGGTTCTATGTTACGACTCAAGGGTTTTAGGTCTTATGTTTTTAAATATAATTATTTGTATTATAAATATAATTATTTTTATTATAATTAAAAGTATTGATATAAAAAATATTATAATTTGTCTTATAATTAAACTAAATGAATCTTTGACTCTAAAAATGAAAATCGAAAAGGGAAGTATTAATATCAAAAATATTATTATTTTTGTTATAATTAATATTATTAATATTAAAAATACTATTATTTCTATTATAAATATTATTATTTTTATTATAGTTAAAATCATTAATATAATACTTATTAAATTATAAAAAAAAACATTATTAATATTGAAAAACAAAAATAGATTTTATTTGAAGGGTAAAATTAAATATTATTATTATTATCATTAATAAATTTGGAAAAATATTATTGTTATTGAAGAAAAAACCTTAAATTTGATTTGAAAGGATTAAAAACTATAAGAACTTGGGTCAGATGAGTTTAATATTATTTTTAATATTATTAATTTTGAAATAAATATTATTACTATAAAAAAACATAGAATTAATTTGAAGGGCAAAATAAATTATTATTATTATTATTATTATTATTATTATTATTAACCTGGGTCAGGGATCCCCTTCCAAACCCAAGAAACTTGGGGCTGGAAAGGGGCGTCTCATACAAGTTGCTTGAATGTGGTATAAGTGCAGACCCAAATCCCTCGGGTCTTGCAGCCCCGCCTGACCCAAGACTATGTATCCTGCGTAAGGATCCAATTCTCATTGGTCCTGTGCTGTCATAACCCAATTTTTGACCATTTTGTTATTATTATTATTATTTACTGAAAAAAAAATAAAAAAAATGATGATGAAAAAATAATAATGATAATGATGGAAAAACAAGTAAAATAAAATAAATGAATAATGAATTAAAATTTGAGTTAAGGGCAAAATGATTGAAAGTTTTGGGTTTAATTAAACTTTGAAATTAATCTAATTAATCTTGAAATTAATTTAATTAATCCAATTAAGGGTTTAATTAGAGAATTGATAAATTTTTAGATTTAATTAAGCTTGGAATTAATTTAATTAATCCAATCAAGGTTTTAATTGGAGAATTGATAAGTTTTGAGACTTAATTAAGCTTGAAATTAATTTAATTCATCCAA
>Ga0325403_1002188_pt1 | contig 17119 bp, 10 predicted proteins | sample PopdelMetagenome_19_FD_205665 | JGI IMG/M metagenome (GOLD analysis project Ga0325403, IMG submission 205665) | Populus deltoides microbial communities from Bellville, Georgia, United States - Xylem-PdKOR-R4 | ecosystem: Host-associated > Plants > Phyllosphere > Stem > Wood/Secondary xylem...
GGTGTTGTTAGGGTGAATAGACATGTGATGATTTCTTTTTCAGTAGGCAAGTATAAGGATAAAGCGTTATATGATGTTGTGCCTATGCATGCTACTCATCTGTTACTAGGGAGGCCTTGACAATTTGATAGAAAAGCCAAGTATGATGGGTTTAAGAACAAGTTTTATTGGAGAAAGACGGTAGAATTTATACATTTTCCCCATGAACACCAAAACAAGTGTATGAAGATCAAATTTAGTTAAAGAAAAGCTATGAGAAGGAGCACTCAGATTCGACCAAAATGGAAGAACAAGTAGAACAACATGGTGAGAATGTGAGGAAAAGTGAAAATAAAGTGAGCCATGAGTTGAAAATAAAAAGGGACAAAGTTTTGGCCCTTAGGAAATTATGGGAGGGTCACGGCAAAAAAAGAAAGATAGAAAGGAGGCTGAGAGTGGAGAGAAAATGAGTGGAGAGAAGAAAGAACGGGTGAGAAAAGAAGAGTGTAGAACAAGTGGGGAAAAACCTTAATTTCTTTGCAAAATGTAATGATCTTAAACATTCTTATCTTTCTGAATTGTTTATGATTTTACTTGTGTATAAGGAGGCAAACTTTAACATAGATAATTTGGATTCCTGTGTTCCTAGTATTATTAAAGTCCTTTTACAAGAATTTAAAGATGTCTTTCCAGAAGAGATTCCTGGTGGCTTGCCACCAATTAAGAGAATTAAAAATCAAATCGACCTTGTTCCAGGAGCATCTATACCAAATAAGCCGACATATAGGAGCAATCCTGAAGAGTCCAAGGAACTCCAACGACAAGTGGAGGAGTTGATGTCGAAAGGATAAATTTGTGAGAGTGTGAGTCCTTGTGCAGTTCCCATGCTTCTTGTCCCAAAAAAAGACAAGACTTGACGTGTTGATTGCAGGGCTATCAATAACATTACTGTAAAGTATCAACATCCTATTACCAGATTAGTACCAGATTAGATGATATGTTAGATGAATTGTAGGTTCTAATTTTTTTTTGAAAATTGATTTAAAAAGTGGTTATCATTAAATTAGGATGAAAGAAAGAGATCAATGGAAAACTACTTTTAAAACTAAATATGGTTTGTATGAGTGATTGGTTATCCATTTTGGACTTACTAATGCACCTAGTACTTTTATGAGATTGATGAATCATGTTTTGCGTGCTTTTATTGGTAAGTAAATAGTTGTCTACTTTGATGATATTTTGATTTATAGTAAGGAGTTTGATGAGCATATGGGTCATTTGAGACAAGTTCTTGATGTGCTTAGAAAAGATTCCTTATATGCTAATTTGAAAAGTGTGACTTTTGTTTGGATATAATTATTTTTTTTGGATATATTGTTAGTGCAAAAGGTATAGAGATGAATGAGATTAAGGTTAAGGCTATTTAAGAATGGCCTACACCAAAATCAATAACAAAAGTTAAAAGTTTTCACGGTTTGACTAGTTTATATATGAGGTTTGTTAAAGACTTTAGTACGATAGCCTTTCTATTGACTAAAATCATTAAGAAATTCGTAGGGTTCAAGTGGGGTGAAGAATAAGAAAATGCATTTAGCTTGTTAAAATCAAGGTTAATTTCGGCACCATTACTCTCTTCACCTGATTTTAATAAAGCTTTTGAGATTGAATATGATACTTCAGGAATAGGTATTGGAGCTGTTCTAATGCAAGAGAAACGACCCATTGCTTATTTTAGTGAGAAACTCAATAATGGAGCTCTTAACTGTCCCACTTATGACAAAGAGTTGCATGCATTAGTGAGAACATTGAAAACTTGGCAACATTATCCATGACCCTGGGAGTTTGTTATACATACCGATCACCAGTCATTAAAACATTTGAAGGGTCAAGGTAAGATAAGTAAGCGACATGCTAAGTGGATTGATTTTATTAAAACTTTCCTAGATGTGATTAAGTACAAGCAATGTAAGGAAAATGTGGTTGCAGATGCTTTGTCACAAAGGTATGCTCTTCTTAATACTCTAAATACTAGATTATTAGGATTTGAGTATATTAAAGAATTGTATCTTGACGATAATGATTTTGGTTTTATATATGATGAGTGCAAAGTTTCGGCCAAGGATAAGTTTTTTAGGCATGATGGATTTTTGTTTAAGGAAAATTAGTTGTGTGTGCCTAATTATTTTTTTACGTGAATTGCTTGTAAGGAAAGCTCATGGGGGTGGTTTAATGGGATATTTTGGAATTGCTAAGACTTTGAATGTTTTACATGAACACTTTTATTGGTCTAACATGAAAAGAGATGTGCAAATAATTTGTGGTAGGTGCATAACATGTAGACAAGCTATGTCTAGAGTAATGCCTCATGGGTTATACACACCTTTACCTGTTCCTAAGGAACCTTGGGTTGATGTTTCTATGGATTTTATTTTGGGTCTACCGAGGTTTAGGAAAGGAAGAGACTTTATATTTATTGTTGTGGATATATTTTCTAAGATGACACATTTCATTGCTTACCATAAAACTAATGATGCAACAAATACAATTGATCTATTTTTTAGAGAGGTCATTCGGCTACATGATACTAAAAAAGCACAGGTGGTGAAGGATTTACATACAAAGATTCAGCAACAAATAGAGAAAACAAATGAACAATATGCACACAAGGCTAATAGAGGATAAAAATTGGTGAGGTTTGAACTAGGTGATTGGGTTTGGGTGCATATGAGGAAGGAAAGGTTCCTTGAACAAAGTAGATTGAAATTGATGCCTTGAGGAGATGGTCCTTTTCAAATCATAGAAAGGATTAATGATAATGCCTACAAAGTGGATTTACCAGGTGAGTATAGTGTTAGTGCTACATTCAATGTTGCTGATCTTTCTTTGTTTGATGTAGGTGAAGATTTGAGGTCGAATCCTTTTGAGGAGAGAGGGGATTATGCAATCCAAGCACCAAAGGATCCATTGGAGGTTCTGGTTGGTTTAGTTATAAGGCTTAGAGCTAAGAGGTTCAAAGAGGCTTTCAATGGACTTCTTTAAGATATATGGGCTAAGGTGAACTTTAAAAAAATATTAAATAATGAGGAGAAAGCCATGATTTAATCTTATTCATGTTCAAGAGGGGCTTGTTGGTGAAACCAAAACCATTACACAAGGATTGGGAGAAGAAGATTAGATTCAGATAGTTTGACCTTTGGCTATGTTTGTTTATCATACCTAGAGCTATAAGTCAAATTTTGAGGTGATTCTAGTTATGCTGGAAACATACTTCCATACCTTTCCAACAGTATATGACACACATTCTGATTCTTTAAAACGAGAGAGAACCATCCATTTGAAGTTGCGTTTTGCTGCTGCTAGATAAAATGCGAAAATAACCGAACTTGTCTTATTAAATTAGTTGGACTATTAAAATTTCTTTATTTTATGAGGAAACACTTGTTTGGGTTTTAGACTTGTTTATTTTATTTATTTTAATTAGTTTGGGTTAGTTTTAACTTAGGTTGATTATTATTTAAATTGAGTTTATATGTGACCCATTAGGGAAACTAGGGTTTATGGCTTAGGGTATAAATACTCTTGAGAATAATTTTCAGCATAATTTTTTTTGGCTAATAATATTCTGATTTTGCCGACATTTAGTTGTCAATCTTGATTCTTGATTGAACTTTCAACTCTTCAAAGAATTGATCAATCTTTGTTGTGAATTTATACTTATTTTGCTCGTCTCCAGGTGTAAGTGTTGTGATTGGGTTGGTTTATAATCTTGCTGCCTTGAAGCAAGTCTTCCATTGTAATAAGCTCATCCTATTTTCAACAAACTTGGATTAGATATATTTTGGGTTCACGAATTCCATTCAATTTCGCTAGGGTTCGCATCAAAATCCATCTTCACCTCTAGTGAAACCAACCACCAACATTGACCTAAAATTTCCTAATTAGTTGTGCCTACCCTTCTCCCCTTTACCAAATTTATTTCCGTCTTTTCCAAACCAAGAAACCATATCTCTTCACATTCATCACTATCACTATAACACCCACTAGCAATAAAGGAATTTCCATCCTTTTTTTCTCATTTATCGTCATCAAACCATCAACTCTCCATCCCCACGGTGGTCAAGACACAATAGTAGCTTCTTCCTCCTCTCGATTTCCACCATCCACAACAACACCATTGCCAACAACCCCTATCTTGGCCATGAGCCCTCACCAACCATAAAACCAACAACCATCATCAACTCACCCTTTAGCAGCGATAACCCATCTTTTTCCTTTAATAAGAAGGATATCAACCTCTCATCCACCCTTTTCATGGCCAAGTCCAGTCCCAACAGACCCATGATTTTTTAGTTTCCACCATGCCATCTTCTCCTGCTTTGATTGTTAGGAACAATGGTGACACCATAATAGCTATTAATCCACAATAGAGAGGAAGAAACATTGAGAAAAAAAATATAGGGAGAAGAGGAGATACATAAATTGATTGTGTTTGTGTGATTTTATTTTCTTTTATAGGTAGTAGTGACGCTCACCGCTGGTACATTGAGAAAAAAAAAGGGCAGACACTTCAGATCCACTAGGTGTTGGCTTCCCATGAGTGATAATGCATGAGTTCACACAACAACAACAACAACAACAATGCTGTATAGGACCCAACAACTCCTCTGACTATTCTGACCTTGTCTAGAAGGTGTTTTGAGAATTTAATAGATCTTAATTACATGTGATAAATTGTAAATGTAATTGTTTGGTGTGTGTAAATTAGTGAAAGAGATGGGTGTGTGTGTGTGTGATGCATGATTTTAATTCCTAGCACATGTTAGAACAAATAACATAAAAAAACAAAGAAATTTTTTTATTAAACATTTGTTTTCTTAAAAAAATGCATCATTGAAAAGTCTTAAATAATTTATAAAAAAATATTTTTGCATCAACTTTTGATTTCTTAGCTTAAAAAGAAAAAAAAGAAAAAGAAACTCAAAAAATATTTTTTTGCATGTTTAGCATTTTACATTTTTAGTAAAACAAATAATTTGCATGCTTGTGGGCTTTATAACAAGTTTACAAAGTCCATTAGAACTTGACCCAAATAAAATGACTCATTGAGCCTATATACAAAAAAATAAAAATAAAATCAAAACCCATTAATTTTTATTTACTTATGAAAATAAACAATAACTAGAGTTTTAAATAAAAGGTTCAAAACCTATTTGTAACATTCATATAGATCCAAAGTTTATTTTTACTTTGTTTTTGTGGGTCAAAGGTTATTTTCATCATCCATATAGGTCAAATGTTTGTCTTGATCTATTAGGTAAACATATTTTTGGTTTTTCAAAATTGTCAATAAGCCTATTGTTAGAATGATGATTCAACTCACTAATATGACTTGATTGATAATAACTTATAGGTTGTGATCAAGAGTGATCAAATGGTTCAACTTATTGACATGATTTGATCAAAAATTGTCACAAGTTGTGATTAGAAGCGACCAAATTGGTTAGTTTACTAATATGATTTGATCCATAAATAATCATAGGTTGTGATCAAGAGTGAGCAAAGAATTTTCAATTCACCGGTATCATCTAAAGATAGTAACTATGAATAATAAAAATAAATCAGACCATAGAATGGTTAGGTCCAACCTTCAACCTAGGGTTTAACATTCAGAGAAAACTCATTGTTACTTTGTAAATAAACAATTAATACAACAAAATTTTAGAAATAAAAGACATCCAACAATGTAGTTTACCTCTAGTAGAATGCTTTAAGGTAATATTATCTTTCCTATAGTATAACTAATCTCTTACGCAAAACATCTAAAAGACCAGTTAGGGTTTTTAGTTACGATAAAACTAGGTGGCGACTTTTTTTTCCATATTTTTACCCTTTTCATATGATCTTAAGCTTGCCATGACGTCCACCAAGGTCAACAACTACTTCAAATGGAATTATATTAAAGTTATTAAGGTCAATCTTCTTGATTAGAATCATTAGCATAATGTTGAGTTTTGTAGTGTTATCAACTAAAACTCGCTATACTAGTACACTATTGAATTTTGTTGTGATGTCTAGAAGTTTAAGGTAACAATTCGTAGCCGTTATTGGCTTAGAAAAATCAAGACTTTGTTGTTGGTAATCCAAATGTTCTAATCGATTGATTTTGATAATTTTTGTCTTTTTTCTGTCCTATTTCTAGAATCACAATTGAGATTATGAAATTAGCCAGGTTTGGCCTCAAAAGAATATGGGAAAGCAAAAATTGTCACTCATCTTAGTGTCAAAAAGAACTTTTAATCTATCATCTTATTTGAATATGTTTTGTTCATCGAGTTGTTGAATCAAAATTTAAGATTCATTAACTTTTTCCTCCTTAGTATATAAATTTCATCCCTTTTTTTAATATACCCTCATCTAAAAAATCTAGTTGTTGACAATCATATCATCTATTTCTTTAAGTTGATCTTCTTTGCTTGTGAAGATATTTATGGTAGCCAATTTAGACTTTTTGAAATCAATTTGTATTAGTTTTGGATAATAATGTTGTCCTCAAGTTCTTTGATTGTCATTTAATGAGCAATATGTTGTGGTTGTTTGTTTATTAGAATTGTTTTCATAGTTTCTTTGAAAGCAATGTCTTTTATTTTTAAAAAATAATTGAAGCTATCTTTTTTTTCTACTATTTTTAGCTATCACTTCTTTGAGCCAATACTAAAATACTCATTTCAGTTATTCATGTTCCTGAGCTATTGGCTTAACACATTGAATTGTTTTATCTTATTGGTGTTATTGGTCAATATCTAACCCATTCTTGACTTTAGATTTAACTTTCACTTTTTTAACTTGTGGTTAAAGGCCTTTTCCAAATTTCTTTACTATCTTAATGATAAAATGTCCACTTTCCTAGAGATTTCTTTGAAGATATGCCTTTTAAGTTGCTTAGTGTTTAAATCTATGTCTTGAGTGGATAATGATAATGTTTGGTTCCTTCTTTATTATTTCAACCAAGGTATTTGATTATAATATTATCCTATTTTAGTAAAAATCAATCGCCATATATCATTACTAGATTCTATAGGATTTAGGTCAATCTTATCTAGCACTGATAAATCATGATCTTAGTTACCTTATAATAGTAGTTTGAAAGGCGCATAAGGGTTTTAATGGGAGTAATAGTTGGAAAAGAAGTAAGGGTGTCGGAAATTGATAAATTTGATCATAGATTGAGTATTGAAGGATATAGATAAAAAAAAATACCTTTACAAAAAGAGACTTCATTTTCCTCTATTAGAGATGGAGGAGGTGAAATGAAACCTTCTTACCAGACAGGTTTTCAATGTTATCCGCTTAACCTTATTAATATCAGTTGCATGTAATATTATAAAGGAAATGACCATAATAGAGATGATGGTAGCCTTGTCCATCATATATGAGAAGTCATAAAAAAAATGAAGTGCATCTGATAAAGAAGTTGTTCAACCTAAAGATGGAATGAGGTATGCTTGTTGCACACACCTAAATAAATTCAATACCATTACAAATCAATTATCATATATTGAAAATGAGTTTGATGATAAGATTCATGAATTGATTTTGTTTCCTTTACTTCTAAATAGTAGGAAGGTTATGAGAATAGTTGTAAGAAACTCTATTATAAAGTCTAAATTGAAATATGATGATATATGTGGCTTGATTATGGCTTAAAAAGTGCAAAAACAATATTGATTTAAAGGTTCGAGTTTTAATTCAACCCTTAATATTGATATTTAAGAAATATGATGATATAAAAACTTAAATAAGTACATATTGAAACCCAAATTTTAGAGTAAAAGCAAGTCAAAGTCTTGGAAGCAATATTTATGTTATAATTATGGTAAATTTAGTCACTTCATGAGGAATTGCTTATACAATTTAATGAGCATCACCAAATGATCCATTAGAGGTATTAATTGAGTTTATTACAAGGTCTAAAACTAAAATAATCCAAGAAAAAATCATTAGGCTGATTCTGGATGTTAAGGTTAACAAGTTGCAAATATGCTAAACTAGATCTTTATGTACTGTTTGGGCCATATATAAAGCTACAAGTAAAATTTTACTATAATTTTAGATATGATGAAAATTAGACATCTCAAGCTTTCTATTCATATATGGTAGGACTAATAACTCATTCAGGAGAGAGAGAATGATGTGTTTCAAATCAGACTTGACATTAGGCAACAACTTGTGTTTTCTTTTGTTTTGTAGATTCTTTCTTGACAAGGTTTTCCTTATTATTAAATGATATTAGAGGTGGTTTTGGATTTATTTTTTCTACTGACAATTTTATGCTAACAAACATAAATTTTGATTCGACCACTGGATTGTGCTAAAATATTTCTAGAAGATGCTAAATGCTTTTTTTATACATGATTAAAATTTTATAGTGATCAAACATCGATAAGGCCTTGTGATAAGATCAAGAAGTTACTATGTTAGTTTTCTATTTGATGTAGGATTTTTTTTCTATTTTTTTAGAACTCTTTGGTTATTTTTTGTGCCATGTTTAGGATGTTTTTACGTAGTATAAATAGGGTTATTGAGCTCATATTTAGATTTTTTATAGACTTTGATTTTAGAATAATATTTTATGTGTAAAAGGTTGCTCAAACTTTAGGTTTTTCGTTGAACTTTTCTTGGACTTATCAAAGATCAACTATCTTTGTGGTGTTCATCCTATGCTTCCAATTTGTGACTCATTATAATCATAAGGTTGTGGTCTTTTTTATCTAATAACTTTGGTGTCTTAGTATGAGTTTTTCTTATATGTGAATTCAAGGGTTTTTACCCTCCAAGAAAAAGCTAAGATTGATTCTGCAAATGTTTCTACTAAAGTGGTACATGACACTATGATTCTTGTTATTTATATTTCAATTGATGATTGAGTTCTCAAGTTAGGTGCTTTATTTCATACTAAACATTAAGAAATGATACAAAATTATGTTACCAGTGATATAAAATGACGTGCTTGGTTTATGGAGAACCAATGAATGTCGTAGGTGTAGAAGATTAGCAAATTAAGTTGCCAACTAGTTTTATATGGAATTTGTAATGGGTGATACATGATACTGAATCATAGAAGAATCTGATTTTTTCAAGACAACTTGCTAATTGTGGCCATTCAATAAAAGTTTTGAGAGGCACATGATTGTTACAAAGAGAAAAAATATCTTTAATCATGATAAGAAAATTAGTATCTTGTATATGACCTTAGGACCAAAAGATACCATTGTTTTTACCAAAGCTAAAAATTATGCAGAACTATGTCACTGCAGACTCGATCATGTATGTCAAAAAAGTATGAAGCTACTTTGTAAAAACAAAAACTACTAGAGCTTAAGTCAATTTATCTAAAATGTGTGAGAGTTGTTTTTTTAGAAAATCTAAAAAAACTCAACTTCATAAAGAGTGACAAATCTTTCATGTTAAGAAAGTTGGAGTTATGATCATATAAGTATGCAACCTAAAAATGCAACAATGAGAGACAATAAAATGAGTTATGAGCAGAGAGAGTATTATAGGGCTTGTATCACTTTAGGTGGTACTATTGTCTCCTAGAGTTTAATTTTACAAAACATCATTGCTAACACAATAAAGGTACTTTATAGCTTGATAGTTAGAGTGCATTCTTGCTAAAAATCCAACATTTCATTCCAAAACTAAACATTTTCAAATCATAAATCATATATCACCTTATCTAATATATATTTAATGATGAGTAATTGATGCTAGAAAAGATTTATGGAATTAAGAATCTAGCAAACATAATAGTTGAACTAACTTGAAGACTTTTACATAATGAGTTTTAGAGATAGGTATTGTGTTGGAGACATATGAGTTTTTGCTAGTGGTTAAACCAATCTTCAAGTGGGAGAATTGTTGAGCCTGGACTCTTTTATTATTCTAGGCATACTGTCTGACCCAAAGATTGATATATTTATATCCTTATGACATTAACGTCAATTAGTTTGTGTGTGTGTGTCAAACAAAAAAGAATTAATGTGTTGCCATAAAAAGTTGTTATAAATATTCTTTATAATAACGAAATCTCCACAACCCTATAAATGTAGGCATAATCGTTGAACCATGTAAATTAGGTGTTGCTTGCACTTAGTTTCTAATTTTTTTTATTATCTTGTACTTAATCATTCCAATCCTAGCACTTTTTAGGTCCAGGAGATATTGGTGGTTTGTGATCAAATTATCATCTTCATGACTAGGTTTAGGTGATTTTTATTGTGAATGTTGTTTATGTCACTTAATGCTAGTTGTTTTTTAAGGTCTAAGAGTTTTAACCTATCGCAAAGTTATGACTTGTTTAGTTTTCCCCTTAAGTTTTCATTCTTATGAAGAATGGTATGATATGTAAAACATTTGTATACTTTACATACATGTATTTCCTAAAGTTCTAGCGCTGACTCTTTAGCCTTACCATGATCAGTGTACCTTTTTATAATTTCCATTTACTACGAGTCCTTTTAACTTAGGTTTAGTCATTATTGCTGCACTTTAAGGAATGAGTTGCTATCCATTTTCATATTTTTTTTCTAGAAAATGAATGTGACAAGACTCTAATGCCTTTTGAATATGGTTCTTGAAAAAAAACACTGTTAGTATCATGTCTCTATGAGTCATACCACTTGTCGTACTTCTTTCCTTGTTATGATCTGCAACAAGGATTATATAGTTGTCAAGGAGCTTGATTTTCCTCTCATATATTAATTAGTTAAAAAAAATCAACTTTTTTGACGTTAAAAGAGTACTTTTTATTATGAGTTGAATCATAAATTTATGATTTGAAGGAGTCATCACCTAGTATCATGGTTACTAAGAAACTTATAGTCTGTTGGGTAAGGGGTCCGGTTGTGCAAGAAAAATACTTATAACTCCTAGTGCACCCTATCTATGGTAAGTTGCATTGTTGATTGATTGTTAATCTAAGTCATATTTATATCCATTGGTCTCATCTAAGGTTTAAGGCAGATCTCTTTTCGTGAGGAAATCTCTATCTTATTAGGTTAAATCCTAACCATTCTAAAGCCCTAATTTTAACATCACATTTATTTTTTATTATGTATCTTTAATACATAAGAGTATATTTTAGAATGTAATTTTATACCCTCAAATATTAAAGTTTACAGCTAAATCCTAATGTTTTTGTTATTAATTCATTTAATTTAATACCAGAAGTATGCATTACGTTGTAAAATTCATACTCTGAATATTAATTAAACAAATTAATTTTCGTGATATTTTGATCAAATTCTAATGGATAATTATAAACTGGTTATGATATTTATTTTATATTTTTAAAACATGATAAAAATGCACTTTGTTTTTGTTTTTGATTAGAAAATATACATGAATTGTTTTATATAATCTGGCCATATGCACAAAATATATGTTGTATTTTTGAAATGAGAAAAGTTTTTAGATTTTTTTTGGAGTTTTAGAGAAAATTGAGTATTTTTAATACCAGGTTAGTATCTTATAATATAAGCCTACAATCTCAATATTAAGTGAAAAGATTGGAAAAATATGCAAAGGACCCACAAATAATTTTAAAATAGTCTCTGAATTGTTTTAGAACTTTTGGAAATTATTTGTGGGTTTGTTTGACAAAAGCATAAAAAATAAGAATATAAACAATGTTGGAAAATCAGTAGGGCGTGTTTGCCAAAACACGACCCAAAAACAAAAAGAAAAAAAAAGATCAAAGGGGGAAAACATTTGAATTTGCTTAATAACACCAAGAACATACAAAGAAAACCAGAAACAAAGATAAAAAATAGACCAAATTAAATTAAAATGAAGACCCAAAGACATGTAAACACATTATTCAAATAAGAATTTGAGGCTGAATCATCATGATAATCAAGCAATGTTATAATTATTTGATTTGATACAAAAAATAAAACAAAAAAAACGAAGATAAAAAAAACTCTTGCTCAATGTTTTAAGCTATAAAAATCTTAGATTAAAAATCAACAGACATGCATGCACATATAAGAACCATCAATTAATCAAAATGACTTGAAAAATAACGACTTAAGGTAAGTTCAATAGGTGAATGTTAACACAGAAAAGTCAGCAAACCTAAAAACCCAATGAAAGGTCTAAACCTAGAAAAAGCAATAAAACTCAGAAAAGAAACTTAAATATAGTAACCCAAACTTAAACATGTTTTTTACAAATTGTTGGAATCATCTAAACAATAAGAAACAAAAAATTAAAGGAAGAAACAACAAGAAAAAACTAAAATGACAATAAGAAAAAAAAACCCTCCCTATATATAAACATTGTTCCATTCATCATAAACAATGCCTTGAAGCTTAAATAACATGATTATAAATTCAGCAACACCAGTAGACCAAACTAAACCATAACAAAAATCTAAACCTAAAACATATTGTATAACTTCAAAAAAGATTAGCTTAACATTAACATTAAAGCATGCAAAAACAATATTCTATATTAACATATATTATTCCATAATCATTTTTAACACATCAAAACAAAGCTATAAATAAAACTTGAGCATTTATTGTAATGCCCTACACTTTCATATGCATTTATAGTTAATTTCCAACTATCTAATATGTAAAAATTTGGGTAAATTTTCTTCTTCAATTTTATCAAAAGTTTGGTGGAATTTCCCCTGTAACGAGACCATACCAAGTTATCGACATCTTCATTTCTATCACAATTCAACATCTAATCATGTTCTAATCATCTTGGACCTTTTTCCCACATCAAGACATCTCAAAATGATATGCATGTATTGACAATAATAATAAAGCAATCAATAAAAACAAAATAAACAAATAATTTAAGATTTGCATAACTTGCATAATTAAACAATTCTAAGAAATATTAAAACTTAGAATAAGAACATCTTTTAGGGTTTAATCCTAAAGTAATATATATTATTGTATTTAATTAACAAGAAATACATAATAATGATATCCATAATTCTATAAACAAAAATACAAGCCCAAAATTAAAAACCAAAATTATAATACATATCAAATTAACATCTACAAATTATAATATTTATATCTATGGTATCTTTTTAGAAGTCTATTGGTGTGCTTTGATATAAAAAGAACCTGAAAATTAAATCAATTCATCATATAAAAATTCAAAAATTCAATTAATTACATAACACACACACATAAAAGTACATAGTTTAATAATGATTCATGTTTTTATTTTAAATTGATAAGCAACACACTGTGTACTTTTACTTTTGTAGATTAAACTCTTTGGTTTATCATATAACCATTTGAGCATTTTCCCCTTAACCTTGATCCTAATATTTTTTTTATAGTTCCTTTAGATTATCTACTACACAAAATCTTATTAATAATCAAAGATGATAATAATCTCATTTATTTGTAATCCCTCAAGTTCAACCATTATTAAGATCTCTTGCAAGTCAAAAATTGTATTGCTAATTCTTCTTATTGTTGTTTATTCAATTAGCCATAAAAAATATATTTGTAGTCTCTCATCCATTATCTCCCCGTCTTTAATAGTATCTATCTTAATGTCATTTATTCATAACAAATTTCACATGGATGATATCCTTAAATATCTAAGACCTAATACCTTAACCTTTTTTGCATTATATTATTGAATGAGTTATTTTATTCTTATTTAATGAGTCATACACTTTATGCAATTTCTCTATTGATCAACAATCATAAATTTGTTTTCTTGAATTCGTTACAACAATATTCCAATGCTAGTTATTTCATTTCTCATCGAGTGAAAGATAATTTTATTTTTATCATAAACTTCTCAATCCTCCATTCCAATTTACATACCTATAATTAACAAACATCTTCAACTCACCACTTTCCATAGAATCTATACTCGACAACTCGTTTAATATCCTTATCAACAAAACTCAATTAGTTATTTAATTCTCTATGGGTCAACACACTACTGCGTAGTACTTGAAAATTAAATTCATCATAAAAATTAACCATACACTTCAATCACAACATTTATAAATTTATTAAATACATTTCTTTGATTTAACTTGACAAAGTTAACTTCAATCCTTCCTCACACATCCATCTTATATCTATGGTAAAATTTCTCTCTTCGCCTAAAACTAGGCCTAAACCCTCAATCATGGTACACAAATTATGTTGTCTATACCGAGCGCTAGTCCCTTAACTAGTGAAACTAGGTCACAGTGCCCAAATCGAGCCCTAGTGCTTAAACCAGGGCAACTAGCTCACACTACCCAAACTTGGCAAAAAAATCACTATTCATTCAGTATTGAAACTTCATGTATTTTGACATTTAATACTGTCATCAATCCCTTACTTAATCTAATTTTTAATATTCACAAATTCTGTTAACTAATACTTAAAGTGTATATATTTTTCGTTGATGAATTTCAATACCCCAAGACATACTTTTTGTCACTGAATTTTCAATGTTTAGAGACATCACTTTTCATCACTGATTTCTCAATGTTCTAAAGTCATGTTATTATATGAAACATATGGTAGGCATTGGATTCAAACCCTCTAATACTTGAAATTTGGACATACCTGTCCTTACCAATCCATATCAATAGTAACTCAAACACACAACAACTCATTTACAACTATCACAATCAACTTAATCAATCAATCACTAACATCACACCAAAATATCCATATTAAAAAAAGTATCCAAGGTTTAGAATTTGCTCCAAGTTCCAACTTGCATTTAGCATACCATTTCACGTTCCTTACTTTCCATATACATCCAAAACATTTGTTTTTTTCTCATTACAATAACTTGTCAACCCAGCACTTAATATACATAACCATCAAATTACAAGCATGCAATATCAATTAGAAACACTAATGTTTACAAAGTGCCACTCTTTCTCTACTTATCTTTCACATATAATTAAAAAACATAATTCAATATCCAATAATCAAAATCACAACCACGATTGAACACAATTCCATCATCACATTTGTAACAAAACCAATATAATTTCATCCATTTTGTTTTTAATAATTTCCACATTCCCACACATAACATCAATAGTATAATTTGGGTAATTTGCATCTCAATATTTATAACTAACTTTAAATCTTCCTCATAATCATTAAACACAAAAAAATTTATATCTCGAGGAATTTTATTTAATTATCCCATGAACCCTAAGGTTAAAGAATGGTGGGTTTTTCAATTCTTCCAACAATTGATCCAATCTAACCATTATTATATATTACCCATATCCTAATACATCCTAACTTCATTAATTAAGGAATCATTAATTGATCCAAACAGGTTAACTTAAATCTTATTTTCTCTAATTTTACTTCTAAGAACCCTAACCAAAAATCAAGGAATCATGCATTAACATCATTTATTTTCATTAAAACTTGTATAAATAGGTTTGAAACCCCTTACCAAATGATAAAATGAACTTCAAACATTAGCTTATCAACTTTTCTTCTCTCTTCTTCTTCTTCCTTCAACAATCCCTTCTTTCTCTCTCTTATCTTCCTCTCCCAAACCCTCCAAACAATGCTTCTCTTATTGGATTTGCCTACTCTCACTTTAATCTCTCAATTCTTATGATTTCTCCTTGGATTTTGGTGTTCACTAAACCTTGCTCTCTTCTTTTTTTTATTTTTTTGCCAGTAGCTTCTTATCAGTTTAAAGGAAATGATAGCTAGGTTTTGAGGCCAAATGACCATGTTGCCCTTAATGAACCCATGAATTTGTCCAATATGTTGTTATTCTCGCGAGGCTTTCCCAAATTTTGATTGCCCTGAAATTTTAACCATAGGTAGGACTATGTGTCAGGATACTCCATGTAATTTCAGCTCAATCAAATGGTTAGATTAAGAGTTATGCTTGATAATGTAAAACTGGCTAGTATGTTATTTTTACGCCAAAAATACAAAATTTTTGTATTGTTTTATCTACTTAAATCAGCAATGTTTTCAAATAATTCATCAAAAACTTTCATTCCTATCTACACTACAAATTCTCCTCAACTTTTTTCCCTTTTGAGTTAAAAATTACGCGATTATATGCAGGGCTTATACCGATAGTCAAGGTCATTCACGCGTAAAACCATACATTTTACATATTTAGAACTAGTTTATCAATTTCTTAATTAGGGGTTTACATTGTACCTTTTATGTTCACCAAGTAATATTTCTAGATTCTATCACTTATTTATATCAAATTTAAGTCGGGTTATTTTGAATTTCATTGAATTATATTCCAGTACCTTTCTTTCCTCATACATCACTTCCATTTAATTTTTATTTTTGTTTTTATATTTTGTTTAAACCATTTTTCATATTTTCATTTTTAAATTAACACTTGAACATTTTATTTCAAGTTCCCAAAATCCAAAGTCATCATTTTCATTCAAATATTCAATTTACTGCCTTGACATAAAATTTACTTCAAATATTTTATCTAGGGGTTTATATATACAATCTATATTCAAAGTATGTTAAAACATTCCAAAACAATAATCATGGCCTCCAAATTAATAAATGATTTCAAAGGACGGAGAGGGTGTGCTCATTGAGCTCCACCTCCTTATTAAAGTTTGAAGGCTTACCTAGCAATGAAAAAGTTGATTCTTTGTCTGGATTCCTTGCTTCTTTCTTTTTGATTTCCAGCTTCTTTTTAATTTCAGATTTATACTCTACTTCCTTTTTAAAACACCTCTTTGTTACTTTTCTCTCCTATCCATTCTAAGTATTCTATAGACTCTTTTTTTTTTTTGTATTTTCTTTCTCTTTTTCTTTTTTGTGATTTTCTCTTATTTTCCGAATCCCCTCCTTTTGGTGTTCTTAAGAAATGGCAAAACCATAATGATTATGCCAAGAGTTTGTTAAAGAAGACTTTTGCTCATTCTCTCCTCTAACCTCTCTAAAAAGATGCATTTTGGTTCTTTTTGTCATTTTGTGATCTTAAACCTGTCAAGAGAAGGTAGCCATGAAGTTTAAATAACAATTATTTTTTTTCTTCTTGAGTCATAGTTGACCAAGTGAGCTACTTTAGAGAGATCATCATGAAAAACTAGATATAAATATGGGATAAAAGTAGCTGATCT